>Ga0208433_1001074_pt1 | contig 10553 bp, 17 predicted proteins | sample 3_EtaG_FD_184075 | JGI IMG/M metagenome (GOLD analysis project Ga0208433, IMG submission 184075) | Marine viral communities from the Subarctic Pacific Ocean - 3_ETSP_OMZ_AT15126 metaG (SPAdes) (version 2) | ecosystem: Environmental > Aquatic > Marine > Oceanic | place: Pacific Ocean | collected...
TTCAATATATAGATGCTGCAAATGTAGACCTAAAAGCATTTACAGAAACCTTTTATCATAACCTAACTTACTCTCATTTAGAAGATGTATTAGATACTATTAAATGGTTGTATAACGAAACTGATGTGTGGATAGAATTGACTAATTTAATTATTCCAACTCACAATGATAATAGATATGAGATTATTGATATGATAAATTGGATACTTGAAAATTGTAGTGATAAACTCCCATTACATTTTACGGCATTTCATCCTGATTTTAAAATGAAAGATTTACCAAGAACATCACGAGATACTTTAAATGGGGCAAGAAAGGTTGCAAGAAATATGGGAATGAAATATGTTTATACTGGGAATGTTAGTGATTCAAAAAGTCAAACTACATATTGCCCACAATGTAAATCTTCAATGATAAGTAGAATCTGGCATTCAGTTATTCCATTTTGGAAACCGACATGTGATTGTGGTTATAAGTTAGAAGGGGTTTTTAAATGATTAGAAAACCAGCAGTAGCTGGGACGTTTTATCCAGGTGATAAAGAAGCATTAACTGCTCAAGTAGATAATCTTTTAGACACTATTGTTGTTAAAGATTATGGAGACCCGATTGGGTTTGTTTGTCCTCACGCCGGATATATTTTTTCAGGACTTACAGCAGCATATTCTTACAAACATCTAATAGGTAGAGAATATGAAAAGGTAATTATATTAGCACCAAGTCATCACGATGGATTTCACGGAATAACAACTTGGCATGGTGAAGGATTAGAAACGCCACTTGGAGTTGTGGAAACTGCTGATAGTGATACATTAGAAAATTATGGTGTTCAGAAATCACATTTAGGTTTTGGTAAGGAACATTCACTTGAAATACAACTTCCATTTTTACAAAGAGTATTAAAGGATGGTTGGAAACTTGTTCCATTAGTTATGGGATTTCAAAATGATGAATCTATTAGATTAGGAAAAAATATATTAGAGTCTTATATGGGCAAGAAAAATTTAATTATCATATCATCAGACTTATCTCATTTTCATTCATATGAAAAAGCAAATGTTATAGATGGTCATTTTTTAGGTTTTATTTCAATGGATAGGATACCAGATTTGGTTGATGCACATGACAATAAATTAGTTGAGGCATGTGGATTTGGTCCTATAATGTCTTTTTTGAAATTGGGTATTAAACCCAAAGTATTAGATTATAGAAACTCTGGTGATACTGCCGGAGATAGAAATAGAGTAGTAGGTTACACATCAATAGGGGCGTTTTGGAATGATTAAAGAAGAACAACAAGCAATAGATTTAGCAAGATGGACATTAAATTCTTATGTTAAGGGACTGTCTAATGTTTCACAACCAGAATTAACAGACCCATATTTTAATGAAAAGGCAGGAGTATTTGTTACATTAAAAAAGAATGAAACATTACGTGGTTGTATAGGAGTTATTGTACCAGTAGATATTTTAGCAAGAAATATAATCACATCAACACGAAATTCGGCATTAAATGATCACAGATTTCCTCCAGTTCGTTTTGATGAAGTAGATGAGTTAGAGATAGAAATATCTGTATTGTCTTTATTGAAAGAAACTAAATTAGAAGATATAGAAATTGGAAAACACGGATTAATAGTTGAAGGTGGTGGTAAGAGTGCAGTTTATCTTCCACAAGTAGCTACAGAAATTGGATGGTCATTTGAGCAATGGTTAGATAGTCTTTGTAATAAAGCTAATTTACCAACCAGTTATTGGAAAGAAAAGGAAGCTAAGTTCTATACTTTTACAGCACAAATAATTAATGAATACTCAAAAAATAAAAGTTAAAAAAATGGGGATGGCAGAAGTAGGAAACCACCATCCCCTTCGTTTATCCTACTTACGAAATAAACCCACCAACACCAACAACGCGACAAGTCCAGCAAATCCAGATTCGCCGAATGTGTTTATGATTGATGTCAGGTTACCAATAACGTTAACGCCAAAGATTCCGCTTCCAAAAATTACTTCAGAAACAGCACCTATGGCTACAAAGGACATAAGTAAGTGAGCAATGTCATCTACCCATCCTTTGACCATTGTTATGACTTCCTTCATTAGTCTTCTCCCGTTAGTTAAGGATTAAGATAAACACCAATACAATATTGATGTTTATCTATAATAAATATTAAAAAAGTGCTTGACTCATATCATTATTTTTTGTATATTCATATATTATGAATAAAGCACACATATTAGATAAATTAGATATGTTAGTTAATCTTTGTGAAGAAACTGAACTAGAAAAATCAACATCAGGAGATGGTTCTTTATTTAGTAATCAGTATATAACAGCAGTAGAAATGACAAGAAAAGTTAGAAATTGGCATACTGGTAAACAAATTATTGATCCAGATAGTGAAAGAGAAGAATTAATTTCTATAATGAACTGTGCAAATAGAATATGGAAGTTTAGAAATAAGGTTAAAACCGGTGAACATGATAGTTTAGATATGTTAGAAATACAAGAAGGTATAGAAGATTTATTAGCTGACGGTCAAAAGATAAATGCCATAAAGTATTATAGACAAGAAATGAAAGAACGATTTGGTGAAGAACCTGATTTAAAAGAATCTAAAGAACATATAGATAAAATAGTAGATGATATGAAATATAAAGGTATTATAAAAAAGTAAAATAATTAAAAAAAGGCTTGACTTGTATATGTTTTTATTCGTATATTAGGGTATAGGAAAAAGGAAGTAAATGAAAGTTTGGAAAAAGGAAGAAATTAAAGATTTAATAGAAAACCGCAATGATGCTGTTATTAGAGGAATGTTACGAATTTATGATTTACAAACTGAAAGTGAAAAGGTTTTTGGTGATACTCATGAAAATAATGGCATTGGTTTTAGTGGTGTTGATGGTGAGATAATGAGTTCCTTTTCAGAATTTTATAATAAGACTGGTTTTCTTACATTTAAACAGATAAAAATTGCTCGAAAAAAAATGTTAAAATATGCTGGGCAGTTAACTAAAATATCAAATAAAGAATTATGAATAATATTAATTTGCCAAATCATGACAGTTATGCTTATATAAAATCACGATATTATAAAAAACCTAAAAGTAAAACTATAACAAAAGTAAATGGCAATAGACTTGATGAAATAGAAAAAGAGATGGAATATAATAAATCAAAATATGAAAAACGAATAAAACAACTTAAAGTTATTACAGAAGATGTTCGTTATATTCCAAAGGATAGTACTGATTCATATCATGAATTTATATTTAATATGTATTCAGCTTTAGTGGGTGGTAGAAAGATTACATCGAAGATGGAATCTGCTATTAATAAAATTGTTTCAGGTTATACTAAATGGTTAAAAAAAGAAAATAGTCCTGGATATCAAAAAGAGAAAATAGAATTTATTGAAAATTCATTAAGTAAGATTAAATTACTTAAAGACAAATTAAATGAGGCGGAGTATAGTAGAAGTTATACATCAGATAAGGAATATTTTTTAGATAGTATAAAAACACAAATTAAGAATAGAGCTAGTCTTACAGAGAAACAACGTGCAGCACTTAATACGATGTACAATAAATTTAATAAAAGAATTGAAAAAAATAAAAAAGGAAAATAATAATGAAAGTAAATGGAATTGAATTTGGTGAAGTAGTAGATGTTTATGATACTCACGGACCATATGACAGAGAAGTTGAAGTTCTTGGTTATGATGAAGATGGTAATGAATATTCAGCAGCAGGTATGGAATCTTGTGGTGAATTGGTTGACATCTATGAAGAAACTATTTTAGAAATAAATTCCGATCTTTATGTTCCAGATGAAGTTTGGGAACCCGAATATTTGGGTGATAGATAATTTAATAAGTGGGACTCAGCCACGTTAAAAAGGGAGCATGGTGGTTACTGGGTTTCTACCGAATTTGAAACCCTGGCAACAGTTTTTTGAAAATAGGTTAGGTTACAAATCAGCAATCTCAAGAGAGTTCTGAACCCGATAGGTCGTTAAATAAGTAAGCTAGTTGACCAAGAGCCGAGGGGAGATTTAAGGAAGTTGGTAACTTCTATTCCGACAAAGAGAAAATCCATACAAACTGGTCGTTGAATTGAGAGATAATCTGAGGGAATTGAGATGTACATCGTAGCTCGGTCACTACTCTCTCTTCCCCCTAACTATTAAATTTTTATTTAGTTTTTTGAAAATTTGGAGTTTTGGAAAAGTGCAGAGAGTTATAAACTCTGTATGGAATTGACCGAACAATGGGTATCCTTTAGAAGCCCATAAGGTAGTCCAAGGCAAACTTGTGGTGAGTTTAGAAGTGGTGAAATTCTATTTCTACACCGAGACATCGGTTGTCTAATGTACTTTCTGAAAAATTAAAGAAGCGATTCTTTAGACCTTGTTGTAGGTAAGGGTAAAACTGAAATCCTACTTTCATGACCGAATTAATCTAAACTCAGAGAGATAAGGTAATGGCACAGAGGTTGTACTCACTTCAATGAGATTAACCATCTTGAGAAGAATCACCATAACTGGTGGGTGTTAGGTACAAGGGCAAAAAAATCTGAGCAGAGAGTTGTAGGTAATCGCAAGTCCTACATTCCCCCAAATTTCCAAATTTTAACGATTTAAAATTTCTACTTATTAATAAGAAAAGGAATATGATTATGACAAATAATAATAATAAACTTATAGCATACGTGCTTTTGGTTATAGTAATAAATGGGTTTTTTTCTATTAACATAATAGAAAAAAATAAGCAATTTTATAATTCTCAACTAGATAATCAAACAGTTGTTATTGAAACTTTAAGATCAGAATTAAAAGAATTTTATAAATATGGCGTAGAGGTTGATGTAACAATGTACAGACCAACGAGGCGTGAAACAGATAGTACACCAAATATTACAGCAGATGGAACTCGTATTAGTATTAGTAAAGCAAGTGATTATAGATTTGTGGCATTATCTCGTAATCTTTTAAAAAGGTGGGGTGGACCATTTGACTATGGAGATTTCATTCTTATTAAAGGAACACCAAATGGGCATAAAGATGGTGTGTATAATGTACGAGATACGATGAATCCAAAGTATGTTAATTATGTTGACATATTAGAATCTACAGATGTTAAACCTTACAAGTATACAAATGTACATCTTTATAAGATGAATTGGCCAACTAATTTAATAAACATAAATAGTAATAAATAAAAAAATACTTGACTAACAATGAATTTATTGTTATATTATACTGGATGTCAAATAGGTTATCGTTCTATAAAAGAATTGAATCTCGAATTCGAGATTCTAATGGGGGGCATGGTTCTTTCTTCCTTTCTTCCGTGCCCCAATAATTAATAAATCATAAGAGGTAAATTGTGAAAAAAATAAAAATAGATATGTCTCAATTTGAGCTTAGTAAAGGTGATATAAAACAAATGAGATCGATTGATAAAAAAACATTATCAAGTCCTAATTATAAAAAAAATAAACGAGTTAATCTTGAGTATTATGCTGAAGATGAATTGGAAGATGTTGGAACTGATGATTATTCTGATTGTGACGGTAGGGAAGAATTAGAAACACTCGGCGATGCTGGAATGGATATTTATTAATGAACAAAACATATACCATCAAAGAATTTGTATCTGTGGATACACTTGAGCACGTTGGTGAGAAAGTAATTGATTGGTGTATGAATAAATTTGGATTAAGTAAGTATTATGATCATTATCCATATATAGAAATTGACATGGATGAAATTGATTTAATGGGTGAATTTGTCGGTGATAATAATGAAATTATTATTTATCCAAATGCCATGGAAAACATAGATGATTTTGTTTCTACACTTATTCATGAATATACTCATTACTTACAAAGACCGTCTTGGTATACTCGTTATCTAAATAATTTAACATTAAATGAAGCAATCAAAAACAAACATCCATATGAAATAGAAGCAGATGAAGTTGCTATTAATAATTGGAAACAATGTAAAAAAGAGGTATTAAATGAAACAAATAATTAAAGATGTGTTAGATGATATATCCAATAGTCAAATCAATTTAGCATCTGAAGCTGCAAGAAACATGGTTTCAGGTTTAATTTCTGCTGCATTAAAAACTAAAGGTTCTTACAAAGAATATACCAAATATGAATTGGATGAACAAGAGGCTCGAAAGGATTGGGTATGTTCTATATGTGGTAAAAGCACTTTTGACGTGGGTGTTGATTACATCGGTTCGGGTACTAATCATTTGGGGTGTGAGTTAGAAATAGAAATGGGAAATAAAAATGATGATAGTGATATCTCAGAAGGATTAAAAAGAGCTAAAAAACTTTCACGTGGGGCTATGAAAGATGGTACAAGACGAGAAAAGAATTGGTCACAGAAGAACCATGAGGTAAAAGTCTTTGATGATAACGACGCAGATGTAGAGTTGCGAAATAAAATATTTGATTTACAAAAACTAAATTTTTGGCATAAAAAATAAAATAATTAAACATAAATGATAATTGATTTTTTAATGGAAAAACTATTTATGGATATATGGAAATCAATAAAAATCAAATTGTCAATATATTAAATAGACTTGATGATTTAGAAATTGAACAACAAAAAAATAAAGAATTTTTTACTATGGTAAAAAATAGGTTATTGGAATTAAATGTTTGTGTAAATGGCATATTAGATATTATTTCTTATGAAGATGATACTTTATATAAAAATAAAATGGACCAATATGAAAATATAAAATTGCTATTTATTGAAGAATTAAATAAACACGAAGATAAATTTGATGATGATGAATGGAAACAATTGATGAATCAAATTATTGGCGAGTGTTAATTGCTACATTTAATAACAACTATTTTACTTGGAATTATTGCATCATCTTTTGGTGTGGTAATTTTTTATGCACTAAAACGAATTAACCAATATGAATTAATAATTTTAAATATAAATACTACAATTGAATTAATAAAACATCAACTTAAAATGATAGATGACAGTGGCCACTTCGAAGCCGATGATGAAGTTGGTTTCTTTTTTGACGAATTGAAACAACTGGGTGACGAACTTGACCAATTATTTGAAATAACAGGAGAAGTTGATGATGAAAAGAAAGAGAAAAAAGAAGAGTAAAATATACTTTGGTTCTGAAACGCACAACGCAATTATAGAATATAATCATTCAGAAGATATTGCTTTCAGACATAAAATATACACCGAAATAATCCACCCTGCGTTTTTAAAGTTAGTTGAAAATATAATCAATACGTATAAATTTTCGTATTTTGATTATTCATTTGGAGACTTACAAAATGAAGTAGTATCGAATTTAGTAATAAACATACATAAGTTCGATGAAACTAAAGGTAGTAAAGCTTTTAGTTATTTTTCTGTAGTAGCTAAAAATTATTTGATTCTTAATAATAATGCTAATTACAAAAAAATGAAAAGTCATGATGACATTGATTCTCTTTATGATACAGGAGTAATTGATAAAAATATTGAACAATCTGTATCGACTGATATATTTGAAAAGACTATAAGTTATTTTGATAAGGAATTAGAAAATTTATTTCTAAAAGAAAATGATAGAAAAATTGCTGAATCAATATTATATTTGTGTAAAAACAAAGATTCAATTGATAACTTTAATAAAAAAGCAATTTATATTATGATACGTGAAATGACTGATGTTAAAACTTCTAAAATAACTCAAATATCAAATGTATTTCGCAAAATTTATCCTAAACTTCAAGAAGAAGTATTAAAATACGGTCATATAGAAAATTTTAACCTTTCTGGTTCATTATAACTTTCTATACATTCTATATTTATTATTAGAATGTCATGGAAAAAGATTTTAAAATATTCGACGATAAGAACTTCTCTGATTTATCCAAAGAGATATACGAGAATTCTAAATTAAAAAAGACTCAAATTGACCTTTTTATCCAAGAGGTGCATGGCTACATACAATCTATAGAAGATGTTGCTATTGTAGGTCCAGTTTTAAAAGAATTATTTGATGTTGCAGTAAAGAACGATGATAATTTATTAAAGTTGGCTACAGTAATCCAACGGATTATGAATAAACATATAGATTTTACTGATGATACTTCCTTGTTATCAGATGCAGAAAAACAAGAATTAATAGATACTTTAGAAGAAGCTGCTGCTTCACTTCAAGATAAATCAGATAAAATAGAAATGAATAAAATTAGAAAGAGGATAGAGAGTTAGTGACGCTTCCATATGAACATCCACAACAATCAAATGTTAAAGGTCAGACTAACAAAGATTCTGTTCAATCGTCTGAATTTACATTTCATCATGGTCATGTTGAAAAGGCTATAAATGCAATGAAAGATATAGAAGATCATATAGAACCGATCAATGATGTACCAAAAAATGTTAGTCAATGTGTTATATTTACATCTACGTTTGAGGACCCACTTCTCCATCCACATAAGTCAAATCTTATAGCCAGACCTTTATTTCGGGGTTTTAGTGATTCCATAACAAGAGGTGATTCGATAATTTATACGGAAATACCACGTCATTCAAAAAAATATTATTATCTTGGGCCTCTCAATACTACGAATGATCCTAATTATACCCCAGATGATTGGTATAATATATTAAAGCTTTACACGGAAGCTAAAGATTCGCCTGGCGGATATAATATGAATTATCCATTTGTGACAGATATTAGTAAAGTTAGTAAAAACAAAAATTACGATTTGGATAGGCCTTTTGGTATGGGTTTTGGTGAAATAGGTTCTGATGTGGAATTGGATTCAAATGTAACAGATTTGGTTCTTGAAGGTAGATATGGTAATTGTATTAGGTTTGGTACAAGATTTGTGAATCCTTATATTGTTGTTGCTAATAATAACGGCGCAGGGTCAGAAGGGGCGAACAATGGATCTATTATGGGATTATTATCAATCGGTCAAATATCAGATTATTTTCCAGATTTTACAGACTTATCGTCAAATAAAGTAATAATAAAAGGATATGAATCGAAGGAAAGTGGTTATAAAGGATTTCCAATTTGTGCTGGAAATGATAAGATAAGTGGGACAGTTGAAAAAAGCATTGGATTACAGGATAGATTTCATATAGATTATGGTAGTATAAAAGAAACTTCAGAAGAACAAACTGAATATGATCAGATAATAATGTTCTCTGATAGAATTACATTTGATGCTCAAGGAGAAAATGGTGGCGATTTAACCATGTCAGCAAAACGTAATATAAATTTTGGTGCTGGAAATAATTTTACATTAACAAATAAAGGATTCACAGTATTAGAGTCAAAGAATATTTATATAGGTAAGAGTGCTAAACAGCGATCTCAACCTATGGTATTGGGAGAAGAACTCAGAAGACTGTTGGTGAGCATATTGAGATTAATAAATGATTCTCGTGCTTTAGTTCAAGGAGTTCCAATACCATTAATGAAACAAGATTCGAGTCCATTGTTAGCAGACATTACAAAAATAATGCAAGAATTTAATTTAGGAATGATGCCACCACCCGGAGGTACACCAGAATCACCTGATCCTGGATATAATATTCAAGTTGAAGAAGAAAAACCCTTGGGTGATAGAACAACTGGTGGTGCTACATTTTTTAGCAACCATCATTTCATAGAATCAAATAGGAGTTAATAAAATGAAGTTATCACAGTTTAAAAAGATGATCAGAGAAGTAGTAAGAGAAGAATTAGATTATAGTTTTTCTCGACTTCGTAAAGAGTTAAAAGAAATAGTAGTTAAGAGTAATACTGTTAGTTTAGATAAAGTTACAAGCAAAACAACGAAAATAAAACGTGTTCCAGAACACACAAAATTTGCAAGTAATTCTAATTCTAATGTGTCTATTCCAAAAACTAAAGATAAAGTATTGAATCAGATGTTGACCGAAACGGCACAATCTGATGATTGGAAATCTATAGAATCGGAATCTGAAACTAAATCAGTAATGGATAATGCAAAAGAACTACCTGATCATTTAGCAAAAGCATTTAATAAAGATTATTCTGATGTAATGAAAAAAGTAGATGAGAAGGCGAGATTTAAAAATGGGTCTTGAAACTAATATAAAAACTGCTATAAAAAACAATTTATCTTATCTTGATAATAAAGGTGAAAAAGTGTTTCCATCTGATCCCAAAAAAGTTATTGATAAAGATGGTAATAAACCAGGCGAATCTGGATATAAAGATACGTTTGATAAAAAAGCAGAAGAAAAACTTGATCAATTAGCAAAAGATTTGTCAATCGCAATCAGGGATTTTATTGTTGCTCAAACGTTTTCTATTAAAAAAATGGAAGCTTCAGTAATTACCCAACCTTTGCCTGTTGCGACTCCAACTGGACCTGGTACTTTACTTCCAACTAAATTAACGGTGTCAGTTAAAGCACAAAAATTAGGTCCATCTTCAATGAATCCTGTTGCTGGAGTTGAATCGATGGCTTCGGAAATAGGTATCGAGGAAACGGACATAATGGAGTTAGTAT
>Ga0208433_1001075_pt1 | contig 10548 bp, 10 predicted proteins | sample 3_EtaG_FD_184075 | JGI IMG/M metagenome (GOLD analysis project Ga0208433, IMG submission 184075) | Marine viral communities from the Subarctic Pacific Ocean - 3_ETSP_OMZ_AT15126 metaG (SPAdes) (version 2) | ecosystem: Environmental > Aquatic > Marine > Oceanic | place: Pacific Ocean | collected...
CCATCCACTAGCTCCACCATGAGCACCACTCGCATAACCAGTCCATTCCTGTTTAAGTTCAGTCATAATATTTTATTTCCTTTTCTTTTTACTTTTCTTTTTTTTACGTGTTTTACGTTCTTCACTAAGAGCAATGGCAATAGCCTGTTTAGGTGATTTTACCTTTGGCCCTTTCTTACTACCGGAGCGAAGTTTTCCGGCTTTGAACTCCTTCATAACTTTAGATACTTTACCACCTTTAGCATAAGATTGTTTTTTCTTCTTTCTTTTTCTTGGTGATTTTGAAATTTCAAATCCTATATTAGAACGTGAGATAGCCATTTATATGACTTCTTTAAATCTATCTAAATAATCGGATAAACTCGTACCATTAGAATCTTTTGGATTATGCTCACCACCTGATTTTAAAAACTGCTTCATTCCTGATTTTCCACCTAAATGAGCAACACCAATCAATCCATTCATAGTAATAGGTATACCATTAATTTCTTCTCCAATAAAAGAGTCTAATTTATTTTTTATAATATATTGTTTTATATCGTCTACATGCCAATCAAATACTTTATCTTGTAACTCTTTATCTTCTAAGAAAACTTCGTTATCAAACTTTTCACCAGTAGCTTTTTTATAATCTGTTAGTCTTCGTTTACCAAATTGATATGCTCCAATATAACCTCCGGGGTGTTCAGCTTTATAATTATCACTACTTTCAGAATCTCTAAATGTTTTGGCTAAAAGAGTTGGATCGTCTAAAGCATCGTATTCACTATCCAATGCGGCTTCTTCTACTGGAGGCGGTAATTGTTCTCCACTTGTTAAAGTATTTGCAATATCCTGATCTAATTGTTCCCAATCTCCTACTGTAGGTACTGACACACTTTCTTTAATTAATTCAGGAGTTGAGGTGTCAGCAGTATTATCAACAGGAAGAGTAGTAGCAACTTGTTCTGGTTGATAACCTTCTGCCCAAATAGGAGGTGCAGCAGGATTACCAGATATTGGATCTGCAGCTTTTGCTGTAAAACCACCTTCAGCAAATTTTTCAGTTTCAGTTTCAGTTAATCTACTGGTCTGTTCTGGTGTAAGATTAATATTCTTTTTTAATTTAGTTACAGTTATTCCAGTTTCTTTCATAATAATTTTAAGAATTTCAATAAGGAAATTATCGTCCCTATCTAATGTTTTATGTTTATCATCTTCGCTTATCTTAGCTAATTTTTCAGATGATTCTACTGCAATTTTCTTTTTCTCTACATCTAGTTCTAGATATTCAAGTTTAATTTTTTCACGTTCTAGCGCAGCTTTACTGTTTTCTTTCTCATAATCAAACTTCATCTTTTGTTTATCAAGAGCTACATCAGCTGCACTTTCGGCAGCATCTATCCGTGTTTTAGTTGTTTCAAGTTCTAGTTGCTGTTTCTGCAATTCAAGAGTTTGTTTCTCCAGACTTTCTGTTGTACCCATCTCAGCCATACGTTGATTATTCTGAAGAATCTCTTGAGCTGCACCCTGAGTAATAGCTGAAATAGCTTCAGGACTACCAGTACCAGCTTGTTCCGTTCCCATTTTTAACATACCCCCCATCTGTTCCTGATACATCATAATCGTATGTTCACGGATGTTAGCTTCTAGTATAGGAACCACTTTAGCCATAATAGGAGTTTGACCTAAAGTAGGATCTTGAATAAAAGACTGTTTAACCACAATATGAGCCTTATGGTCCTGACCCGGAAATGCTTTAATAGGCATACCTTTGGTAGCTTGCATAATATCCGATACAGGATCCAATGGTTTAGGTTCTTGTTCAGGAACAATAAATCGTTCAGGATGATCAATATTCAGGGAATCAAGGATAGCAGCATTTACTGCTTTAAAGTTATAGATACCCGGTGGGGCTTGTGATGATAGTTGTAGGATCATCTGAGCTTTCGCTAAACGATGAGACTGAGATGGAATGTTTGGATCAGAGACAGGAATAATATCAATACGCCCATCGAAGTCCTGTTTAAAGATATTACCATCCACAAGAGGAATATCATAAGGATACTCATCAGGAAGGAAATCATAATTAATACGTGAAAGTATCTGTAGTTCCTGACGCTGGCTGTAGTGGAGCCGTTTATGGATACCACTAAAGAACTTCATTGATTGTTCGATCAATGCAATCGTAGTACCAACAGGACCATAGTTAGAAGCATCAGAAACAACCTGATCTGTTTCGTCTGCAAACTTCTGACCGGCTGTGGTTACGAACTGTAGCATCTGCATTAGTGTAGCAGACGGTTCTTTGTAGGGTAGATTGATAATAGCTTTATTTAGATCTACACCGGTAGCTTCTACTTCCCTAAACTCGCCGGGTGCAATAGGTTCATCTCCTCCTGTTACACGAACACCACGAGCTTTAAATCCTCCGGGCAACGTAGCAAATTGTCCAGCATCAATGAGGTTTCTCATTGCCGCTGTTGAAGTGGCTGTTAGGTTGCCAAGAAAATGGATGTAGCCAAGACCGTAAAAACCAAAACCGGGAACAAACCTATAATGAGTAAACCAAAGAAGCTTCTCTTTAAGTGGATCATTTTCATTCCAATTTCTCCTTATTGAAAGAACAGACTTAGAATCTTGATCTACTGTTATCACATAAGGCAGACCGACACAAAGGCAATTATCAATTTCTTTTTCCCCACACATCGGACACGGACATCCTTCTTCACCCCTATGTTCGATCTTAAGGTAACAATGGTGTTCGAGTAATGTGTGTTGAGGATTCTGACTATAGTCGGGTTGGATACCAAGAATAGAATCCATCTTTTGTCGTAGTGTAGAAGGGGTTACTTCTGAAGGTTCCATTAGATTATCATCTTCAGGTAACGCATACATACCTGCCATAATATCCTTTTTAAGATCGTTGGGTGTACGATAGATGACCTGAGTGTAGTGGTCGGCATTCTTTAGATCTGACGCATTATACGAAACATAGAAGTTATCTATCGGAACAAACTCTACTACCGGACGTTCAAGAGTCAGATCATAATATGTTTTCTTGAATGCAGAACCAAAGACCGGAAGGTTAAACAACATCCTTTCGGTTTCATCGAAGTATTCAGGCATCTGTTGTGTTAGCTGGTAGTTCATGAAGTTCATAACACGGTTGGCCTGTTTCTCTTTTTCAGGTGTGGATGCACCAAGTATCTGTGTCCTTACTGGTCCTTTTGCAGGAAACAGTTCTTGCGATGCTTTGGCCTGAAACTTTACTGCAGATTCAATAATCAATGGATGTACGGCAGTACAAGCTCCTTCAAATGGTTCAGAAGTTTCCTGAAGCTTGAGTCCCAACAGGTCAAAGCCACGTTCAAATGTAGATTCCCATTCAGAGCGGCTTTCTTTGTCGGCATCAAATTCTTCTATGACGTTGTTTGCAATTTCCAGAAGTTCATCTTCATCGAGACTTAAAGCCAGATTATCCCAATGGTTGTATGGTTGTTCTTCCGTACCCATTATATATTCTAGAAGCTCATCTTCACCAACAGGTAATTCTATTTCAATCTCTTCTTCGTTGATTGGTAATTCACCTAATAGAGGATTATTACCGCCACCACCCTGATCAATAAAAGGATTTCGTTCCATAGGATTAGCCATAATACTTAATTATTCCTTATTTTTTTTAAAATTTCCAGTAACCAATTCTCTTACGTCTTTCTTTGGTTTCTTCCAAGTCATCAATTAGGTATGCATCTAACGGATGATCAACACGCCAAGATTCTTTAAGATAAAGAACAGCCATTACCATAGCATCTACCTGATCGTCGTAAGCTGCATTAGGAAACGTTGCAGCCTCAAGTATTAACTCTTGAGCAAATGGTTTATCCGGAACCCAAACACGCCCTGCTTCTAGTATAGGCGTAGAAGCATTGACACGAGACACCTTATCCTTATCTGGATTATATTCCATAACGGGTAAGCCAGCTCGTCTCATATCCTGTATCAAAGACTGGCCCGATGCTTTCTTCTCTATAATTAAAACATCAGGATTATATTTATCATACATCTCTTGTGCCGCTTTACGCAACTCTGGGTACTCTAATCGCTCCCTTCTATTGCTTAGTAGTATAAGGGATGGAATCAATCTTTCTACGCCAGCACTATCCACGGTTATCTTTTGAAAGATACCCCATGTCTGTATTACCGAATAATCGGCAGTACTCTTGACAGAAAAAGCCGTATCGTAAGTCTGAACCACAAACTCACAATCCGGTGGTTCCTCCATAAAGTCCCACATCTGGAACCAGTGTTTCTTTATGATACCACCTTCTTCTGGTGTAGGATCCTGCATAAACAAAGATTGCCAGTACTTGGTTCCGTTTTGGGATTTAATTTCGAGTTCGTCTTTTCTAAGTATCTCTGTCGGTTTCCACTCAGGAAAGTAAGAAGAACCAACCGGTAACTCAAGAAGTTCAGCAGACTCTTCATCCAGCCACGCAGGTATCTTGATAACTTCCCATCCTTCTATTTCAGGATCGTCAGGATCATCATCCCTAAACACATCTTCCTTCTTTCGTTTCTCTTCCATAGCCAGAAGCCACCCACATAAGTCATCTTCGTGGTAGCGGGTGTTGATTATAACGATGTTACCATCAGGCATCAGGCGGGTACGTAGACCAGCCGGATACCATTCCTTAATGTATCTACGTCCCGCTTCTGAGAATGCGTCTTCTTCAGACATAACATCATCAAGGATGGCTACATGACAACCACGACCAGCAATCTGTGAGTGAACACCGGCAGCTATATAGACACCGTTCTGTTGGGTCTGCCATTTACCAGCAGCTCTAACGTCAGCTCTTAGGGTAGTATTTGGGAATATCCGTCGATAGATATCGTTGTTGACCAGATCACGAACAGAACGACCAAAGTCAGAAGCAAGTTGATCGGAGTGAGAAACAGAAAGTATTTCAGAACTGGCATGACGGCCCATATACCATGCAGGGAACATCTTTGAGCACAGGACAGATTTAGAAGACCGAGGCGGCAAGAACACCATAAGTCTCTTTACGCTTCCGTCTTCAAGACATTGAAGCTTTTCAGATATAAGTTCAATGTGTTTTCCCATCTTGAAATCAGCAATCAATGACGGAATCAATAACTTTACAAACGTAAGGAAATTACTTCGTGCCTTAACTATAGCCTGTTCAAACAACTTCTCACGAAGATCTACAAGATTAGTTTGTGTCGTCATAGTTATGTCGATAACGCCCCATATCTTTATTTCTCCTTTTCCACCGTCTACGCCATAGATAGCAGTTAAATTCAGATACCTTTGTAGATAACCAGTTTATAACACCACTATGCCAGAACCACCGTAACTTAGTCATTGTTATATAGCCTTTGGTTCATAATCATAGGGGTTACGAACAACAGCACCTGTTTTATGTGATTCTCTTGATTTAAGAAATTCTTTCATTTTTTCTAAGGTTTCTTTCTGTTCAGGAGAATAGGACCACTTATACTCTGGATCACTTTCTGCTCTATAATCTGGAGCAAGATAACCACGAACATAAGCATCTTTTCTACTTCTGTTTTCCCAATTCTCCATATCTGGTTCATGATCTGGATTACGTTCCATTATAGGAGTTTTATTTCTCATCTCGTTTATTATTTTTTTATAAGCGTTTTTATCTATTTTAACATGCTCTGGTGAACGGATATTATATACTTCGTTTTTCATTCTTTTCCATTCTTCATCATCCATAGCATGAAGCATATCTCCAAAGATAGCTGATTTTAAACGATCTGGGGTATTCAATTCAGGACTATAAAGTTCAATAACATTCCGGGCTAGATCTGGACTTGCATCTTCTTTTCCTTTCGGAAAATATTCTAATAATCCTCTACCTGTATTTCTTTCTGGTCTATTACGACTATCTACTACTTTAAAATTATGTTGTGCAAGAATAGGATATTCTTTATAAATATCTTGTACAATCTCATCAAGATCAATATCCTCCATCGTTATTACTTCTTACCACCCTCAACAACCTTCAGGCCAACCATATCAGCCAGCTTATCTATGTCTTCGTTGAGTTTCTTTTCTTCGTCTTCGTCGGAGAAACCTGACATCTTTATCTTCTGTTCGGACTTATCCACAAACATCCCAAGATGTCTGGCTACAGCTTCCATACTACGGTTGGCATTCGTAAAGTCCCGACCTTCCATAGCGTTGTCGTAGACTGCTGTAATCTTTTCCAGTACTTTTTCTACAGACCACGACATCCTTCGGAGGGTTTCTTCCTTTAGGTTTCCTATTCGTTTCTTGATTTTGGGGTTGGTATAAAAAATACGGTTGGCTCTCCGGCGGGTTTCGTTTTCGTCTTTACCCAGAGCATATCCAGCTGATTTATATGCATGCATAATATCACCGGTAGCGATAAGCTCATTACAGAACTTCTCCTGCTTGGCTGTTAAACCACCAACAAGACGAGCTTTGGAGGAAAAATTCAAACGTTCTGTATCTTCCATCATTCTATCCTTACCTTTTTCTATGTATTGTTTGATTTTGATGTTCTCTACACGCTTTGCAAAATCTTCGGGAGTATCTGATTTATCATAGCGTTTGGGTCGTATGGTCTTTTTCCCGGCTTCTCTAAAGATCCTACGCCTGTATTCACGGCGCATATCCTGTAGATCCATTCCAGCAGAGTTCATCTTTCGGGAAGATGCTGTTTCTTTGATTAAGGTCTTTAATTTATCATCGGGCATCTCTGCATACAATATGTGAGCATCCCGATCAAGTTTCTTTTTTTTCATAATCTTTGCATATTCCTTTAGTATAGTTTATCATGGATTTTGTAACTGATGCCACTATATATATATTCGGGTCAGTTTTTTTATATATACATAACCATTCTTCCGCTTATAAAAAAAATAAAAGGGAAGATAAAAAAACAACGAAAAAAAGGAAAAATAAAAATTGATAAACATGTTTGAAAATCTAACTAAACAACCACAAATGTTTGATTCGTTAATTGATCAGATGAATAGTTTGTTCTTTAATTATAATAGCAACTATAAAGAATTTATGGAACATACGCCCAAAGAATTAATGAAGCTTCCATTCTATAAGTTCGATAACGAAATTCTTTATTATGGTGGAGACTACATTATCTGCTCAGACCCAAAGGATTCTAAACATAAGAACTATATCTTTTATTTCATTATTCCGGGTCACGATGAATCAACCATTGAGATCAATCGGGTTAATGATAAACTAATCATTAAGACCAAAGATTACGATAAGGATGTTGTTGTTATGGGTAAGAACCCCTTTAATACAGAAGGTTCGGTCTATAATTTCTATAAGGTGGTAAACCTTATTAAGCATTCTTTTGAGGTAAAGGAAGCTGTTTGTAAGAATGGTATCCTTACTATTCTCGTTACCGATACAGATAAAGAAGCAGAAAAACAGGTAATCAAAGTTAAGAACACGTATAGTTAAACATCTCGATTTCCGTTTTAAAAGAGTCGGCTATCAGGTTAACAGCTTTCTTACTGTTACCGAAGTAGCTGGCTCTTTTCTTTTGTAGTTCTTTGGTTGTTGGAGTACCTCCCTTAAAGGATGGGAGGGGTATTCCCGTTAGTTTGAATAGTTTATCCAGTAACGGGGTAGTGTTCTCGAAAGAAAAGATATCGTTTACTTCAGATAACCATACGGTCTGTGATGTTAGCCTGTCACCACAGAACGGAAACGAATGAAGGTACTTGTAATCTTCATCGAATAACCACTGAACAAACCCCCTACTCTTGATACGGTATTGTTCTCTGACAGCATCAGACGTTTCTGTCAGGCTTTTACACCATGCAATATTGTCTGATGGTCCTTCGGTATAAAATTCCCACAAACCAATCATATAGTCATAGGGATTACGCACTATCCCAAAGGTATATATGGTGTCCCAATCCTCAATCTTGTCCTTTAGGTCTACCGAATAACAGTAATGTGGAAGGATTTTTTCCTGCTTCTTATACTTATTTGGAACAAGTTTCTCGTTATTGGAATCTATAAACTCTGTGATATTGGCTGATATAGCTGGTATCTCCAATGGAACACTTACATGTAAGAAATTATATTTTTGATTATACAGAAACATTGAGAAGGTCACTTTCTACCATGTCGTCTACTAAATCCTTAAAGGTATTTTGGTATTTCCATTTTAGTTTTTCTTTAATCAAGCTTGCATCTCCCAACAGATAGTGAATGTCAGAGGGTCTGTAAAATTCTTTGTTTACTTCTATCAGGGTTTCTTCTTTGTTGTTCAGGTTGATTGCCTTTTCATTAACACCCCTTCCTATCCACTCCAGACCTACACCTATCTTGTTGAAGGCCAGCTCACAAAAATCCTTAACGGTTCTTGTTTCTCCGGTAGCTACCACAAAATCAGTAACTTCGTGGTACTTGTTTAAGATCCCATCCATAACTTCCTGTTTGGTTAGCATCAGGTGCATAGTCTTGACATACTCTCTGGCATCTCCCCAATCACGTTGGGCATAGATATTTCCAAGTTGTATTGGGGATGTGTTCTTTCCAGAAGCGTATTCAGCTATACCTAAAGTTATCTTACGAGTCACAAACTCTTTACCACGACGGGGTGACTCATGATTAAACAATATACCATTAACACAATACAGGTCATAAGCCTTACGATAGTTCTTGACGGTATAGAATGCAGAGGCTTTAGCTATTGCGTAAGGAGATGTAGGACTAAACGGAGCAGTTTCATTTAGAATAATATTTTTTTTACTGCCGGTATTCCCAAACAACTCTGAGGTAGAAGCCTGATAGAACCTGAACCTATCCTTAAAATAGTTACGAAGACTTTCGAGTAGGATTATAACACTAACCGCATTGATCTGGTGGGTAATAGATGGAATCTTAAAGGATTCTCCTACATGAGACTGTGCAGCTAAGTTATAGACTTCAAGATCTTCACTAATACAAAGTGAGGGTTTACATTTATTATAAACAGTATGGACAAAGTTGTCTATAGATCCTGTATCAAGAAAATCCATGTTGATTAGTTGTAGGTTGGGGTTATCTTTGATGGGATCTAGCCGTTCCATAGAATTAGAGGAGGATTTCCGCACAGAACCAAAGACATGATAATCCTTATTTAGTAGGTATTCAGCCAGATAAGAGCCATCCTGTCCTGTTATCCCTGTTATTATGGCGTATTTTTGCATGTTATTACGTCATTAACAATATCTGCTACGATAGTTACTTCATTTTCAGTAAGTTTAGGGTTATTAGGGACATATAGCCCGTATTCGTCTATTTTATCTGCATTGGGTAGTTTTATTTTCCCATATTGTTTCTTATAGAAGGGTTGATTGCCCATAGAACCACAAACAAGTGGCCGTACCTCTACACTATTGTTCTGTAATTGCTGTGCTATTTCATTACGTGCGGGATGAATGATGGGATATGCAAAATTAGAAACAAAAGAGTTGGGATATAGCTTTGGTTTCCAGTAATCGTTGTGGATTAGTCGCTGATACAAGCGAAAATTCTTTTCACGAACCAAACCCCACTCATTTAGGTTGTCTATTTGTCCGATACCTATAAATGCGTTTAGATCTGTAGACCTAAGATTGTAACCGGGGTAATAAAAGGTGTATAACGACTCAAATCCAGACACATCCCATGCATCTCGTAGTTTGTTTTGGGATTTCTTGTCGAGATCCCTATCCCAACCATGACTTCTGAGACTTAGCAGCAAATCATACAGCTCTTTGTCGTTGGTTGAAACAAATCCTCCTTCTATTGTAGAGATATGATGACCAAAGAACGTAGAAAAAGAGGACATACTACCAAATGTACCAAGATTCTGACCCTTATGTTTACTACCCATAGATTCACAGGAGTCTTCCAACAAGACTATATCGTGTTTATCACATATATCCTGTATTTTATCCATTTTAGGTACCAGACCTAAAACAGAAACCAACAACAACGCATCTATTTTTCCATGACTTGTGATGATTTCGTTAAGATGGTCCAGATCAATAGATAAATCGTTAAGGTTACAGTCACATAGTATGGGGGTTAGGCCAAGTTGTATGATTGGAGCCAGATCTGTAGCCCATGAGACAGAAGGAACTACTATCTTTAGTTTGTTTCGGTCCTTCTGCATACGTGTGTTTTCAATATATGCACTTAACATCAACAAATTAGCTGAAGAACCAGAATTACAGAACACAGAATACTTTGTTCCGATCCAATCCGACCACTTCTGCTCAAGTTCTAATGTTAGTGGACCTTTGGTTAGTCGTGGGTAGGTCTGTAACCACCCAATTAGTTTGTCTATGTCGTCGTTAGAGATGGTATCTTTTACTAAATTTATCATGTTCATAACATAAAGGAATAACTGGAAGTATACAATAGTCAAAGACCCAAAATTTTAGAATTTATGTCAGGGGGTATTTAATAACGCGCGTCGCGCCCCATTCTTGCCCCCCCTATTTTTGTTGTTTCAAGCAGGTATCCCTTGGGGTGAATTC
>Ga0208433_1001076_pt1 | contig 10546 bp, 6 predicted proteins | sample 3_EtaG_FD_184075 | JGI IMG/M metagenome (GOLD analysis project Ga0208433, IMG submission 184075) | Marine viral communities from the Subarctic Pacific Ocean - 3_ETSP_OMZ_AT15126 metaG (SPAdes) (version 2) | ecosystem: Environmental > Aquatic > Marine > Oceanic | place: Pacific Ocean | collected...
TGCTAGTGAAGATATGATTGTAGGTCAAGTTACGAGTAGTGCTCTTGATTTAAAGAAATATGTACCTGCATCAGGTAGTGTTGTTGCTGAATTGCAAACTAAGGATATTGATTTTGGTGACCCGAGTATTCTCAAAAAAGTATATGCTGTATATATGACATATAAATCAAGTGTAGACCAGTTAAAACCACTTGAATTTTCACTGGATGGAAAAGCTAATTTTAGTGATTTTGCCACTGCCTCTAATGTAGCTCCGGCTGGGGATGACTCTGGTGATTTAGATGCACAGGCATCATGGGACGTTGCTAAATTTACTGCGGATAGTGTACAGACATGTCAGAGTATACAATTTAAACTCAATCCACCGGATGCAGGAACATTTGAAATTAACGATATATCTGTAGAGTATAGGCCATTGTACAAGAGGGTTTCATAATGCCGTTTTCAAGAGAATCTAAATTTGCCCTCAATCAAAATAGAATAATTTCGAGGGATGCTCCACCTGCTCACTCTGAAGGTGTTAATGGAGACCAAGCATTAGTGAAATTCGGGGGCAAACCTCCAAGAATGTATATTAAGTCAAATAATGTATGGTACTATACAGAATTAAAGCAGGCTGCCACATCCAGTGAATTTGCAAAAAATAGATTTACTGAAGATTTACTGCTGGAAGATGGTATGACTATGATGTCTGATATGAATGCAAAAACTAGGTCAACTATTCAATATGGTACGAAAAGTATTGTCAGCCGCTCATGGATGAATACTTGTACTGTTAATAAAGTAAATGGCAATGATAATAGTGTTATTAAGCAAATTGGTACTAGTCCCACTGCCGGAAAAACTTTCTTTTTTCCAGAACATACTGTTATTTTCAGAACTATTGTAAAGGTTCTTACACTTACAAATTTAGGTACAACAGAGTGCAGTGTACAGGTATCTGAGACATCTGGGACTGGTGCTGACAGTGCAATATCATCAGGTAAGGAATTACTTGGTGCTGGTGCTAGTGGTACAGCATCTACGGACAGTGCAAGTGCATCGAATATATCTGTGGGTACAACTGGCCCTGATTTAGGTGATATGTGGGCAAATACAGAGGCAATACCTTTGAGTGCGAGTCGGACATACCCCTATCTTTGCAATGCACTGGGTAATGGTGGTACCGACCCCACAACAGAAGGTGTACTGGTTATCTTTTTTGAGTACATAACATTTGATAATTTTACAACCACGTCCCCACCACCGGGGCCCGTGGAATAATTAGGAGCTTATTATGGCATTAGAAGCATTAAGTGCATTAAGAGCATTCGGAGGTCTTGGCGCAGGTGAGGCAATGTGGCAAAAAGGTCGTACTGTCACAAAGGAAAGACAGGCTCTTAATCAATACTATGAAGATATGGCAACTGAAGGCCGTGCAGGTTTAAAGGCTGCCCGTGACGTTTCCAAGCGACAGGGGCTAGGCAGGTTTATTGGAGGTGTTGGTGGCGGTATATTAGGATTTTTAGGTGGTGGTATTGCAGGCGCTACTGCAGGCGCAGGTTTTGGTAGTAAATGGGGACAGGAATTTGGTAGGAAAACAGGCGGAGGTGTAGGACGCATTACTCGAGGCGCTGCGGGAATGGAAGATGCACCTGGAGGTTTATTTTTAAGTGGTAGGAGAAGGGAAGCTGGTGAGTCACATAAAAAATTAATGCAACAGCTCACTGGTACAGTAAGTGCCGGTAGGGAAGCTGTTAAAGGTAGGGCATTACAGGACGCGCTTACTGCATTTAGCCTCTCTGGAGGTGTAGGTGCACTTGAAAACATTGGGGCAGGTGAAGCTGGATGGGGAAGTTTATTTAAAAGGCCTGATATGAGTGGCTTTCTTGGTGGAACTGGCGGTGCTGGTGGCATGGGAGCTTACGAGAAGAGCTTAGGTCTGGATGTTGTTCCTGGAGCAACTGGTGGGTTACCTCCTATACCATCACAAACACCAGGCTATACAGGTGGAGGTTTTACGCCTGGACCTCAATCATTCAATCTTCCTTACACTTCAACACCCATAACTCAGACGCCAACTGGAGGGTCATTCACTGGGCCATGGGATGCCCTAAGACAGCAGTCCGGTGTACCTCCTTGGGCGAGTGAACCTATATTACCTTTTGGAAGAGATGTAAATGTTTCACCTCGAGGTCGAGGCGGATTGGGTTCATTATTTGGTCTTTTAGGAAGGTGAGTTATGCCTAACGGAAATCAATCATTATTAAGTTTCACTGATATATTTTCACAACTTGGCCTGGATGACACGTATCTAAGTATGATACAAGACCCGACAAAGCATTTTGGTCTTGGTCAAGAGTATAAGAAGTTCTTTCCAGGTGCAGAAATGTACCAACAGCAACTCACTAAACTGCTTGGCACAGGTGAAGGCAGTCTTGCAGAACGTGAGGCTACATTAAGTGGTCAGGTGCAGCAACAATATGGCCTTGGCAGGCAAAAGGCTGGCACTATGGGGACGCAAAGCTTACTGGGTTTAGGACAACAATTCAGACAACAGCAAGCGCAATCAGGATTTGGCGGTTCTGGTGCACTGAAGGCCGGATACGGTACTGGGCAACAACAGGTTGGCAGAGAATATGGCCAACAATTAGGTATGCTTGGTGAACAGAGAGAGCGAGGTATGTTCGGTGTAGAGGAAGATATAGCAGGGTTGAGAGGAGATGCACAGAGTCTAATGGGACAGTATATTCAATCACTCTTTGGAATTGGTCGTGACATTTGGGCGTCTATGCCTGATACTGAAGATAAAGGACTTGTTACAACTAGATATGAAACACCAGGAGCTGGAGATACAGGCCCTCCGGGTTGGCCTGATGCTGCAGCATATGAAAGATGGAGAGCAGCTGGCTCAGACGCAAACAACGCCGTCGCATACGGATGGCAGGCTCCATACCCAGGTGCAATCCCTGGATATAAAAACACCGGGATATAAACATGGAGGAGAACAGGATAATAAAATGAAAATATATACGAAAGTAGTTTTTAACTGGAACCCGACAACAGAACAGTACGAAGAAACGTATGCAGAAACATACGATTATAACGGTGACGTTGCACTTTGCCAGTACCGAGAGACGGAAGTTCCTGTTTATACATCTGCATATGATAGGTTCCTGGATTACCTTGCCCGTGTGGTACCTGAAATGACAGACCAGGTCAGGCGCAGTCGTGAGTTTGAAGACCAGATGCAATTAAAAGAACGAGAGATGACACAGACCCAGGTGGAATCCAATAGAAATTATAAACTTCAGAAAGCTGAACTTGATTTTGGTATGGATACTGAGATGCTGAGGGATATTAGTTTAATGCCTAAGCGGCATCAGGCAGATGCATACCAAGCCCTTGCAGGTGATATGACATCAGTAGAAGGTGAGAATAGGCGAGCTGCACGTTATGGTGCTGCACAGAAAGTTGCTACTGAACACGATGATTTAATGCTAGGTTTGAAGCCAATCCCTTTTGCTGTGGTCAGGCCACCAGGTGCGGACCCGGACCCTATGGGGGAATTTAATGAGCAGAATTCACATTTTAATCTCTACGAGGCAAAGGCACTCGCATTTGGTAATGAAGGTCTTGCCAAGGCAATAAAACATGCCGGTGATAGCTATAGGACAGAGGCTGCAAATGACATGATGATGACCAGTGCTGAGAATATGATTGATTTTTTCCAAAGCAAAGGAGCACTGTCAGCTAATATGGCAGAGATGTACAAAGGTATTATCGACCAGGGAGGTGCAAGCATTATTACACCTCAACTTACTGCGCTAATGGATTCTGAATTAGTTACACGTGATGAGGCCCAAAAGTTTGTTACTGATATGGTCAATACGAATGCAGCTATCATGCAAAGTTATGTAGATGCTGAACTAGACCCGCCCGGGTGGTTAAGGGATAATCTTTCCATGTGGCTACAGGGATTAGAAGAACCCGCTACTGAAGCATTAGATTTAATAGCACCTGAGGTTGCGGCACAGAAGGAAATAAAAGACGCTGCATTTAAGACAGTTTCTCAGAAGATGCAGGCGGAGAATATCCCTGGCACACCTACCAGTGACATGGTTAGTGCTTTTTTACAGGTGAACAAGCCTGTAGGAAAACCAGGTGACGCTGATTTTAAGTGGGAGCCTGTTTTACCTTCAGCAGTTGGATGGAGTCCTGACAAAACAATTGATGCTTCCAGTAAATTCAGTCTTGGTATGGCATTTGGGAGTTTACCACTAAGCGTAAGAAAGGAATTAAGGGAAGTAGGTTCACATCCCCATCGTGAAGGGACAGGCACTAAGATACCAACCGAAGAAGCACTCAAGAAACACCTCAAGTATGTAATAGTACAGGGTGGTCGTGGCGGTCAATTTCATAGGGCTATGATAAAATATCTTAAAAATTTACAAGATGTTGAAGTGGAGGATTTACAAAGACACGTGGATGTGATGAGTCCAGCGGAAGCGCAGGCTAGAGCAAAAGAAATTGATAACAGATATGAAAGACTTCGTACATATAGACCATAATCAATGCCACAACTCTATGAAAATTTAAATTGGTCATTCTTAGATGAAAGCGACCAACAAGAAGAAGGCGACAGTTTAAATTGGACATTTCTTGAAGGTGATACAACTGATGACGATGGTCTAAACTGGTCATTCCTTCGAGAACCCAATAAGAAAAAACTCCCCACATTCCAACAGGCAGAAACCAGTCCTTACGCATCTCTTCCGCGTAGGTTCTTTGATAGATTTGCCGAGGGCTTTGCCCCATTCGGACTATATGAATCTGAGATAGGTAAGCCTGAGAACCTGTCAGAGATTTTAACTGATGTGGCTGGTGGGCTTACAGGGTTTGCTGCAGGGTTCATACCAGTTGCATTGATGACAGGGGGTGTATCAGTACCTTTAAGGGCTGTCACTGCACTTGGCAAAATCAAAGACGTAACAAAGCTAAGGAAGGCTTTAACTCTTGTTGCAAAGGCGCAAAAGGCAACTACTGAAGGTGAACGTACAGGACATGCACTACGAGCATCCAAGCTACTTGGCTTTGAGACTGTAGAGGAATTTACAGAGAAAGGGTTGCCTGCCATTGCAAGTGCTATCCCCAAGTCATCAGGTATCCTTGCAAAGGTACCGGGTTACACTAACTTCATATTAAAAGCTTCTATTAACAGCCCTAAAATGGCACGGGCATTCAATGCTGGCATCTCCAACATAGTATCCTTTGGTATTCATGGTCAGATGCATGTACCAATCAGGACATCAGTTGAGGATAGATTAAAGCAAATGACATCTGATACTGCCATGGGTATTGCTTTTACCGTGGCAGGCCTTCCCAGCACACTGGGTGTTAAAGGTCCATGGAAATATGCAGAGGATATAATGCTCTTTGGTGTAGGTGCAGGTTCAGACCTGGGTAAATCCAATATGACAATGACGGAAAGGGTTGCCCACGGTTTAGGTCTATTAGCATTTCATCATGGAATGAGAGGCCTCAGGAAAATAGGTATAGAAGAAAAACAGATACAGGCGTTAAGAGATATGGGCTGGACATATGAAGACGCATATTTAATTGTTAAGAGTGCCAAGAATGTTAATGATGCAGTGGCAAAGCATGTGGACTCGGTGTCCAAGAATATAAAAGGCAGAATCTTTCACAATATCAATTCTGCTGACCCAGAGTCCAAGGGTAAGATTGCAGTAGAGGTGACACCCGGATTTATTACCAAGACAAAAGATGGAAAATTCCAACTACGTGGCAGATATATTGAAAATCAAAATAATCCAGACCGAGTAGGTGAAGATTTTATTATTGAAGGTAAATCCCGAGAAGATGTAAGAAGGCAGTTTGTCTCCAGTAAAAGAAGAAGAGACGGTTCTGGCGGTCATGGGTTTGTTATGCCTATTACCAAGGCTAAGGCTGATATTGTTTATGATATTCCTTCAGTATCTGATGAAGATATTAAAAAATCAAAGGAATATAAAAAAGTAGGAACATCTATTGACAAAATTAGGAAGAACTATGATACAAGATTGGGTGAACGAGGATATGAGATAGACCCCAAGACAGGGACAATAAGATTATATGTTATAAAAGGCGGTAAAAAAGCATATATTGATAAAAAGACCGCTCAAAACATATTATCTGAGCCAGCACAGATGGGTGAGGTGCCTGACCCGATGGCAAGGGCACAGGCTATGGAGAAAGTGGAAAATATTTGGATGCATGATGAAGGTTTACTTTATCAGAGTGAACTCTATAAAGACGCTTCTTTAAAACATATGACTGTAGAACAGGCTGCCTGGCGTAACGCATATACCCTTGCAAAGCGCGTGGTAAACACTGAGGGTATAGAAGATAAAGAATTAAAATTGATTATTGGTGATTTCATGCCAGATGTTATACCAAGAGGTAAACTATTAAACAAAGGCATATCGTCATATGATGCAGCGGACCTCAAATATATGACCAGGAAAGAACTGGACGCATTTGTTACAATGTTCTCCCCTGACACAGGTAGGAAATTTCTCGATAATACAGTTGTAAGGGTTCCGCCTGACAGGTTTTACGATGCGAAAGTAAAGGTTCGTAAATCACTTACCAGATGGAAACAGTTATTTAGAAGGCAGGCACTGCCGTTTTATACTGAACTTAGGCTACTAGGTGCCAAGGGTGCGGCCAAGGTATCAATGGACTTTGAGTTATTAAGGCAGCAAATTGCAGGTGAAGGTACTCAGTTATATAAACACCTCAGACACATGGGTGTCAAAGACAAGCACATTAAGCTTATTTCAGGTGAGATAGACCCTATATATATAGATGGGTTTCGTGGTGAACTTGCCAAGCATGGTTATGACGTACCAAAAATTATCAAGATTATCAAAGACCATAATGATTATAACTATGCATACCTTGTAGCATCAGGTAACGAGGTTAAAGTATTTAAGAAAAAGAAAATGGGATTTGGATGGTCACCTATTTTTGAACTCAGGGACAAGGACAATAATATTATAGAACTCGCAACACCTAAAGGTAATGTAAAAAATGCACCTGAGGATGTATTTATTACTACAACTAAAGAGAGTATTCATGGTGGTAAGAAATTTGAAGGTGCCATTATAGACTCCAATCCTGACAGGGTAGTACTTATAACCAAAGACCTGGAAATGATAGAAATTAAACGTGCAGATGTAGAAAAACAGGTTACCGACTGGGAAAATTACAAAAACCTTGTAGTGAAAATAGCTGCCAATAAGGGTAAACGCAGTGCTATTCGTGTTGTCACTGACAGATACGGTGTAAAACGTAGAATAGATTATAAGAAATCAAATATAATCTATGAACCTAATTATATCACCAGAATACTTACTCCTGAGGCAAGGGAGTATTTAGGTAATCATCAATCATTTCTGAAAAAACTCTCCGAGGATATTATTGATAACGGTTACGACCCCGAGTTTGCATCCCTTACAGATGTATCAAGAGAGGTGAAGGTAGAAAAAATGGCAGAAAAATTACTTGAACTGAACTCATTCCAGTTTCAAAAAGGTGTCTTTGGACAGCAGTTCGGCAGAGTGGTAGACCTGCCACCTGTATTTACATTTGGTGCAGATGGTAAGTATATTACTATAGACCCCATTAAAAGTAAATATTCTGATGGTAGGCATGGATATAATGTCAAGAAGGGTGATACTGTAGTGGACGTAGCAGGTAAAGAACACACTGTCAGTAAGGTTGTAGATGTATATGAACGTGACTTTGGTAAAGTTTTAAAACGTTATCAGTCCATGATTGCAAATATAGTACCGACATACAAGTACACAGGTAGAGGCGGTGCAAAAAATCCAGACTTCAAACTCAAATACATTACATCTATACGTGCCGTTCACGGTGACGAGATTGCCAACTGGACAGAGAAGGCATTTGAATTGCAAATCAATGGTCAGATGCGTGGGCCAATGGCCAATATTTTTAATAAAGCTACAGCATTTACTGCTGCAATTGGTCTATCTTCCCCACTTTCAGGTACAAAGAACATATTACTTGGGCAGACAAACATTGTGGCGGGCTTTGGTTTGAGGCATAGCCTTGCAGGGTATCATAAACTGCTTACAGGTGGAGGCGGTCGGGCATGGTTGGATATTGTTAGAGCTATTGGTGGTACTGATGTTGGTGTACATGAACTGCTAACTACTTCATATTCCAAGTACTCTCCAGGTGCTATGTATCCTACAGAGATTGCAAACAGGGTGACAGCCACTGTGATAAGTGACGTAATATTACGTGCATCCGTAGATGCAATACTGGGTCGTAAGACACCTCTTTCGAGAAGGATATCACCTGCGAAGGCAAGTGATTTTATCAAGCAGACATTTAAATTAGACCCCGGCAAGATTATAAAACGGGGATATACTACAAGGGCAGAGCAGGCACAGGCCATGCAGATGGGACATCTAATAACACAGGGCGGGCCTTCCATGCCGTTTGTACCACCATGGATGCAGAAGCAGTTTGCAAAACCTTTAACATTGTTTTACAGGATTGCATATCGTGTTACTGAGCATGTTGCAAATAACGTTATGAGGCCCCTGATTGTAAGAGGCAATCCTATGCCTATGATGAGATATGTAGGTGCCACTACACTTACAGGTGGAGCCTTATTTGGTCTTTACTATAATATAATGGATAAAGATACAGTAAATAGATTTAGAGGTATGCCTTACCAGTTCTGGATGCAGTTTATCAGAGGTGAAGGACTTGCAGTTCTCAGTAACGGGTTTGACCAGTACGGTAATGTTGTTGACAGTTACCAACCTGTAGTGGCCCGGACATACAGTTCAATGGCAAAGAATGTAGCATATATTATAGCAGGCAAAAAGGGTGCGGTTGAAGGTACTAAGGACTGGTTCAATGAGAATGTGGTTCTGTGGAATCACAGCAGGCAGGTTTACGAAAGATTTGCAAAGCCCTACCACAAGGCATATACCAACTCCAAGAGACGGCAGAGGCACTTCCTTGAGGCCACATTTGGTACAGGTTGGATGGCAAACTACGAACCTGAGGATGACTTTCTCACTACACGTACACCGTACTACAGACATTTAAGAGATGTGTTCTGGGGTGAGAACCAAAGGGAGAAGGCGAGGGTCTATTATGCAGCGTTGGAATACATAACACATGACATAGAAAGACAGAGGGCGTCAGCAGGTAAGAGCGTGCGAGGTTCCCGAGCAGAAGCGAAGGCAAGATTAAAGGGTATTATTTCAAGGCGCAGACCTATACCTGCAACATGGAGGAAGCGTAAAAAAGGTGAGAAGGCTACCATGTACAAGATGTATATAGGTGCATTAACACCTGAGGAGCAGGCTGAGGAGCGGGAGATAGAGCGCGTATATCGTCAGCGCAGAAGTGAAATGAGAAAAGCAATTAGTACATACAGGAAAGAGTATGATTTCTACCTTAAAAAGTAACAAGTCGATAGTAGTATCGCCTTACATTGAGAAAGTGTCCCAGAATCGCAGTGGGAGGCCTTAAATGGCAAATGGTCAGTTCCCGGTAACCTATGATGTAGCCGCTGAAGGCACAAGGGTGGCACATGATGACATTGATGCCCTTATTGCATTGCAGGAATTAAAACAGCCCATTACAAGAGGTCGTAAAGCAAAAGATGCAGTGGCATTCCATATGCCAAGTGTTGCCACATTACTTGAAATGGCCTTTGACTATCCATGGGAGGGCGGGATGTATCCTAACCGATTTGCTGGGCGTCAGATTCTAGATGAGGTAGATAATCCACCTGTTGCGGAGATGCTGAGTAAAGGAAAAGAAGTAGTGGAAAGATTAAGAATGGGAAATGTTCCTACAGGTGTTGTAGCATATCATACACCGACCGAGATACATCCTGGTGTTGCCGCCAGTTACTCTGGGCAAAACTGGCAAATTCCTATAGAAGAAAATTTACTCCAAGACAGTCAACGTGCCAATCTAGGATTACCAGGTTATATGGGATTACCTTTTCATTCACGTGGAACAAGGCGGGGGCTAATCAAAATGAAAGATATTTCCAGTGTCAGTAAAGGAGCGCCTGTCACATACGACCCAGACCTAATAAAAATTTATAAACAAGACCCAACTTGGTATACTGAAGGTCACCCGGATAATCTCGCTATGGATTATCTCAGTTCAATAATACATGAATCATTACATGGTGCAAAAAGAGGTGGTGCTTTCGAGCATCAAGCACGCAAGTATAGTGATGAACCTTCACCATATTCACAGCGTAATGTGAAGCTGGGTTCATATTACTTAGGTGAATCACTCAGAAGGAAATTGTCAGTAAAAGATTTATCAGATATTGTAAGAAGAATGATGGCAGGTGAAGAAATAGATTACAGTAAATACAAAAGACTTGACGTTGGAGGCGAGTAATGGCAAATAGCTTATTAGGAATGCTTCATCAAAGACTGAGTGGTCGGTGGGCAGAACGTGAACGTGAAACAGGCCGGCCAATGGGCGTACA
>Ga0208433_1001077_pt1 | contig 10545 bp, 4 predicted proteins | sample 3_EtaG_FD_184075 | JGI IMG/M metagenome (GOLD analysis project Ga0208433, IMG submission 184075) | Marine viral communities from the Subarctic Pacific Ocean - 3_ETSP_OMZ_AT15126 metaG (SPAdes) (version 2) | ecosystem: Environmental > Aquatic > Marine > Oceanic | place: Pacific Ocean | collected...
GGGCTCCTCATCCACAACGAGTTTGCAACAGACGATGACACGCCTCTCTCGGAGATAGTAGAAGAAATGGGAGGGGAAGAGGCATACCTTGAAGAGCTTTACCATCACTACCTGCAAGAAGTGGCTGGGGTGGCCTTCCATGAGCAGCTGCATGATGTAATTCACGAAGAAGGACAGGAGTTAGCAAGAGGGCTCACCTTCAAGTTTGGCCCACTAGGAAGGGCCATCCAAAAGGAGATATCCGATATTGTTGCAGAAGATTTTCCTGTCTATAAGAGAGAGGGAGCGTTCAAAGGGATATTCGCCACATTAGAAAGTTATGAAGAGCAAACGAAGAGCGGAGTTGATAAGGAAGAAGCTGAGAAACTCTTCAAGGCTAGCGGTTATGAAGGATACCTTGCCGAAAGACCCGGGGATGCAAGAGCTGAGGAGAGAGCTGCGAGAGGAGAACGGCAAGATCGACCAGCTGCTGAGTCAGGTGAGGTAGATCCGGGTAGGGCGCAGGCGAGCAAGAGAACCAAGGCAGAGAAGGCCAAGGACGCCGCCAAGCGCATGAAAATGGGCAAGAAGGGCTGGCGCAAACTGTGGGGGGATAAGTCAAAGAAGACGCCCTCCGGGGAACGAGTGGTTAAGGGCGTCCCGGAAAGGGCGATGCGCTCCACGGACCTCCCCACTCGGGAGGCTGAGGCGGTCGCGCAGGAGGTTTACGAGGGGTCTAAAACCCAGCAGACTTGGAAACAGTGGGTTAAGGACGCGAACAAGCTGATGGTTGATCAGGACGCTATCATCCACGAAATCTTTGATCGCGCAGAAGGCCAAGGCAACCCCGGCTCGCCAGAGTTTCAAATAGCCGCCAAGCGCGTGGTTGCAAACGTCTTGCAAAAGGCAATGGTTAGCGGGTCAGATGCGGATATCGAATTCGCCCTGTCGCTGGCGCAAGCAGAGCAAGAGGTCCGGGGAGAGGTGGCCAGAGAGATGGCCGCTATGCGAGACCCGTTCCAAACTCCCCAGCAGAGGGCTTACTACGCGCTAGGGAATGCCATTAACATCGCCCCCCCGTTACAGGTTACGCACCTCAAAAACAAACACGGGGCCGAAGAGGGGGGCCGCGTCCCAGAGGAAAACAAGGCGGCTTACAACGAAGACGTTAAGAAACTTCAAAAGCACAGGTTGGAAGAGGCCAAGAAGGTTCTTGGCCGCTACGACTTGACCTTGGATGACATCTTCAACAAAGAGAAAGAGGGAGTCGCAATCGACACGGCGGCAGACAGGGAGGCCACTTCCAAGCTGACAGACAAGCAGCGGCAGGTTTTCAAAATGCACCGTGACGGGGCCGAGCCCAAGGAGATCAAACTTGCAACCGGGGTAACAGAAGAGTCGCAGAAGCGCGTCATCGAGAAGGTGCGCGAGTCCCTCAAGGCAGAGGCCGTGAAGTTGGCAGAGCGGGGGTATACCGCTGACAACATGGATAGCTATGTGGCTGGCGAGCTTCCCCCCGGAGGGGCCAAGAAGCCCGGAGACGTAAATGCAACCGCCGAGGAAATAGTAAATCGCTCCTTCTCTGCCCGGAAGCCCTTAACCGAGGCCCAGCGCAAGAAAAGGAGAGAGGACGCCAAGAAAAAGGCAATTGCTAAACGGTTTAACATTAACGACCCGAGAGATGTCATGGCCGCGTATGTGGCTTTAGGGGAGATTGACCGGGACTGGATAAGCCGTGGCGTGGGAACGTGGTATGCCCAAGTATTTTCAGCCAAGACTGTTATGGTGAACATGCTCTCTATTCCTTTCTCGGGATACAGGATGTTTGCGGTGGGGTCGGCAGAGGCGCTGATAAACTCGGTCCTGCAAAACCCAGAGGCCAGACAGATGAAGGAGGTCAAGTATATGATGCGGGGTCTCAAGGAAATCTACACGACTGCGCTATGGAGGGCATTCATTGCCTTTGATACGGAGACCGCGTATTTCCACACATTCCTCAAGGGCAACTCAGACGCCGCTGGTGCATACAAGGGCGAGTCCCATGAGGACGTTCGCGGATACCAGATGGGGCACTTGGCCGACTACCTTGACTTCGCCTTGGAATCATGGGGGGTGAAGCTCCGCAGGCCAGCCTTGATAAGAAGGCTAATAGGAAAAGAAAAAGGCGCTACAAAGCCCGTGAGGGCAGGACACGCCCTGCGGGGAGTTCTGCGCACGAACATGGGCATTGATGAGATGGTCCGGTTTATGGTTGGCGGCATGGAGGTGGGAGCCATCGCCTACAGGAGAGGAAAGGCGGCAGGACTAAAAGGGGCAGAGCTTGAGAAGTTTGTGACCGCCGAGATGAGGGTCCAAGGGTCCAAGTCTTGGCAGCTTGCAGGAGTTCAGTCGGATTTGGCGGCGTTTACCACAGCGTTGCCCACGCCCAGAGGCAAGCCGCCCGAGGGTATCGGCGGCTGGCTGGCAGCAGTGGTCAACGTCCTAGACACTGGCATCAAGGCCCATGACAAGTCTCTCCATCAGGCTAAAGTCGTGAACAAGGCCATAGACGGCGACTTCACAACAACAATGGCGATAGACGCCCAAAGGGTGGCAATGGGGCTATTCAGGATAACCATGATCCCGTTTACCCGGGTGCTGATGAATCTCGTTCAGTTGGGGTTCAAGATGGTCCCCAATCCCATCTCCACATTTTGGGCCACTGGCAAGGTCATGCAATACGCTGCTAAAAAGAGGGGAGAGTCAGACCCGGAGGCAGCGAAAGCGATCAACACGTTAGCAACCCAAACACTATCATGGATCATTGCCGCAACTCTCTTCAGGGCGATGGAGGGAGATGACGACGACGACAAGAAGTGGCTCCTGATAACGGGCTCCATGAAAAAGTTTGGCAAAGGGGCCTATGCCGCCCGGGAAGCGGCTTACAGAAAAGGGATGGGCCCATACTCGATCCGAATCGGGTTGCCGGGGCAAGATGCAATCGTTTTCAATTATGGAAGGATCGACCCGTTCGCGCTCACAATTGGGACCACGGCTGATCTCGCAAGAAATACCAAGTTGTTTGCCAGAGGGAAGAAGGGAGCGGACGAGGTCGCCATCTCCCTCATCGCGGATACCCTTGCCGCGCAGTTGACCGACAAGACGATGCTTCGCGGCATGAATGACATGTTCACGATGACGCAGGGGAGGATGTCGGTTCATAAATGGGCCGCTAGGCAGTTTGCAACACTCCTTGTCCCGAATCTTTTGCGCCAGCCAGTACGCGACTCCAACATTCACATGGAAGAAACGCTCAGTCAGGACTTCTATGAGGGGTTCCGGGACACGTTGTTATATGAGATGTATCCTCACATGGACAGAAAGGTTGCTCCCCCAGCAAAAAGGGACGCCTACGGGGAGAAGATCAAGCGGCCAAGGGGATTTGCCTCATGGATGTTCAAGCAGAGGCCATACACCCCGAATGTCCATGACAAGATGGTGGAGAAGTATATGGAGGAGCACCCAGAGGATGACTCCATGACCATGCCCGGCAGGCTGTCCAAGGTTTACACTTGGGAAGATCCGCTTACAGGGTATAAGCAAAAACAAAAACTAACCAAAAAGCAGTATGAGATTCTTCACAAGGCATACAAGGTCGCGTGGATGGCGGAAAAGGCCACAGTCTATGATGCAATTACTCTACAAAAAGCCAGATCCAGTGCTTCTGATAAGGCTTGGGGGGATGCAAAGGCACATCCCGGCTTTATCCTAGAGGCATACAAGCAAAGCAGAAAGAGAAGGGATAAAAAATGAGCGACCAACAGTCCACATCAACATCGCAGGTTCAGGCGGTTGCCGACAAGGTGATACCGGAGGGCGTCAACACGCAGGCCCCGCAGGAAATTGGAGAAAAGGAGGATCTCAAAGTAGTCTTTCCTTCTCCCCTTGCCCTCACCCCCGAGCAAGAAATCAAAATGGTTGATTTTGCTTTGAATAGAATTCAGGAGCTGGAGCATGAGCTGGGGAGGGTAAGCACCTCTCAGGCGAACTGGTATGGCCACGGGGAAGACAACATGGTCAAGGAGGCCGCAGGGTCATTCATGGGCAAGCGCCAGCTGTATGAGATGGTCTACCACAACCAGATAGACTGGCGCTCTTACCTCTTGGGAGGGATTTTTGCTGAGTCCAACCTGACGGTTCCCATGTCCCGGAGAATCGCGCAGCAGCAAATTGCAAGATCGGTGAATTATTTCCTTGGGACTGATCCGTGGTTCGGGGCCTACCCCGTGGGGGCCAGCGACGACGAAACGGCAGATGTCACAGACAAGTATCTGAAGCACAAGGCCCAGCAAGCAGACCTGAAGAGCACCTTTACGGCATGCATAGAGGGCTCCGTTATTCGCGGCGAGTCTGTTGCCAAGACAATCTACAAGCAGGACTGGACCCAGTTCAAGACGCAGGCACTCATTGCTGTAAATGCAGCTGGAGAGCCATTCGTGGCCGCTGACGGCGATTACATTTATCAGGATGACGCATGGTCGCAGGCTCAGCCAGAGTCCCCCGGGATGGGCGAGCCGCAAGCCGCCGGGGGGTGGGTGTTGCAAAGGGACGGCCAAACCCAGTTGCCAGATAACGTGAGCGGCCCTGAATCATTGGTGTTTGAGTCTCAGGTGGTTCCACAACAAAAGGTCAGGTATCAGGGGGCGGAATCCAAGCCAGTCTACTACAAAGACTTTTTGGCCCCCTTGGATGCAACCACCTTGGATGATGCCGATTGTGTGGCCCACCTCTACGACAAACCCGCGATAGAGATTGCGTCCATTTATGTTTCCGCGTTGCAAACGGGAGAGGAAACCCCGAGGGAAACCTCGGCCCGGATCTTTGAGTCGTTGCAAGAGCTTGTCGGGACGGACGAGAAGAGAAGGTCTTTTGCTGACAAGCCCAGACCGGAGCTGGGGGAGAGTCCCGGGGAAGACCACCAGTCGGAGTCTATGGACGGCAGGGAGAAGGATCAGAGACAGGGAGAGCCCGTCCTTGAGATCGCGGAGATTTATCTTCATTTTGATGCCGACGAGGACGGGGTGCAGGAGGACATCGTCCTTATGCTGGACCGCACGAACCGCAGGCCGCTATTCTACGATTACGTTGCGAACAGAACTCCAAACGGTCGCAGGCCGTTCAGGGTTGCAAGAGTCAACAGGGTAGAGGGAAGGTGGCACGGGATTGGCACAATGGAAATCTTCCAGCCTTTGCAGGAGGTTGTAGACCTCTTGGTGAACCGCTGGAACCTGTCCCAGTCCCGCTCAGGGAATGTGATCTTCTGGAACCCGGAACTCACCTTGGAGGGAGAGGACAACGCGAACCTTGAGCTTAACGGGGGAGACACTTACACCCCCAAGGGCAACATCGACCCGGAGACCATCCTCAAGGTGATCCCCCTGTATGACATCAAGGGGAGGGAGATATACAAGGAGATCGAGTTCTTCATGCAGGTTGCAATTAACATGAGTGGTGTGTCTCATGCCAATGACGCGGCCATGCTGGGTATGGACACCTCCAAGCTCGCCACCGGGGTGAGAAACATCGAAAGAAGTGGGCAGGAGATGTTCTCTATCTACCTTGCCCAGTTGCAAGATGGGTTGGAAGAGATTCTCAGGGATTTCTGCATCTACACGCTGGCTTACCTCGACCAAGAAGAGGCCTTTGTTTACACAGAGGATGAGGACGCCCTGAAGATGGTCTTTGCCCCGGACATGATCGAGAGGGACATGGACATGGACATCCGTCTTGAGATGACCAGATACAAGAATGAGCAAGAGCTTGTTCAGGCACAACAGGCTTCAATCAAGGTCGTTGAGTTCTACTCCTTGCCCGTTGAGCTGCAAGAGCGCACCGCGAAGCTATACAGGCAAATGCTGAAGGCCATGCAGGTTGCTCACGTTGACGAGATTATTACCCCGGGGTTCCAAATCCCCCCGATGCCTCCCTCTGGAGGGGGCGGCGGTGGAGCTGGACTTTCGATTAACACGGGGGATAACATGGCTGGGCAGCAACCGCCCAACATATGAGCCGGATAAACCAGAACAAGCAGAAGTATGATCGCGCCCAGAAGGTGGGCGAAATGGCAGAAGTTCTGGGGGGCGCGGAAGGATGGAGAAAGCTCTTCATCCCGGCGATGGAGAAGAGGAGAGAGGACTCCCAAAAGATTGTCAACGACCCGGAGACCAGCGAGCGGGACACTCAGTTCCACAGAGGGGCGATAGCCGTGCTGGATGAAGTGCTGGGCTTCGTTGAGGACAAGATGAGGAATAGCACGGCCCTGATGAGGAAGGCCTCCGACTCGCAGAACGAGTTGCTGGGGTGATTTAATCGTGGTTGTGGCAGGGGGAGTCGTCCGCGTAGGGGACTTTGATGGTAATCGTGTCGTCATCATGGGTGACTTCTACAATTCCATATCCAACAATACTCCTAAATTCGTGCTGTTTGGTCTCGGTGTTGAATTGCTTATAGATAGGACACCCCTCGCCCACGTTTTTAGCCAGCCAGCGGCCCCAGTAAATATCGCTGCCATGATGAATCCGGGGGACAAGTCGCTTCCCCCCACCCTTTGCCTCTCCCCCTATCTCAACTAACTCAAACAACTTAATGTAATAGCTCCCATATTGCCCATCCACGCCGGGATCACTGTGAGAGGAGCCTCCCGGTTCAGGGTTCACGTGTTCGACTTTCGGGATTTCCTGCTGGAAGGGGAGGGTTGTGAAGGACTCGCCCTTAACAATTTCCAAAGAGGTTGGGACTCCGTCTGAGTCGGTGCTCAAGTGTGCCCACCATATATCACCTTTATTGGCATCCAGCTCTTGCTTGCCATCACAGTTGCTGGCCTTTATATGGACCCCGGTGTGGATATCATGCACGTTAAGGGCACAAGGCTTCATATACCACTTCTCCGGTCCACCCTCCTCCAGAGATTTGCGTTTCTGGTAAAGATGTGGGAAGGCCGGGTGACCCCCGTAACCTCTTAGGGCGGGAAGAAACGGACAATCAAAGGTTTCAAGGCCTGTGACCTTTGCGTCATCCGTCCCGCTGCCCTCTACCCCCCACTTTGCAACATTCCATACGATTTTGTCTCCATAGTAATTGGAGGGGGCGGGAGGGGGCAAACCAGCGTCCTGAATTGTTAGCTTGGCGTCATAGCCGTCCATTTCAAACCAAGCACTCCAATACCCGTCACTCAGCGTTTGAAAGTTATCGTCGTTGGCCTCATCGTCCAAGTAGGCCTCCCCAAAAAAGGGGACAACCGGGATTAGTCCCCCTGTGTCTCCCCCGGGGACAGCAATGAAGAGGGTCTCAAACTTGGCCCTTATTTTTTTGTTTTTAGTGGAAAAGTAGGGCCGCAAGCAACCGCCCCCAACGTGCCACCCACCGACTCGACGGGAAAGAACGGCGTATTTGTAGCCACTAATATCCGTGATGTGGTTTTCCTCAAAGGTGTGGAGGTAGGACAGGAGTTCCGAAGTTTTGTGGACGTTTTCGTTGGTCACCCCGGCGTTGTTGCGCAGCTCACTGGAGAGCATAATCTCGTCATTGTATAGGCCCGGGGCCGGGGGAACCATATTGGGGTTGCTAAAACCTGCGGAAGGCAAAGAAGACTCGCTGGACATGTTGCAATTTAACTCTTGCAAACAGTCAGATAAAAGACAAAATGAGGCAATGAGTGAGGCAACGGCCCATTCGGACCAAGAAGTGACGGCAGAAGAGGAGGCTATTGCCCCTGCTTCTGATGGCATTCAACACCCCCAAGAGGCTAGCAACGCTGGTCTTGCGGATTCGGGCGAGGAGGCAAATGCAGGAGTGATCCCAGAATCACCTGTAGAGGCCACTCCAAACATGGCCGACAGAATCGGCTCTGCGGACTCAGTGGAGGATTTCGAGCGTTTAATGGACGAAGTCGAAATGAACCCACAGGCACTTGCAGAGTTATCGGATTCCGAGGCTGTTCCTGAGCAAAACGCTGAAACCTCAGAAGGCGCTACGGCCCCTCCAGAGGGAGAAGCGGAAGCCACCCCGGAGGCGGAAGCCCCGGAAGAGGCACAAGACGCTGAGGATGAGGAGGTTGCGGAACCTGAAAGCGGCTCACAAAAGCCGCCACAGTTTCGCTTTCGCCCCACGGACGATTTGGATGCTGAGGCTTTTCGTATCTACAAAGCCGCCCAGACAGCTGAATCCTCAATATCAATGGCAGACGCCATAAGGATAGCGGGGGAAAAGATAGGACAACCCACAAATCTAGCTACAGCCACAAACCAGAATCCTGACCAAACCACTCAAGGTGGTGAGGAAGGGGATGCTGGCGAAGGAGAAAGCGAAGATGTATTAAAAGGGCTGACCCATGCAGAGGCTAAACAGGCGCTCAAAGATTTAAGATCAAAGGAAACAGAGGCTTTCCGGGACGGCGACTTAGATGAAGTTGCTGATGTCCGGGACCAGATGTCCGACATGGAGGATCTGATCGACGTTTTAGGAGAAAGAGAAAAGGAAGACGCAGTTACCGCTCAAACAGAGCATGACGCCGGATTTGATGATTCGGCAGACAGCGCCTCCAACCTTTTCCCGGACTTCGCCAACGAGGGTTCAGATTTTTACAAACGATGTTCAGAAATCGACGAGGCTTTAAAAGATACGGACGATCCCCGTTACTACGACGCAGACAAGCCGCTCATGGTTGCCCAAATGGCAGCAAAAGAGTTGCAAATCGCACCAGCGTCCGACAAGCGGTCCACCCCGGCCCCCAAAAAGGCCGAGGAGCCTCAGCAAGTTGCATCTTCGCCCCAACCCGCAAGGACAGAGAAACTGGCACCAATCCCCGCAGCTTCCGGCGAAAGTCGGACGGCGAGCGGTTCCACAGGCGCTACTGCTACTCTGACCGAGCAACTTGCAAACATTAAGGACGCTGACCAGTTTGATGATCTTCTTGAGAAGATTTCAAACGGGGCCCGTCTTTGAGACCTGCGGATTGCGAGGGATTAGTTGCGGTGGCACAACCACCACAAACTATAACTCCATAATCCAATGGCATTTCACACCTCCAACGTAATTGGACAAGGCTCCGCTGCGGACTTCCCCAACGGAAACCCTCTCTCCAATGACGCAGCAAACCCGTATGGTGACGCTAATGCCGTCCGAGAATTGTGGCGCAAAGGAGTCGAGGTCTATGAACAGTCCACCGACTTTTTTGCCCCAATGGAAGGCGGCAAAGACGCGATCATCCAAGTAGTCAACGACACCTCGAAAGGGCGCGGTCAGAAGATTACATTCACCCAGATGGCTGGCCTCTACGACGAGCCCCACCACGGCGACGATCTGTTCAATGACGAGAGTCACTTTGAGTCGATCAAGCTCAACTCCTACAACCTGTCGGTTGATTTCCTCCGTCACGGCGTTCGTTACACCGAACGGGCCGAGGAATACATGGGCATGCGCGGTGAGATCACCGTGGGCATCCCCCGCGAGCTTGGCAAGTGGATGGGTCGGCAGAAGTCCGAGAAGTTGTTCATGTCCTTCCTCCACAGGGGGACGGCAGACGGCAACCTTGTCTACGCCAACAACAAGGCGAATCTTGATCAGGTCGGCTCCGCTGACATTCTCGATTGGGATACTATTGTTGCCGCTCAAACCCAGCTTTCACGCCTCGGCGGATCTCCCGCAAAGGCTGGCCGGGACAAGAATGGCAACGTCATCGACCGTTACGTCACGGTTGCAACTACCGACGCCCTGTTCAGTCTTGAGCAGGACTCCGACTTCAAAACCTTTAACAGGGAAGCTGGACCGGATTCGTATGCAAACGTACTGTTCGGCGGTGGCTACACCGACATTCGCGGCAACATCGTCAAGAAGTACAACCCCATCGACCACGACGGATTCGGTGCGATTGCTTCTCCGCTGAACCCCAAGGCCATCCTCGGATGTTCTACCACTAACGGGTTTGCAACCGTAACTGATGGAGGCTCGGGGTCATTTGCTGACACCACGGACATCATCTACGGCGGCGGCGCTGATGTATACAACAACCCGACAAACACCGGCTTGCAACAGGCATACTTCAAGTATTTCCCGGGGTATGCGTTCAAGTTCATTGCTACTGACACGCTCGACATCGCGGCGAGCATGGTTTACCAGAAGCATGACACGGATGGCAACTTCCACGTTCTGGTCTATAACCACGCCAACGCGACTACGGCTGCTGGCAAGTGGAACCTCTATCGTTGCTCAAAGACGGGGAATGCGGGGCATTCTCTTGTCGTCAACGACAGGTTGGAGGTTGGCAACACCGCTGGTGGAACTGGCGGCGGCTGGGGATCAGCTGATGCTGGTGTGGCGGGGTCTCCCGCTTGGGATGCAGACCTGAACAGCGACACCCATACCGCTGGAGAGGCCACCATTTACTACTGTAACATGTCTGGTGTCATCCTTGGGCACTCCCTTTTCCTCGGGAAAGCGGCTGCTCGACGCGGATACGGCAAGTATCGTAACAACCGCACCGAAGACAGCCATGAAGGCGGCTTCGTGAAGGACATCTTCGTCACCTCC
>Ga0208433_1001091_pt1 | contig 10451 bp, 12 predicted proteins | sample 3_EtaG_FD_184075 | JGI IMG/M metagenome (GOLD analysis project Ga0208433, IMG submission 184075) | Marine viral communities from the Subarctic Pacific Ocean - 3_ETSP_OMZ_AT15126 metaG (SPAdes) (version 2) | ecosystem: Environmental > Aquatic > Marine > Oceanic | place: Pacific Ocean | collected...
ACGGGGCCACGTTTACACTTAGAGGTCTTACTAATGTAAACCAGGTATCAGCATATGCTGAATCCGCTGGTGCAGTATATTACAGGACGCAATACTTTAGCTATAACCCGAGTAGGTAAATTAAGCTATAGGTTCTTCCCCGGCTGGTTCTTCAACTTCAGCTGCTACCTCTACCTCTTCACCACCGACATCAGCGGGGCCTCCGCCAAATTCCGGGATTGCACCGCCACCGACACCGGCTCCCTCACCACCGACTGCTGCATCAGTCTCTGCTACCTCTCCAGCTACAGCTACTTCTTTCCAGGCAGGACCAGCAGCTTGAATCTGCCCCAACTCCCACATAAGTTCAGCGTCTTTTCTTAAAAATTCTCTGTTAGCAAGTATATCTCTATCCTTCCACCCGAGGTATTTTTTCTGTGCATATGTCGAAGAAACAAATTCACTCGAAGCTAAATTATTAAAGTTACCAGCTTTAAGCTCAAGCCTTTGATTTTCTCTTAGTTCGTAAAAATTGGTAGGTACATTAAAGTCAACCTCAAAATTCTGTTCGTTGAGTTCTAATTTTTCAAATATGCCCATTAGGGTCAGGTGTGTAATATAACCCTTTCTAATACCAGCAGCAAACCTTTGCTGCTGTCTCATTACAAATCTAGCAAATTTAAGCTCTTCTCTTAAAATAGTTGAACCATCTGCAGATGCTTGGTCATTTGGATCTAGCCTTGTTGAAGGCACTTTAAGAGCTCTATAGAGCTTCTTAATAAAGTACATTAGATCTGATAATTCACCGAGGTTAGCGCCCCCCGCGAGTTGATCAACAGTTGTACCTTCAGAGCCCTGACGTTTTGCAAACCAAAACGCATCTAGCATAGATTGTGGATTGAATTTCTTTACCACATCAGTTTGATCCATATCAAATGTTTTTCTGGACCAGTAGTTTTGAATAAGTTTTTTCAAATAAGCCTCCGCTTTTGGAGGTGGCATATTACCTACATCAACATTAAACACAAGACGCTCCGGAGCTCTTACTAATCTATAAATTACAATTGCATCTTCAATTAAGGATAATTGCCTGTACGGCCTTCTCGCGTTTTCTAGAAACGGAACTACAAAGTTTTTTGTTTCGTTATATACACCAGAGTTAACATACATAATCTGGTTTTGATCCATTGGAATAAATTCAACCCTCTCTACTTTATTTGGCTGAGATTTATTAAAAATAGGCTTTCTATATATAAAGCCTTTAACTAGCATATTTTGTATATTATTATATACTGGGTCGATAATTTCTGCTGGTAGATTAATAACACCTAATACTCCATCCTTTACATACTCCTCATGCACTATCTGCTCGAAATATACTTCTCCCTCGACTAATAATTGTCTAAAGTATTGCCACCCTTTATTTTTTAAATCATAATACTCTACATATCTATGAAATTCTTTGTCAAGCAATTCTTTCTCGTCAACAGTTAAATCAATATCTTTTAATTGCAGCGATGTAATCCATCCGGTTTCGTCCGGATTGATTGTTTCATCACAAATCTCATCTAATGCATCAGCTACTTCAGAATAAGCCGCTATAATGCGATAATCGCGGAGTCTTCCGGCTTTATCTTCTTGAATGTTGGCATACATTACATCACCAAATGATGAATCTTTTGCGAAATCACCAATAGGTATGTTATTATACGGATTAGAGGAAGAGATGGAAGCTTTTGCAAGAGCTTCTGCTCTTCTTACACCGGCCTGTTTAAATATTTTATACTTAGGATTAAGCGCGTCTCCTTCAGGCTCTGCAACATTGGCATAGGGCAACCTATTCTGAATATATTGAATAAGATTTCTACCAAATGTTGAGGCGCGCCCATCGTTGGTTACATGGGAGGAATTTCGCGATGACGATGTTGATGAACCGGTTCCAGGCATTGTATATATTTAGTCTAGATTGAGGATAGAGCTAGTGGCTTGATAAGAGGAAGCCCACCCAGCTTTGTTTGCTGATACAAAGGTAAATTTACCAGATCCGCTTAGGGTTGAAGTAGGTAAAAATATGCTGACTATGCTTTGACTTGCTATACTATAAAGATTGTCATTTAATTTATATGCGCTAATTGTATCAGATTTTGCAGAAGTAAGTTTTTGATAATCAGTAAAAAAGTTAAGCCTATTAGCGCTTATATAGAGAGAATTGCTATAATTAAGTGCATGACCATAGAGTATAAAATTATTATCATGACTTGAAAGAATAGTAACTTCGTTTCTTAATTCTTCAAATAATCCTGAAGTTGAATAATATATATTGGTAAATTCAGGTATACCAGATACTGTTATAGTTTCTGTATAGTTAGTGGGTATGTCATCATTATAACCTGAAAGGGCGGCATACCCTTGTTCAGTATAGGACTCAACACTAGTAACTTCATCAAGCGGTGAATATATTCTATTTTGTAAATCTACATTTATAAATCTACTATCAACTTTATAGATGTTGCCGGTTGTACTCTTTTCTTCCGGGAACAACCACCCTTTTATAGTAAAGGAAGTATCTACAGCAATTCTAAATTTATCAGAATAAGTCGTATCAGTTGGTGTTGAATAGTTTAAATTGCCATTCCATAATACTTCGCTTCTAATCTCTTGATCATATGTAAATCCATAATCAGCAGGTACTTTCCATGATAAAATAATATATGGGTTATTATATGGTACAAAATTTGAAACAATCTGATCAACATCTTGCATATACCTCGCTAGTATTGACATATTAACCTCTAAATTTACCGGGACTGGCATTAAAAATTTTCCAGACATTTCTGGGTTTTGGATTTCTGTCCCTGGTAAATAAGAAGTCGCCACCTTGTTAAACACCCGACTCTCATCTCGAGATATACTAGTAAGGTTTATAGCAACTACCGGTAGAGTTAAGTTTTGCGCTTTATTAATAATGTCATACATTACACGTTGTTTTGGAGCAAACACATAGCGTACTTCCACATTTTGCTTTGCATTTCTATCTTTATTAAATCTGCTTATTACTACATCATCAAATGCAGCTACAAACTGTGTTAGTAGATTTTTAATTTCAAAATGAAATGCTCGATTCTTCATATTGTCTTATATATTTATTACAAAAACCTATCGATAAAATATTTTGGTAGTTTATGCCTGTTATTTACAACGCTTTCTACTATAGCCCCGTCTAATATATAGGTTACACAATAATCCTTTTTCGATCTTACACCCCGTCCACATGATTGAATTAACGAGCATAGCATTTTATTAATATACCAATTGAAGTCATCGTTCATTAGCTTTTCAATGCGCTTATCTTTCGTTGGTAAATAGGGAGCTTTAATAATAATTTGAAATCTAGCTAAATCATCTTTCAAATCAACGCCGTGTGACATAGATGGTGATATTAATACTGTAGGGCTGTTATTCTGTAAATGTTGTTCTAGCAACATTTCATTACGCACTCCGGGCTCTCTAATTAAAAATCTTGAGCCATTTAACTTGTTTGATAAAAATTCAGTAATAGTATTGTTTCGTGTATGAATAATACCTTTATCATTTTTATGGAACTCACAAATTTCTTTTATTTGATCTACTATTTTAGGTAGACTACGCTTTAAGTTATGGTAGTTTAATTTAACTTTTGTATTGCAATAGATGGGAGCATTTTTTGGATCGAAAGATGACTCGGCTTCAACATATTTAAACTTATCTATACCCAAACTCTTACAGAAATTTGAAGGGTCTATAACTGTCGCCGACATTAGAATTACTTTATCTGCATATTTAAATAAATGATTAGAGAGTTTATTAACTTTTAGTGGCATAAAGGTAATACCATCTTTACTTGTCTCAAAAAGATACTCACTATCATTCCAAGTTTCAATAATTAAAGAGAGTTTAGAGTGTAGATTTCGTATACCTATTAGTTGTTTTCTTGTCTCAATTAGAAATTTTTTATTATTAAGAGTGTGGGTATTAGCACTGTTAATAACATCACGAAGTTCATCTTTTTTATCACTTAAATCAAGCAATAAATTACTAATCCATTTTATGACATTTACATTATTTTTAGAATAAAACGGTCTAACTGGCATATCCATTCTAGTCAGCATTTCAAAATTAATATTACAAGAAAATTCTTTTACTAATTGATCTTCTAATTCTGCCGCTTCATCACAGATTAGATATTGTCTCTTTTTTACATGACACGGTAACGAGAAAAACATATTATAATTTAGAGCAGTAAACCTATATGTTAAAGCATCTCTACGATCATTATGATATGGGCATTTATGTCTCCGCCTGTGATCTTCTAATATGTTTTTAGGTATAATTAATGATTCTAGTTCAACATCAATATTTGAATCAATGGTGCTAATATAGTTACTCTTGCCTTTTAGTACAGTAACATCACTAAATAGATCCTTATATTGATCTTGTAGAGCTTTGGTTATTGTAAGCGCAGCGGCGCCTCCTGGGTGTTCATCTTCACATTCTTCTTCGTGAACATAAGATCCTGTTTGATCTATTTTAAATGCTGTATAGGATGTTATTAAATCTTTAAAGTTTTGTGACGGCTCTCTTGAAGCATTTGCAAGAGTTTTTGATATAAAGCTTTTACCTGATCCTGTAGGTGCATTACACACAACAAATTTATAACCGTCGCTAAAAGCTTGATCAATATTCTTCAGTAGCTTTACTTGCGCGGAGTTGGGTGTGTACTCTTTTGGAAAATGCTCTAATAAACCACCTATCACGCTTTATTATAACTAAGTTGTTTCGGAAGGCAATATATATACAAGACTGTCGTATAGTTTTGACTTTGAAGAACTATCTAAAAATTTAACTCTAGTTATTTGCTTGTTGGGAATAAACGAGCTTAAATGATAATTAAGTATACCAATAGCATTATCTCTTTGTAGTTTATAAGGATATGGTATTTCATAGTTTTTATTAACCCCGTTAATTTCTAACGAAAAATTAATATAATATTGCTTAATTTGAAAGATTTTTAATTTACCCTTCTTTAGAACTTTTTTATCTGTTCTTATTACTATATCTTGCAACAAAAACGGTTTTAAAAAATTTGTAACTTTTTCTAGACTTACATTCATGAATTCATAAAATTTAATTTTTGTTCCGAGGACATTGGGTATATATTTTCGTTAAAGTAAATCCAGAAATCATCATTAGCAGGTATTTCTTGAATGAGATCACATTGGTTGCAATTTATATTTCTATAATCTTGCATAAGTATGTCCCAGGCTACAGCAAGATAATCTGGTCCTAGATAAGGCTTTGGCGGGCCTTTAGGTGCAAAATAGTTTAATGAAATTCTACTGTTTACAGAATTTAATAATTCTTGCGACTTAGTACATAACATTCTCCTAGTTGCCGCTTGTCCAGGCTTTACTATTCTACGCGGAAATCTTATTTCACATACGTTATGTTGTAGAAGAAGATCAAGAGCTGTTTTTTGTATTAACATTCTTAAGTTTGCAAATACCAAACATTCTTTCTTCGTTCAAGAAAACACCCCTTTTAACTTTACCTCTACCGGTAACGTTAACACCGTTAAGAGTGACGCCCATGTTATTTGGGAAGATAACTATATCACCTTCTTTAGTATATTTTGCGTCCGGGCCCGTTAAAATAACCTTTCCTTTTCTCCACGCCTTGTTTATAGCGTTTGACGGTACAACAATACCGCCCCTCATTACATCACCATCATCAGACTCATCAACGTATTCAATTAATAGAATATCATCAAAAATAAAATTTAATTCATAATCATCAATTCCAAAATCGCCTTTATCTGGGTTTGATAGATCTATTAAACTTCTTGTAGGTGCCAAATTATCAATACTTGCCATCGCCATATGGCTATTTAGATAAAACTTTATCTAATTCAACGTACTGTAAAATTTCTCTAGTGGAGATGTTTTTATTTTTAGCGACAACGTATAACCCTTCAATCTCGTCTTTGTCATTTTTCTTCTTTTTAATGTATGTTATACGCTTCCATTTTAGTCTTGGTATAAGGTAATAATACAGTTTATAGGCTTCTTGCTTATCGTCAAATATACTTCCAAATCGATTTAGGGTTTCATTAACAAAGCCTGGAAGTTCCGTATTATAAAAGGAAAGCCACCTATTAAAAAGGAACGGCACAAAGGCTTGATCCCCTTCTGCATCTAGCTCACCAGCTTTATCTTTTTTAGAGTAGAAGAGTTTGTTTTGTAGCTGAAAAAAGTTCATTATTTAATATATTTTAATATACCAGTTGTAGAATATCCATGAATCCGTTCAAAGAATTGTAGCTCTGTCGCATACTGCTCACCAACAACCTTTTTACCTCGCCAGTCTGACCCAAGTACCATTATATCAGGTGAAATTTCTTTAATAAGGTCTTCTAAACCTTGTGTATTGTTAAAACTACGGACTTCATCGATAAAACGTAACGCTTCGAGCATCTTTATTCTATCCTCTAGTTTATTATAAGGCCGATCTTTACCTTTATCTAATTTTACTTTTGCGTCAGAATCTATACCAACATATAGGTAGCCCTGATTTTTAGCATGTTGAAATAATTCTAAATGACCTCGATGAAGAACATCAAAACAGCCATTTGTAAATATTTTTTTCATACTACAATTTTGGTAGTAGCAATAAATTGATCCTGCACTTCGGCATTAAAATAATCGATTACACTTACCATAAACTCTTCAACTTGTTCGTCATTGAGGTTAGATGAATAGGCAAAGGCTGGTGCTTTTTTACCTGCTGTGATATTAAGTCCTGTATGACCAAGCGCTACGTTATTTTTAGAATAGGTTATTGATACGCTTACTTTACCAGACTCTCTAATTTTTTTATCTTTGTCTACAAATTGATCTTGTACCATTAAGTCATCACCATTAATATGAATGCCCTTTTCAATATATCGTGATAATATATTAGCTATAGCTGTATTTAATAATCGTTGGAATGATACAGCTCCAAACGGACAAAGGCCTGGGATTTCCCAACAAAAATTAATTGCATCTTGACTATGAATAAAATCATTACTTAGTGTATCTTCAAGATCAATAAGCGCGTCTTTTACATACATTGGAGCTCTAAACGCTACAATATTACCATATGGTGATACGTCTTTTCTAAAGTACTCGTATGCAAATCTGTTATGAATTAAATTACCGTCGTAAACGCCCTGTTTGATTACCATATTTTATTTTAAGTTAATTTGTTCTTTAATCCACTTATATGTTTTTTCGATTCCCTTAGCTAAGGGATAATCTGGGGCCCATCCTATCTTTTCTTTAATAAGTTTATTATCAGAATTTCTACCTGCAACTCCTAAAGGACCGTCAATATGTTTTTTCCTGACAAATTTGTCTTCAACGTTGATAGCAATTTTAACTAGTTCGTTTATTGTAACCATTTCGTCTGATCCAATATTTACCGGTCCAGCAAAGTCAGATTCCATTAAGCGTCTTATACCTTCAACACACTCATCTACATACAAAAAGCTTCTAGTCTGTTTTCCATCACCCCATATTTCTATTTCACTTTTAGCTTGAATAACCTTACGGCATATAGCAGCTGGTGCTTTTTCTCTACCACCGTCCCACGTGCCTAGTGGTCCAAAAATGTTATGAAACCTGGCTATTTTAACTGGTATATTATAGTTTCTATTATAAGCTAAATACAACCTTTCACTAAAAAGTTTTTCCCACCCGTATTCAGAATCTGGATCAGCAGGATATGCTGAAGATTCTTCGCAATTAGGATTATTAGGATCGAGTTGATTATGCTCAGGATACATACATGCACTACTGCTATAAAATATTTTAGTTTTATTCAGCCCCTTTGACTCGTTATATTTTTGTACCGCATCTAGTATATTAAGATTAATAACGGCAGAATTGTGCATAATATCTGCATCGTTGTCTCCTGTAAAAACAAAACCAGCGCCGCCCATGTCTGCAGCTAGTTGATAAATTTCATCAAAGGGCTCCTTATATTGCTCCGGAACGCTATTAAAGAAATTACCTTGCTCCCCGTCAAATTTAATAACTCTGTTACAGTTATGTTGGTTTCTTAAATCACCTACATTACCCGAAATGAATTCATCTGCTTGTGATTCACTAAATTCAGGATATTTTAAGTCTACTCCACGGACCCAGTATCCTTCATCTTTAAGTCGATTAACTAAATGGTTCCCAATAAATCCGCCTGCTCCTAATACTACGGCTGTTTTCATTTATATATTATATTACTGTTATTAACAATAGCAACTCCACGCCTTTGAACTACTGAAGTAGCGCATAAGTTTGCAAATTTTATAGCTTTTTCGATATTGAACGTCTTTAAGTAGTTAACTACTAAGCTTGCTATAAATGTATCCCCTGCACCTGACATATCTTTTACCTGAACTGTATCAACAGGGTATATTTTTTCTCTAAATTTACAACCACTGCTTCCTAGTGTAACTATAAGGCTATCTTCAAAATGCTTTTTACTTAATTCCTCTTTTGAATTATTATACTCAATTTCATTTATTTTTATAAATGTAGCGTTTTTACAGAAATCTGCAATATGTTTTTTAGTATCTAAAAATACCAAAGGGTGATTATTGCATATATAACTTATATCATCCTCGTGTAGGAATCCTTTATTATAATCAGAAATTATAATTGCGGAATAATTTTTTATACATTCTAATTGTTTACTATAAACTCTTAAAATATTATCTTCACCCGTATCAACTCTCAAAAAGGTATGATTGGTTTTCTTATCAACATATCTTGTCTTTTTAATTTTTTCTTTTTGATCTATTATATCACACTCCACCCCCAGTGATATAATATTTGCTTTAACATTTAATCCCATCCCACCATTTTCAATTTGCTCTGTAGGGTTAAATACTGGCACCGGTGCATCTGGGCTTAATCTAATCGATTTACCGTATACAAAGACATCATTACATGAATCACCAATAACTAAAATTTTATTTGGCATGAGTTTATTTACAAGATTGGTTATAATACTCAATAATGCTGTTTATTCCTTCTTCAAGAGAAGTAAATTTAAATTCTTCCCTTACTAAAGATAATAATTTTTGTACACATAATATTTTTCTTTTTGCTCCCGTGTATTTGGATTCATCGTAAATTATTTTATCTGGATTATAACTAAATGAATTGCAAATATATTTTGCAAATTCTTTAATAGTGTTATCATTGCCAGTTCCGAGATTTATAATTTTATTATCCAAATTTAACAATTTTAATATAATATCGACAGCATCTTCTACATAGATTAGCTCTCTTCTCTGTAATCCATTACCCCAAAGAACAACATCTTCATTATAATGTTTGCCTCTATATATTTTTTTTACTAAATCAAAAATGAAGTGATTATCATTTAATTCAAAATCTGTACCGTATAAGGTCGATGGTATAAAATATAAAAATTTCAAATTATATTGATTAGCTAAAGCCTCTAAACCTAAAAGTAACATTCTTTTAGTGTGTGCATAGGTAAGCAGACCTTCGTCTGGTTGACCTACCATGCAATTTCCCTCTTTTAAAGCATCCGTGGATGGTTCATACATACAACTAGTACCCATAGCTATGAGTTTTGCCTGAGGTTGTTTTTCTTTCCAAAACTTTAATATATTAGTATTTAAAAGCTGGTTATCTAACCACTGTTCGCCCTTATGATCGAGGCAATAATCACCTGCTTTTGTTTTAGCTGCTAAATGGAAGATATAGTCAAATTTTTTATCATTAAGGTTATTACATAAGTTTTTGTAATCATGTAAATTACAATACGTAGAGTTACTTATACTAATATTATAACCAAGATTAGCTAATCTTTTTACTAAATGGCGTCCTAAAAAACCGGTTGCGCCTGTAATAAAAACCTCTTTCATTATCTTCCTTGAGCCGGCTCTTTATTACAGAACATATCATACATTTTTAATAATTGTATAATACCATCATCAATAGTTTGAGTTGGCTGCCAGCCTGTATTTTCTAGTTTTTCATTTGATACAATATAATCCCTCTTATCCGGATCTGTACCAAATTCCGAGGAAATGATTTCTAGTTCTGGTATATGCTCTTTAATTTTTAAGGCTAGCTGTTTTTTTGTGAGGTTAGCTGAAGAAAGACCTAAATTATAAGCTTGGTTTTTCATATCTTCAAAATTGTTTATACCATGTAGAAAGGCAGTACTAACATCTTCTACATGTATATAATTTCTTCTAAAATTTTCTTCAAATAAAACTAATAATTGTTCACTATATGCTTTGTAGGTAAAATTATTTACTAATAAATCTGTTCTCATTCTTGCACTAGGCCCAAAGACTGTAGCTAATCTAAATGTTATACTATTTTGACTATCTAGGACTATTTTCTCTGCTTCTACTT
>Ga0208433_1001095_pt1 | contig 10378 bp, 8 predicted proteins | sample 3_EtaG_FD_184075 | JGI IMG/M metagenome (GOLD analysis project Ga0208433, IMG submission 184075) | Marine viral communities from the Subarctic Pacific Ocean - 3_ETSP_OMZ_AT15126 metaG (SPAdes) (version 2) | ecosystem: Environmental > Aquatic > Marine > Oceanic | place: Pacific Ocean | collected...
CGCCCATGAAGCGTGCGAAGCGGGCGCGGGCTTGCTCATGGGCGGCGAGGCTCCGCGCACGCTCCAGCGCGTCGGCCCGGGCCGAAGCGGCAAGAAGCGTCTGAAGCTGCATGGTCTGCTTGGCGGCGAGCGCAGTGAGCTGATTGCCTGCCTGCGCGACCTGCAAATTGCCGACGGCGCCTTGGCTTTCGGCGATCAGGCCGTCGAGCGTCACCGTGTCGGCGCGGACCTGCCCGACAACTTGCGCCTGGACCTCCAGACTGTGCTTGAAGCCCTCGCGCGCCAGGGTCCAGGCTTCCTGCGCATCGGCGACGATCTGCGAGGTCGAGACCGCCGCCGCATATTGTTCGGGGAAGAGCCGGCGATATTCGCTGTCGATGACCGAGACCTGATAGGCGATCCCGCGCGCGGTCGTAATGAGACCGTCTACGCGCGCGAGCGAGGTCCGAAGATCGGCCGCTACAGAGGTCGGTAGGGTGGCGAGATTCTGCGCCTGGTTGAGCAGCATCTGTGCTTCATTAGCGAGCTGCTGGACCTGATTGTTGATCTGGATGAGCGTGCGCGCCGCGGTCAGGATGTTTTCGGCGTGGTTGGCCGGGTCGTAGACGACATCGCCAATGCCGAAGATGGCGTGGGCACTCTGGACCGGTCCCAAGGTCAAGGCGATGGCGGCGACGGCCGCCAGGAGCTTACGTTTCATGAGATTCCTCCGTGTCTGGATGGTTCGGGGTTTGGCGGTCGGCCGCGATAAGATCGGCCGCCCAGTCGAGGCCCTTGGCGCGCAGCCAGGAGTCCCCGAATTCTTCCTCGCCATGGGCGGCGACCAGCTCGTCCATCAGGGCATGGTCCTGCTTGGTCGAGGCGGCGATGAAGGCGAGCGCGACGGTGCCGAGACCGAGTTCGAACAGCCGGTTGCCGAGGCGGGACTGGAAGTAGTAGTCGCGCTTCGGCACGGCGCGGGCGACGATGTCGATCTGCCGGTCATTGAGGCCGAACGCCTCGTAGACAGCTTTTGCCTGGGGCTCGATCGCCCGGTCGTTGGGCAGGAAGATGCGGCTCGGGCAGCTCTCGATGATTGCCGGCGCGATGGAGCTGCCGGCGATATCCGACAAGCCTTGCGTCGCGAACACGACCGAGACGTTCTGCTTGCGGAGCGTCTTCAGCCATTCGCGGATGCGCGCAGCGAAGGCCGGGTTGTCGAGGAAGAGCCAGGCCTCGTCGAGAATGAGCAGCGATGGCCGTCCATCGAACTGCGCTTCGAGGCGGTGAAAGAGATAGGTGAGCACGGGCAGCACCGCGCCCGCCTCGTGCATCAGCTCCTCCATCTCGAAGCATTGGACGGCGCCTAGGGTCAGGCGGTCGTCATCGGCGTCGAGAAGCCGGCCATAAGGCCCTTCGAGCGTATAGGGCTGGAGCGCCTGTCGAAGCTCGGTTCGCTGCAACAGCGTCGCCAGCCCCGTCAGCGTGCGTTCCGGTTGGGGCGCCGCGGCAAGGTTTGAAAGCGCCGACCATGCCGCATCCTTGACCTCCGGCGTCACGGCGACGCCTTCATGAGCGAGCAGCCCGAGCACCCACTCCTGCGCGAAGGAGCGCTCTCCCGTCAGGTCAATTTTTGCGAGCGGCTGGAAGGCGAGCGCGTGCTTGACGCCTTCCTTGGCCGCACCGAGGTCGAACCAGGCACCGTTCATGCCGAGCACGGCGGCGCGCGCCGAGCCGCCTTTATCGAAAATGGTGATCCGCGCGTCCTTATAACGGCGAAACTGAAGTGCAATCAGGGCCAGCAGGACCGATTTGCCGGCGCCGGTCGGGCCGACGACAAGCGTGTGGCCAACATCGCCGAAATGCGTGACCAGCCGGAACGGCGTCGTGCCGTTGGTCCGGACCGTGATAAGCGGCGGGCCGCCCAAATGTTCGTTGCGCGCCGGTCCTGCCCAGGTTGCCGATAGCGGCATCATATGGGCCAGATTCAATGTGTTGACCGGCGCGGCCCGGACATTGGCGTAGACATGGCCGGGCAGAGACGACAGCCAGGCTTCAACCGCGTTGGCGCTTTCCTCGATGGTGGCGAAGCCGCGCCCGTCGATCACGCGCTGCGCGGCGCGCACCTTCTCGCGAACCGCATTCGCATCTTCGTCCCAAACGACAAAGGTCGTCGTGACATAGCCGTAGGAAACAAGGTCGGCGCCAAGCTCCTGAAGCGCCGCGTCGGCGTCGGCCGCCTTATTGTCCGCGTCCGTATCGACGAGCGCCGACTGCTCGTTGGTCATTACCTCCTTGATGATGGCGGAGATCGACTTGCGCTTGGCGAACCACTGCCGGCGATAGCGCTTGATCGCCCTCTCGGCTGCCGCCTTGTCGAGGGGGATGAACCGCGTCATCCAACGGTACTCGAAGCCAAGACCATTCAAAGCGTCGAGCAGGCCCGGCGTCGTCGAGCCCGGAAATCCGAGCACGGTCAGCACGCGCAGATGCGCATCGCCGAGCATGGGCGCGAGCCCGCCGGTGAGCGAGGTGTCCACCAGGACGGCATCGAGATAAGCCGGCGTTTCAGGTACAGCCACGGACAGGCGCCGGTTCGAGATGCAGTTATGCAGATAGGTCAGCGTTTCCTCGTCCGTCAACGGCGCGACTTCGGGCATAAGTTGTTCGAGGAGATCGAGCGCCCGGTCGGTCTTCTGGACGAATGCGTCGAGATGGTCGCGATAATCGAGGCCGCGGTGCTCGCCTTCGCTTTCGACCAAAAGCTGCTCAGCGCGGCCGACATTTTCGGCGGGCGGTAGATTGGCGAAGGTCAGGACATAGCCGCTCTCGAACAGCGCGCCGGACTCTTCGAACGCGGCGCGGCGCTCTTCGTCAACAAGCCGCGATACGGGGTCTGGCAACTCCGAATGCGGATAGTCACGGGCGGGATGCCGTTCCGCCTCGAAGAAAAGCGCCCAGCCGGAGCCAAAGCGGCGCAGCACATTGTTGATCCGCGCGCAGACGGCAACCAGTTCGGCTTCCGTGGCGCTTTCGAGGTCGGGACCGCGAAACCGCGCCGAACGCTGGAACCCGCCGTCCTTGTTGAGGATGACGCCGGGCGCGACAAGGCAGGCCCAGGGAAGATAGTCGGCCAGCAGCGCCGGACGTTTCCGATATTCGGCGAGGTTCAGCATGAGAGGTGACCCTTGTGGCGGGTATGGCGGATCAGGACCTGCATGAATGCGGGGTCCTTGCGCGCGGCGTAGACGGCGGCGGCATGGCCGACGATCCAGACGGCGAGCCCCGCGAGCCAAAGCTGGAGACCGAGCCCCAAGGCGGCCGCGAGCGTGCCGTTGACGATCGCAACGTTGCGCGGCGCGCCGCCCATCAGGATCGGCTCGGTGAGCGCGCGGTGAAGCGGGATCTCGTAGCCTTCGATGCTCATGCGATGAGCGCTCCGCCGCCGAACGAGAAGAAGGACAGGAAGAAGCTCGTCGCCGCGAAGGCGATGGAAAGGCCGAAGACGATCTGGATCAGCCGGCGGAAGCCGCCGCTCGATTCGCCGAAAGCGAGCGACAGACCGGTGATGACGATGACGATGACGGCGATGATACGCGCGACCGGCCCTTCGATGGATTGCAGGATCTGGGTGAGCGGGGCTTCCCACGGCATGCCCGAACCAGCGGCGTGGGCTGCATCCGCCCAGACGAGCGCCAACCCGACAAGAAGGCCCGTGAACAGAGCCTGCCGGTACGGGAACCGGGAGCAAATGTTGGACGCGAATGGATTCATATGGTGATCTCCCTGGTCAGGCGGTTGGAACGAGATGAACGGGCGTGAGCGGCGCGAGGCGGTAATCGCCATCGGCATCGAGGCCTTCGAGCGCGGCGACCGTCTCGACGCGGCGGCCCGACCCGCGCCCCGTCAAGAAGACGACGATGTCGATCGCCTCGGCGATCAGCCGGCGCGGCACGGTGACGACCGCTTCCTGGATGAGTTGTTCGAGCCGGTAGAGACCAGCATGGGCCGAGTTGGCGTGAAGCGTCGTGATGCCGCCGGGATGGCCGGTGTTCCACGCTTTCAGCATGTCGAGGGCTTCCGCCCCGCGCACCTCGCCGATGATGATCCGGTCGGGGCGTAGGCGCAGCGTCGAGCGCACGAGATCGGCGAGCGAGGCGACGCCGGGCTTCGTCCGTAGACTGACGCTGTCTTCCGCCGCACAATGGAGCTCGCGCGTGTCCTCGATGAGGATCACCCTGTCGCCGCCGGTCGCGACCTCGGCAAGGAGCGCGTTGACGAGCGTCGTCTTGCCAGAGCTCGTCCCGCCGACAACGACGATGCTCCTGCGCGCCTCGACAGCTTCTCGCAGCGCTTTCGCCTGTAACGGCGTCATGATCCTCGCTTCCACATAGTCCGAGAGCCGGTAGAGCATGCGGGCCGGCTTGCGGATGGCGAAGCATGGCGCCGGCGAGACGGGCGGCAGCAGGCCTTCGAAGCGCTCGCCGCTTTCGGGCAACTCAGCCGAGACGACAGGACGCTCGCGATGGCATTCCTGGCCAATATGGCTCGCCACCAGCCGGATAATCCGCTCGGCTTCGGCGGCGCCGATCCGCTTGCCGGCGTCGATGCGGCCGTCGCCATGGCGGTCGATCCACAGCCGCCCGTCGGGATTGACCATCACTTCGATGACGGCGGGGTCGGCCAGCGCCGCCGCAATCGCCGGTCCCATGGCGGTGCGCAGCATGGTGCGCTGGCGATCGACCGTGTCCGGATGGAAGCGGTCAGCCATTATCCGCCTCCGCAATCAGGTCGTCGTGAGCCGCTCCGCCGTTCGGCCTGTTGTCGTCCGGAGAATCGGCCGCCCGCACGGCCTGCAATGCGTCGACCTCTTCTTGTGTGAAGAAGTCGCTCTCCTTGGCGCTCACCTCTTCGAGCACGTCGCGGATCATGTTCTTGCCGCCGGCAAGCCGCCGCGCGAGCTGGCCGATGAAATAGTCGAAGCGCTCCTTGCCGAGCGCGCGGGCGGCGTCCTGGTCGGCGTTCGGCAATGGCGGCGTGACGGTGAGAAAGAATCGGATAAAGAGCGCCAGCGTTTCGGTCGTGACCGAGAGATTGCGCTCCAGCCGGTCATATTGCCGGGTCATCCGGTCGAGCCGCCGGATGAGCGCGCCGTCGCGTTGGTCGTCGAACTCTTTCGAGAAGAAACCCAGAAGCGCCGCCTCGACCACGGCCGCCTTGGTGACGCCCGGCCGCTTTGCGGCAATTTCAACCTTGTCGAAAAGCTCGTCGGAGACATGAACGTTGAGGCGGGGTTTCATGGACGCGCTCCTCTAAAAGCTCGGAATCAGGTCGTCGTCGGCCTGGTCCATGGCGTGGGCGCGCCGGACAACAGCCGCATTATGCGCGAGCTGATCCATCCGTCTGGCGTCGTTGGGGTCGAACTCGTCGTCGAGAAGCCCGGCGTCGGGCGCTTTCTCAGGTTCCGCCTTGGCGGGCGCTTCATCCGGCAGCGCGGGATGGCGCTTGAGGCCGCTATCGTCTTCGTCGCCGTTCGAAACGAGCTCCGACCACGGCTTGACGAGGTCGGCGTGGGGCGCGCGCACCTGTCCTGACCAGTCGTCGGCGCGGGATGGCGGACGGTCCGCAAAGGGACCGCCCGCCGCGAGCGCGGGCGGGGGGCACACCCGGCCCGTGAAGTTGGCGTCCTCGAAATAGCGAAGCTTCTTCGCGCGGATTGGTGGCTGGCCGGAAACCATGACGATCTCTTCGTCGGCGGGAAGCTGCATCACCTCGCCGGGCGTCAGCAGCGGCCGCGCGGTTTCCTGTCGCGAGACCATGACATGGGCGAGCCACGGTGCGAGGCGATGGCCGGCATAGTTGCGCATGGCGCGCAGCTCCGTCGCCGTGCCGAGGGAATCCGAGATGCGCTTCGCTGTCCGTTCGTCGTTCGAGGCGAAGGCGATGCGGACATGGCAATTGTCGAGGATCGAATTGTTCTCGCCGTATGCCTTTGAAATCTGATTGAGGCTTTGGGCGATCAGGAAGCTCCTGACGCCATAACCGGCCATGAAGGCGAGCGCAGATTCGAAGAAGTCGAGCCGCCCGAGCGCCGGGAACTCGTCGAGCATCATCAGGAGCTGGTGACGCCGACTCTTGCCGGCCTGCCCTTCCAGCCGCTCGGTGAGCCGACGGCCGATCTGATTGAGGACGAGTCGCACCAGCGGCTTCGTCCGCGAAATATCCGAAGGCGGAATGACGAGATAGAGCGAGACAGGCCGCTCGGCGTCTACCAGATCGGCGATGTGCCATTCGCAGGTGCTCGTCGTCTCCGCCACGGTCGGGTCGCGATAGAGTCCGAGGAACGACATCGCGGTCGAAAGCACGCCCGAGCGCTCGTTCTCCGATTTGTTCAAAAGCTCGCGCGCGGCCTGCGCGACGACCGGATGAACCTGCGGCGCCTTGTCCGTTCCGAGATGATTGGTGCTCATCATCACCCGAAGCGTGCGTTCGAAGGAGCGCGACGGGTCGGAAAGGAAGGCGGCGACGCGGGCGAGCGTCTTCTCCTTCTCGGCATAGAGAACATGCAGGATCACGCCGACGAGGAGCGCGTGGCTCGTCTTCTCCCAATGGTTCCGTCGTTCGAGCGCGCCTTCTGGATCGACCAGAATGTCTGCGATGTTCTGAACGTCACGGACCTCGAACCGGCCTTTGCGCACTTCCAGGAGCGGATTGTATTTGGCGCTCGCGGGATCGGTCGGATTGAACAGGAGGCAGTGCGAGAATCGCGAGCGCCAGCCCGAGGTGAGCTGCCAGTTCTCTCCCTTGATGTCGTGGATGACGGCCGAATACGGCCAACTCAGCAAAGTCGGGATGACAAGGCCGACGCCCTTGCCCGAGCGGGTCGGCGCAAAGCACATGACATGCTCCGGCCCGTCATGGCGCAGATAGCGATCCTTCAGCCTGCCAAGGAACACGCCTTGCGCGTCGAACAGACCGGATTTGCAGACCTCGCCCTTGGTCGCCCAGCGCGACGAGCCGTAGGTCGTGACCAACCGGGCCTGCCGCGCCCGCCATAGCGATCCGGCGATGGCGACGACGACGCCGAGCATACCGCCGCCCGCCGCCATCGCGCCGGCCCGGTTGAAGACCCCCGGCGCGTAAGCTTCGTAGGCGTACCACCACTCGAACAGCCGCCACGGGACGTAAACGGGATAACCGACGACATGGAACCAGGCCGGACCGAGCCGCGCCTGATAGCCGAACTCGGCCGCCGTCCACTGTGTCGCGCCCCACACCGCGCCGATGACGATCGCGAAGACGAGGAAGATTTGGCCTATGAGGAGTCTGGTCGGGGTCATCGATCCTGCGCCGGCGTTGGAGCCGAAGGCTCGGGTGAAATCCGGCAAAGGATCGTGACGAAATCACATGTGAATCAAGGCAATCACTTCCAGTGTCATCCAAGAGCGATGAAATAAGGAAGCAATCGCCAGAAGCGGAAAATATTATCCAAGAACATCAGACCTTATTTTTGCAACCGGAAGCCGCTATGATTCTGGATGGTGTTGGACGGATTCGCTTGCGCACCGTGGTTAATGCGCAAAAGTTGTCATTCGCCGGGGTTTAAGGGGGCTGAGAAGGAGATGTTCGATGCGATTACATCGCCAATCACGCCACGCCTGCCGAATTACGCTCGGCGCAGCCTCTATTCTCGCCACAGGGTTCTCCGGTCCGGCCTTGGCCGCCGACTATGAGGTTCGGAATTTCGAGGGCGGGCCTGGCTGGTTTGTCTATGACGAGCCGGTCGATGTGGCGCTCCGCATCCTCCACCCGGTCGAGCCCAAATGCCACGAAGTCACGGAGATGATCCTGCTTTTCGAAACGGCCGATCAATTGCGCCACGATGCGCTGATCGAAGAAGCCGCACTTACGGGCATGAACCACTATGCCGCGCTTTGCCGCTCCCTCGGCGTCAATCCTTCCAACCAGCTCAAGGTCTCAGGGGTTGTCGTCGGTGCCGGCGAGGCCAACGCCCAGGGCTTCGTTATGGGCGACGCCCGCGTACTTGACGCCATGGTCGGTTCGTCCACTGGCAATTACCAGCTTCGTGTTAGCCGAAACGCCGTCGCCGGTGGCACAGCGGCGGCCACCCCTAATACGGCGCATAAGCCAGCCGACGATCAAGCTGCTCAGATTGCTGAAATTCGCACAAACTATGATACGGCACTTAAAGAGAGCGAGGCGAAAGCCGGCGACCCGGGACTGCTTGGCCGCCTGACGGGCGGCCAGCGCGCGGCGCTGACGGGCGTGTGGTCCGCCAGCCAAGCCGAGTGCGCAAAGGAACGCGTGATCCTGTTCGAGAATAGCGGAACCGGCACGGTCGAATGGTGGCGAGCGTCCAACGAAAAGGTCGGTCTGCTGCCGTGGCGCACAGGCCAATGGGAATTGCGCGACGGCACCATCATCATGTCCTTCGACCACCGCGTCGAGTATGACGACTTCCTTGACCAGCTCCGCGACGGCGCGATCGAGGAGACCGTGCAGTTTGAACTGCGGAACATCGACGGATCGGAACTCCGCCTCGCCGCAACTGGCGGCGGGATTTCGTCCGAAGCGTTGTTTCTCGGCGGGGCGGAGAAGCTGTTTGTGCGGTGTCCAGACTGATCGCCGTTCCAGCGGCCATCGACGGCGCGGTGCCTCATAAGCAATTGTTCATTTCATGGATCGACAGTCCTAGTAGGCGTAGCGCGCTCATTTGATCCCGCCGGCTGTCGAAATCCAACGGGAGAGACACTGTGATCGGCTTTGATGTCAAACAACGCAGCGTTGTTCTGGAATATGAGCCGGAGTTGAACGTCGGCTGGGTCCGGACGGAACTCAATACTCATCGTCAAGTGACCATAAGTCGGGCCTTCACCTTCAAGAAAAGCGACCTGATATCCGGGCCGTCTGAGACTGAGGACGAGGAGATTGACGAACCAGTTTTCCGATTCCGTCTTGCTACTCGAAAAGACGGATATTTCCGTATAGCTGGGCGAATATTGGGAATTGCCAACGACGTTCTGATCGTCGATCAAGGTGTCACGCTCGAACGGAAGCTCTTTGTCGCTGAACGCAACATCGGGATATTCCGGCGGATTGCCAAGGTGAAGCAGGATGACGGTGAGATCGTCGTAGGCGGTGACCGTGAGGACAGCATCCCAATAGACGTGTTCCGCGAGTTGCTCGACAGGTTTCCTAGTTCTGGCGAGATCGACCGCTACGCAAGCGCGCGGGTTGAGACCATTATCGGAGAATTCTTCGATGGAATGAAGAGCGCCAGAGACAATTACGAAGTCTATCTGAGCAAGAGGAAGTCGTCCGTAAGCGACAAGCCGCTTGAGCAGGAGCGGCTTCTCCAAGCGGAAATCGACAAATTCGCCTATCTGCGTGACACGATTTCCGCGTGGCTTGAGAAAGCGGACACATATTCCGAACGAGATTGGCAGAGGATGATCATAAAGGTGATCCTCCTGATATTCCCGAAGTACGTCGCTGTGTTGGAGAATGTCGAGATTGCTGACTTTTACTCGTCGCCGGACCGCACGAAAAAGAGGTACATCGACCTGTGCCTCGTCGATGCCGGCGGAAATATCGACGTCATCGAAATTAAGAAGCCATTCGACAACGCCATCCTCAGCAAGAGTCGCTACCGCGACAATAGCCTTCCGGCGAGGGAACTGTCGGGAAGCATCATGCAGGCGGAGAAATACATCTTCCACCTTTCAAAATGGGGCGTCGCGGGCGAGCGCGCACTGTCCAAGCGATATGGAGCGGAACTGCCGACCGGCATGTCGATCCGCATCACCAATCCTAAAGCGATGATCATTCTGGGGCGGGACCGTTTGTCGAGCGGCCAACAAGCGTTGTCAGCAACTCAGATGCTCGACCTGGAGGTCATCAAACGAAAATACGCCAATATGATGGACATTCTCACATACGACGATCTTTTACGACGCCTGGAAAACATCATTGCTTCGCTCTCTCAACGAAAGACGGCCACTGGGTCGAGGCGAGCGTCCGGCAGCGGACGCCGCAAAGGCAGAAAAGGGACAGCTTCGACCCAACGTTAGCCGATCCCGATTCCACGCTTCTTCGCAAAATCAAACGACACGGATGATCCGCGCATGACGCCGCCCACCATCTTGCCGCGCTGGCGTTCGAGGACCGACCGCCAGGGAACGAGTGTGAACTCCTTCGATTTCTCTATAACGGCGAACTTACCGCTCGCGAGCCGGATCGATCGCTTGTATGCGCCGTCGATCCGATCGCCATCCTGAGTTTCGGTGAAGGCGAGTCCTGTCTCCTTGGCGAGCTTCTCGCCGGCGGCTGCCAGTTCTCGCCGACGCAATAGTCGAAGGAGGTTTCGTTGGTAGCGGAC
>Ga0208433_1001099_pt1 | contig 10348 bp, 9 predicted proteins | sample 3_EtaG_FD_184075 | JGI IMG/M metagenome (GOLD analysis project Ga0208433, IMG submission 184075) | Marine viral communities from the Subarctic Pacific Ocean - 3_ETSP_OMZ_AT15126 metaG (SPAdes) (version 2) | ecosystem: Environmental > Aquatic > Marine > Oceanic | place: Pacific Ocean | collected...
AGAAGAAGCCATCCACATTCCCCGATGTTTCCACCAGTTTTGTAACGGATAGTTTCCATCTATTCTTGGATCTGCATTGTTGTTTTTTACGTAATATCCATTATTGGGATCCGACCATGCTTCCACTGCATTTTCCCGCATTGGTTCAATAATAAAATCTTGATGATTCAAATCGGGAAAGTACATGGCTACTCCACCGTCTACGCCCTTTCCACTTCTCCAATGACAATGGTAACCATGATTTACTGTTCCAGAATGACTGTACCTTTGATCTGCATTCCAACTGTGATAACCATCTTGCCACATTTCTTTCCCGCCTGGCGTAGTTACTTTTATAGCTTGACCATGTAGTGCTGAATCCCACGAGTGTTGCAATCCTCCAGGTTGACCTTCAGGACCATCGGCCTCTTGAAGATCCCACGTGTAAATGTTTTCTAACTCTGCATCGGAATAAGAAGCTGCTTGAGATAAATCATCAATAGCTATTGCATCTGTTACTTTCAATACACCACCAATCATTCTTTCATTAAACCTTTCTTCACCGTCTGCAAAGTTACACGATATCAGCTGACCGTCCGGATCATTAAATTTTAGTATGTTGTTAATTGCTACTTCTGTCGTTTCCTCGTGTTGCAAAGTTGTATTTCGTTTAAATTTTGTAACTGTCGATCCCAGTTCTAACTGACATCCAGCTGCCAAATAATATTCACCCATAGAAGAAGCCGAAGTAGGATCAATTCCGGCCGGCCTAGCATCCCACAGTATACGAATTTGAATCTTATTGTCACTAGTATTGATTAAGTAGAACGTAAGAACCAATCGTTGCCATTCACCAGTTGCAAATTCTATTGGACTATACTTAGTATTTCCGGTAATACCCCATGCTCCGGAATGAGCCATTAATCTAATTTTACTTCCATCCGGAGCTTTAACCCATACACTTGCCGTCATGGTCAATCCTTCGATATCCATAGATAACTGGTGTCCAGCTGCAACGAACCCGTTGTTAACGTTGATCATGGTACCAATAGTTCTACCCACTTCTTCCAAATACCCACTAGCAACATTAACAGGATTAGCAAGTATTACTTTAACCGCTAATTGCCCAGCTGGACTAGATTCTTCTACAGATTCTATTCTCATGGCTCTATTGTTTGGTGCAGAATTACTAGATACAACACCGTTAGCATTGGGCCAAACTCCGTGAGTAGTCCACCCGTATAGACTATCTAAGGTTTTATCCCCCATTAAATTGGGTCTTTGAATTTCTATTTCAACATCGGGTTCAACTTCTAAAAGTTCTCTTTCTTCAGGAATAATTCTCTTACCTGCAAAGTAAGCATTATTAATTCTTATAGTTCCATTAACAAAAGAACTAGGTAAATCTTCCTCTGTATTGAAAAGTAAATATTGAGACTCTGCATTATCAAACTGAACGGTCATTCCCTCAGGTGGAAACCAATTCAAACAATTAAAGGCAGCTAATCTAAAACCTTCCAAATAATCTTCATCATTTATGTACGCAGGAGAAATAATAAGTTCAGTTCTATCCGAAGAAATATCCTGTATTATAAACTTGTTTTCTTTTACATATAATTTAGCACCACTTACTGTATTAGAATCAGCATGATCTTCTGATGCATAAACATAACCGTCTTCTTGATCGGTTTCAAACGAACCTTTATAAATCTTTTCATCTTTATTAACCAATAATGGAAATGGACTACCAGCTTGTACCCTTAGAAAATCAAATGTTACTTGAAATCGACCTCGACGAAACCCCAACCCCCGTAAAATATCTCCTGGATTTATAGCTACAACAGCCGGTTGTTCCGGTATATCAGATCCAATAAACGATTGAATCTGTTCGTGAGTTAAATAACTAGTAGCTATTAATCCACCACTGTTGCCGTAAACATTTACTTTGATTATATCATTTGGATTTACGCCGTAAGGTAAATCAGGCCACTTAAACGAATCGTAACTAGCACCCGAGAATTGGGGGTAAAAAGCAGTATCCCTAAATGTAGTATAATCTCTTCCATCTGGTAGAGTAATTAAATCATACAACTTATCTGGGATTGCCCTAGTCCGTCTTGTTTTTTGATTAGGCATTAGAATTCCTTAAATTGTCTATCTAATATATCCTTGGTTGCAGCATTTGTTCTATATCGTCTTTGATAAATCCAAATCCGTAAAGACTGTGTCTGCGAATCGTGGGAATTTCCAGTCTGAGGATCTTCATACAGTTGAATTACATCCTCTTTATCCCTCAATGAATCCCAATACTGACCGCCTCGATTAGACCACTTATCCCGTGTACTTATAAATTCTTGATTGTATGCGATCTCATCCCTAGTTTTTAAGGAAGTATAATGTTCATTACTTAGTAATTCTTGTTCGTCGTACGGCATTATCTTACCACCTTAAATGAATCATCGTTGTCATAAAAATTAACAATCTTATTAACGCCACTACCGGTTTCAACACGAAATAGTATTTTATAAAATCTTTCTGGTTCCAAGCCCTGTGTTCTAAGTGTAAAATAATTACCGGACGTATCACAACTTAATTTTGATCCGCTGCCAAATGGAATAATGGTATCTGCAGTTTTAGAATCCACAACAGAATAACAAGAAGATGCACTTGGCATATATTTTACATCTCTATAAACAGATGAAGTAGCAAACGTTCTTCCAGGAAATTGTTCTCTACCCTTAATCCGGATTTTAGATAAACTTCCTAACTTGTATTCAGGTCTAAAGTTTTCCATGTAAACTGCTAACTTATCAAGATTATCCGAAGTCAAAGGAGACAGAGAACCCGTAGTCCATACGGTATCATCCCAAACAACTTCTAATCTTGGTCTGAATACTGTGTGCGTATCAGACGAGAAAAACTTAAACATACCAACTTTATCAAGATTAGTTTCATCATCGGAAGATCGTCTTATTAAAAATCCTTCATTATCAATTCCACCACTTATCCAATTATTAACGATAGACGTAACGTTCATTCTCATATCCGTGGGTTCGTCTTTATTAAACGACTGAGAAGCCGTGTCTAACGATCCACTAAAATACGTAGCACCCCAGTGAATAGTACTTGCATTCCACTCGGATGATGTTACTTCTGTTCTGTATCTCCAACTTACACCGTTTGTAGTATTTGGAAGATCGCTCTTCTTACCATCTCCTTCTGACCAACTTTGAGATATCGCATAAGCATACAATGTTTGATCCCTATTTAAAGAAACAGAACCCGCATCATACAAATTTAAATAGTATGTTGTTCCAGCTGGAAATGTTCCATCTGCTACAGACTGTGATATAACAGTAGTCGGAAAAGATATTACAGTTCTAGATGTTGAACCGATAGCTACATCGCTATTGGCTTTAAACGCTTTTCCAACTTCAAGAATTTCGTCCATTCCGGTATTCTTAGCACTAGCTGTATCGTATACATCGGAACCCATTTCGAGTGTAGCATCCTTATCGGCAAAAACAAAATAATGAGCCATTAATAATCTCCCAATACCTTACCAATAATATCTGCATCTGGAAACTTTACTTCAAATATAGCCGGATCTAATGATGGATAAACAATTCCATTTTTTGTAGCGGCTTGAATATCGTAAATATTTCCAGAATATCCGTTGGCTACCTTAAATTTATTTTCAATTACAACTATCTGCTGATTAGGATTGTTGTTAACAGGAGGTATTACATTGTTTATTCCTTCCACCAATGATATTTCATACGCAATATCAGCTAATATTATTGGCTGATTAATTTGCCACTTATCAACATCAAAATAATCTTTAACTTTTTGTATACACTTTAATATCAATTCTTGTTTATTGTAACCCTTCTTAGCATACAATGCAAAGCGAACTCCAATATTAATAATATACCCGTCTTTAATATTAACTGCATCCGTTAAAATTCTGTAAGGACCCAAATACGTTTGAACATTCTTTTTGGTTGCTTGATTAACTTTAACCAACTTTTTATCATGATCGTATCCAAGTACATGAAAATTTAATGCTAACGGATTAGGCATTCTAGTTTGTAAAGCACTAAGAGGAATTTCTCCACCCGCATCTAAAACAGTATCAATCGTTATCATTTCTTCTTGAATCACACCTTCTCCCGTATTAAGCTGATCATCCTGTGTAATATAAATCTTTTGAACGTTACCATACTTCGCCGGAAGATTGTAAATTCTAGTTGCATAATCCTCCTTTGATACAGCTCTGTTTTGAGCTTGAAAATATTGTCTAGTATTTTCTTTAACTTCGTTAAGCGTTTCTTCTCCTCTTCCACCAGTAGCTGGAACAGGATTATTAAATGCAATCGATAATTCGCTATCAGATAACAAACCAGTATCTAATCCTGAAGAATTGATTGATAAGTTCAAAGACCGTTTACTCGTTATAGAATTAGCAGGAACGTTTGATTCTACTCCACCTCCATAAGAATACTCAACGGTTAATGATGTATTAGAGGGTGCTTTACCGTAAACGGCCGTGTTTAAAAAATTTGCTGGATCCAATGCACTATTGGAATTTAAAAAATTAGTATTTGAGAAATTATTTCCAACTGTTGCTGGATTTGGTATTATTTCTTCATCGGCTCCTGACGCCGTTCCAGATCCAAATCTAAGTTGTAATTTACCATCAACGGTTACACGAGTTTTAAATCTATTTTGAGTTCTAGTTACTTTCATAATATACGGAGTAGTATCATTATACGCAGCTAAATTTGGATCGAACTCAGCCGTATTTGGTACACTATCGTATATCAAATCTTGTGCTAATGATTCTACTTCGTACCATTTATTACCATCACCATCCGTAACAGAAATAACTTCCAAAACATTTTTATTTCCAAGAGTAACCATATCATAAGATACAGCTTGTCCAAAAGTAAATATTTCCGTTTCAATTGTTCCGCTAACAGCTTTGACTTGTTTTTTAAGAAGATACTTTGATGGAATATTATCATCATCAATTTCATAAATAGATACAGTTGTAGGATCCATAGAACTTGAATGTTGAAAATTTACTTCGTCTAAAGTTCTAAATGTTTTCCCATACTGAGAACTTTCTACTCTTGAACCTTCTTTAATCCTATATCCGTAATCATAATTAGGAGTCACAGAATCTCCAACAACGCTTGCTGGAACAGTTTGAAAAACATCTAAAGTAGCCGTAGATGGAGTAGACATAGTAGGTTTGTAGCCATAAGACTGAGCTATATCAAATATTGTTTTTCTTTCTTCGGCATACACCAATAATGATTCTCTAAACTGTTCATCCAAATAAAATGACAGTACATCTCCAACGTAAGATGCCATTTCAATAAACATCATTCCTGGAGATGCTTCATTAAAATCCGCATACGATTGAGGAAAATAAGTTTTTGCATACTCAACCAAATCAGACTTAAACCCAGTAAAATTCTTGTTTAAGTAATTTACTTGCTTTGGTTTTACCTTTGTACTTGCCACGTTATATAGCCCTTCTTAAATTTAACGTTAACGATTCTGTAGCATTCGGATCCGTGATTATAGAAAACCCAACAGAAATATTAACTGTGTTCGTATCGGGAGATGCCTTCACTATCAAATTGTTTATCAATACATGTGGAAGCCATATAGCAACGGACTCCTTAATTGAATCTTCTAACTTCTTCGTAAATCCAACATCAAAATTTTCAAATAATATATTATAAATATTGCTTCCAAACGTTGGTTGTCCAAGTCTTTCACCCTTTACTGTTAAAAGTAAGTTTTTCATATTACTTAAAGTCTGTTCTATTAGCGTAGATGATTGTTTAAAAAATCCCCCCTGTCCAGAACGAATAGGCAATACAACCCCTATCTTAGAATCTGGATCAGAATCTCTAAGTCTAGTAGATGATGTTCTTGGATTGTTTAGTGCCATTATTTAATAGTACCTCCGCCTTGAGATAACGATGCTGCCAGTGAATTGTTCATTGGCTGAAACGTAGCCCCAATTTCTAAAGCACGTGCTCTTGTAGTTAAATACCGTTGACCTGCATTTGTTACCGCAATACCTATTTCCAGCTTATCCTGCAACGCCGCAACTAAACTTAATTGTTCCGATTGAGTTTTACTTCCGGTAAATACATCTACTAACATATCCATTAACGGTTTAAACGAATCTAATTCAAACGGAGGAATTGATCCTGCTCCTCCTGGTCCACCCATTTGAACTTCGGCAGCTTGAACATAATCGTGAAAAGCTGCAGCCTCTTCTCTAGCTTTCTCCACATTCTGTTTCATTTCTTGAATTTTAGGTTTTGTCTTAAGAAACTTGTTCTTAGCGGTTTCTTTATTTTTTAAATTCGCAAGATTCTGTATCAATCTATTTAGTTCTAGTGCCACGTGTTTCCTCTACTTTGTCAATGACTTCTTTATAATGTCCGCTCATGGCCTTCTTCATAAAATTAGGCATATCAGCCTGAGACCCTATGTTTCCAATTGGAGCCTTTCCAGTTTGTTGAAAAAATTTTTCTTGAGTATCCGTAACTCCACCGCCCATCGTTGGGTAGGGTTCCATTCCGGTATCTCCTTGAATTCCACCCTTAGTTTCATTTAAAATCTTGTTTAAAACAGGATCATCAGCATACTTTACTGCCTCATGATGTCCATCTGGACCCTGATACCAATCTGCATCATCTGCTGGTTCTTCATGCTGTTCATTTTCAATTTGATTAAGTTGATTTTTTACTTCTTCCTTAATCATCTTTTTTATTACACTCTTTAGAGCATTCATTGTAGACTGTTTCATTTTGTTACCTCTGTTTATATTATATACTAGCCAAATGATCTTGTTTTTGATATATCATCTAATGCTGTCATACATTGGCTTAAATCTAGTATTTGAGAATCTATTAACGCATTTAATTCTTCTTCTGATAGTATAGCATTATCAGATTCACCGGTTGCACCATTTGCTCCAGTTTGAAAACCGCTTCCATCACCAGTATCTGGAATAGTAAACGGTGCCTCGTATATTGAACCGTCCGGACCTACAGCAGAACCATCAGATATGTAATCTCCTGCATTTAAATCCGTTCCAGGTTTCATGTATGCTAAATCTCTATCGTCGTCATCTAATCCCAAACCTAAATCTCCAAGACCCAAGTCCCCACCTAATTGACCGCCTGATCCTGCATCTCCTAAATCTCCCAATCGTCTATCTACGTAAACTCCACCAACTGCTTCACACTGTTCTTGACTAAGTCCAGCTTCTGCACCTCGTTGAGCCATACACTGAGCTAAAAGTTTCTGCAATAAAGCTATTAACTGAGGAATTAATTTACTAGTATCTGTTAAGTTTTTAGCTGCTTGTTCTAACATATCTACTAATCCATTCACTATCTGAAGTAAGAATAAGAACGCTTCTACTAATCTAATCGGTGCAAATATCCACTTAATAAATTTAATAGCTTTCTTAATCTTTTTTAAAATTTTAGAAATTTGTTTAAATATTTTTTCTATCTTTCTTATGGTTTGTTGAACCTTTTGTAAAAGCGCTATCAGCGCACTTACATCAGGAACATACTGACACACTTTTTCTGGATCTAACTCGACCAACGAAACTAAATTCTGAGTCTTAGCTAAAAACTTAGACTGTAATGCTGATAGCTCGTTTATTTTTTCTTGAACTTTAACCCACCACGAAAAATCCAATCCTGGAATTTCTAAATCCAAATCTATATCTGCTAATAGATCGTCTAAAAAGCTACTACCTGCTGGTTTCCCAGCTAGTTCTTGTAAACTACAGTACGCTTCGTCATCGGTCGCTCCTCCTGGAGAAACTACAGCACCTTCATCGCCAACAGAATATCCATCTCCATCTATAGATAATGGAGCCTCTAATTGTTCTCCATTTGGACCTACGACCCGTCCGTTTACAACCAAATCCCCCTCTTTCAAATTAGTTCCAGGAGCAAAAGACCTAGCTTCTCCCCCATAACCAGAATGAATTACTTCTGCACCATTTGGTCCAGCTTCAAATCCACCTTCAGTAACAAAATCGCCGGGTCCTAAAACTGAATTTCTATTAAACAAATCAACCATTGATGGATCTAACCCGTAAATGTCGGCTGCAACTTGATCCTTCAAAAGTTCAGCATCTGTTTGTGCAGAACCTTCACCGGTACCACTCTTTATTGCAGATCCATCAGTTATCTGATCTCCTAATAAAAGATCTGAGCCGGCTGGTAAAAATCTTTTTGCAGATGTTATATGCTTACAGTATAATTCGGCCACGTTACAAATCCTGTTTAGCAATCCTAGAAATTGCTACATTCGCACTTAATAATTTATTTTTTAAAGTTTTACCCTTACCAGCAGATTGTTCTTGACACCAAGTTGAAAGACCAATACCGCCACCCATCACTTTAGGAATAGGAACCGCAATACCTAAATTTCCAATACCTGTTGCACCCGCACACTGATTTCCAAATTTTACCAACTGATCACACAGCTGAGTAAGGAACTCTACTAAATTTTCACCCAAAACTGCATGTTGTAAATTTGTATTATCTCCATCTGGAGAGAGTTGTCCCTTTAATGGTATTCCAACATCTCCAATGGTTACATTTGATCCTACTAAATTTGCATTATTTTTAGATACAAAATTAAATCTGTTTGCAGAATAAATATTGACGTCACCGTCCTTAGAATTAAAGGTCAAACTATCAGAATCAACTAAAACCTGAGCGCCAGTAAATTCCTTTGGTGTCACTTCAGCTCCTGCATTAGGAACTACATTTAAACTAACTGTTTCATTTCTAGTTAAATAAATAGATGCTTGATCTTCATTTGGATTTTCTTCTAATGGTAGATTAGTATTTTCCCCTTCAGTTTCATTTTCAGCTATTCTAATTTTTATTACCGAATCCTCTTTAGAACCACCAGTTTTACCAATTCTAATAGATTGATCATTTCTACCGTTTACGGCCCAATCACCTGGAAACTGTTTAACCGGTCTTGGATAATCTGTTATTTGATAACCCCCGGCATCTGCTCCAAAAAAAGCAGAAGCTTCCGCTTCAAAATTTGATTTCCCCTTGGTTGGAAGTTCAGTCATACCCACTCTTAAATTGTGATTAACTGAATTCAAAACATTTATTGGAGAATAATAAAATGTTTGAGCACCATAATTTACTATAGCCACCATTTCGCCTGTAATAGGATAAGATTTTATGTTCGCGTCTAGTGGATAAATCCAACCGGGTCCTCCAACTGGTAAAATAGGAAACGGTACAGATGGTGTAACTTTAATACACCCTACATACAGAGGAGATATTTTAATTTTATTGGGTTCATCGCCCAAATCATCATCATTATAGATAACTACATCGACTTCAGCTAAGACAGTTTGTATCGATACCGTCTGTAGCGATTCAATAATAGATAATACTATATCACGTACACGTTTTTCATTTGGTATACCTTCACCCAGTTCAATATCTGGGGTTTTACCGATGGTATCAAGAAAAACGCCCGCTGCGCTTTTTTTCATGACTTACTCCTGAATGCCAAGTGTAATATCGTCTACTTCCTTTTGTATATCTTTAGTAGTCTCTTCAAGTTTACGTATGATCTGATCCTTTTCAACTTCAGAAAGTCCGTAATCTCCATCGTCAGCCTTGGCTTCTGTTTGCATAACACGTTGAACAACAGCCAACAATTTTACAAGTAACTCATCGTTTCTAATGTTGGCTTCCATATAATCACTGATCATGGGAAACAATTGGATCGCACTGTTGGGATCTTTGATGAAAACCATCAATTCCTGTATCAGTGATTCTATTTGAATCTTATTGCGAGAGGAATTCTCGTCGATTTTTTTAAACATATCGGCGAGAGTTGTACCTTTAAATATTTCATAGTCAGCAGACATTGTAGAACATTCCTTTGACTATAAATATACTCGGTACTTAAAAAATACGTCTAGATGCTGTGGTGTTAACGAAACCCATATCTGTCCACTGACTTTCTATGTTAACATAATGGGATTTCATCGTATTCAATACTTTTGTTATATGCTGTGTTTTTGCACCAGATATTTCACGAAGTAAAATGTACAAAGCTTTCTTATTGAATATTTCGATAGTATCAACTTTAGCCATCAATTCAAGAATAGAATACGCGATATTTTTATCTCTTTGTTTTTTAAAAACTTGATCTACATTGTTATCCCAATATTCTACAATAGAATCAAAGAACAATCTTTTCGTTTCTCGTTCTGCTTCGCTATCGTAATAAACTACCTTCTTTACATCTTTGTGTTTCAAATCTAAAACAT
>Ga0208433_1001101_pt1 | contig 10342 bp, 8 predicted proteins | sample 3_EtaG_FD_184075 | JGI IMG/M metagenome (GOLD analysis project Ga0208433, IMG submission 184075) | Marine viral communities from the Subarctic Pacific Ocean - 3_ETSP_OMZ_AT15126 metaG (SPAdes) (version 2) | ecosystem: Environmental > Aquatic > Marine > Oceanic | place: Pacific Ocean | collected...
CCAGACCGCATCCCCTACAATGCTTTCCCTTATGAGGACAATCCTCATGACTTCTGGGGTGTGGGTGTGCCTGAGAACATGGCTGACTCCACAATTATGATGAATGGCCACGCTCGTATGGCTATAGATAATTTGGCAATATCAGGCAACTTAGTTTTTGACATTGATGAAACTGCTCTTGTACCGGGACAACCGTTTGAAATGTACCCTGGTAAAGTGTTTAGGCGTCAGGCTGGACAGAGTGGACAAGCTGTTTACGGCTTGAAGTTCCCCAACACCACTCGTGAGAATATGGAAATGTTCGACAGGTTCCGCCAAATTGCTGATGAGGCAACAGGACTTCCGTCTTACTCACATGGACAGACAGGTGTGCAATCCACTACTCGTACTGCTTCTGGCATGTCCATGTTGATGGGTGCCGCTGCTCTCAATATTAAAACAGTGATTAAGAACGTCGATGACTATTTGTTGAAACCTCTTGGTGAGGCTATGTTCTTCTGGAACATGCAGTTTTCTACTGATTCTGATATCCAAGGTGATTTAGAAGTGAAAGCTCTTGGTACAGAAAGTGTCATGCGTAAGGAGGTTATGAGCCAACGTCTCATTCAATTCTTACAGATTGCTTCCAATCCAATCTTAGCTCCGTTTACTAAACTCCATAACGTGCTTAAAGAAGTTGCCAAGATGTTCGATCTGGATGAAGAAGAATTCACTAATAATCCAGAAGAGGCTATGATTTTTGCTCGATTGTTGGGTGAGGCGGGTGCATTACAGGGACAACAGGGACAAGGGGGTAGTGCTCCTGGCCCACAAGGGCCTAAACCGCCCGGCATTTCGTCCGAGAACATCCAAGCTCCTTCTCCGGGGGAGCAGGGCTTCTCAGCAGCTAAAGAGTCAACCTCGGCCAATACAGCGCCTGTAGGAGCATAGTGGGGGATTAAATGAGCAAAGAGTTCTTAAAAATATTAGCAACTCTTGTTTTTAGTGAGAAATGGGTTATTGTGGTGCAGCTCTTAGAGCATTATAGAGGGACACTTAGCAAAGAACTGTTGACTTGTCCTGATAATAAAGTCATGGAGTGCAGGGGTAAGCTGCAGCTGATTGATGAATTACTCTCCATGCGCGATGTAGTACAAACAAAACTCACAGATATTAAAACTGATCGATTGAATGCCTAACACTGCTGATCAAGCTTTTGAAGACAAGTATGTGCTTGCCCTGCGTAGAGTTGGGGAGGTGGATGAGAACTTTAAAGCTTGGAAGACGCCCACTGGTGAAGTTTACTATGGGGAAAATCCTCGTCCTATCAGAACTCCTATCAACCGTGGTGTAGGAGGGAGAGGGCGTATTAATATTCCTGACCCCACACCTACTGATCCTCCCCCCGACACTGATCCTGACCCTGATGCAGGGGATGATCCTGATCCTGATCCTTACATTCCATATGCAGAACGAAGCTTGGATGCTTTAGCAGCTGAATATATAGATGCAAATGATCCCGAAACTCGTGAGGCTATAGTTGTCGAAATTAATGCACGGTCTGAAGCAGTTGACGTTGGACCGTGGTTAGTACAGCTTGACCATGATAATTCACTGAAATATCTTCACGACTATAAAGAATTTATTTTAGATAAAAATCCAGACCTCTATAATGAGTCTGATTACGACGATAATGATATGATGCTTAGTGCTGTGGAGGAAGACCCAAGCTTTAGTTATAATTCTGTGCTTGGTGCGTACGCTCCTGGCACACCTACTTATAAATCTAAACTAGGCTTTGTAGGAGCGGGGGATACATTTGTTAGGGCTATTACTGGTGCCACTCAAGAAGTTAAGGACGGAGCACAAGAAATTGTAGATGACATCACTAACGCTCTAAAACCTGTCACTGACCCTATCACAGGAGTTATTGACGAAGCACAACAGGCAATTAAAGATACAGCCGCATATAAATATGGCGCGGACACTATTCAATCACTTGAAGATCACTTAGAAAGTTTAAAAACCCAGCTAGGATTAAATGAAAATATAGGCGATACTGAATACACCTATGCAGAAGGAGTACGAGCTGCAAACACTTTCTGGACGATTGGTCGTGTCATACTGGGAAAAGTAAATCCGGTAATGCTCTTTGTTACACTTGTCAAAGGTGTGTTTGATGCGTTCCAAGAAAAACATGCTGCCGCAGAGTTGGGAGAAGATTTTGGTTGGCTTGACGGAATGGTTGCTGGATTTACGGGTTCTGAATTTTACCAGGAAGCTCTAAAACAAGTTCGAAATACCCCTATGCCAGATAGCGTACTTGGACCGGATGGCACTTTCCAGACTGGGTATATTGCAGAAGACCTTTTCAACTTAGAAGAGATTTCTGATCCGCAACAAGACCCTGCTCAAGCTGGTATGTATGTTAATCTCATTGATGAAATTGTAAATGAGAATGCAGCCCCGGCCATAGACCCTGACGAGATTGGTGGTGACAATATTCCTGCCACCTTATATACAGTAGATGATGATGGCAATCTCTCAATAGATATTAACGGGGAGTCTGTCTATATTAATGGGTTGCAAGATCGTGCGCTTAATGAAGCACTAGAACAGCGCAGAACTTTAACCGATGAACAGTATGCAAATTTAACTGCGTTGTACGATGCGTATGCAGCTAATCCTACCTGGGATAACTATATCCCTTACATGGTTGCAGCTCAGAGTAATGGACCGGATGTTAAAACACTTGCTGATCTGCTACAAGATGTAGAAGATGCTGCTGCAACGTATGCAGCAAACCCAGAAGATTATAATAGTTATGCTGCTGCAGATATTGCACAAAAAGTTTATGATGCTGCGTACAGTGTCTTTGAACCCATCAATACAGACTACCAACTTCAGGCTGATCTCGCCACAGAAGAATATGCTCAGGATCAATTAGGAGACGCTCCTGACAGTGCTCGTCAAGCCTATGAACAATTCCTTATAGATAGACAAGCTGTAGAAGCCGCAGACTTCGAAGAGTTTCAAGCTAGTGAAGCAAACAGGGAAGCTTTAGCTCATGATCGTTATTTAGCTGATTTACGCGCACCAAGTACAAGAACTAATCAATACCAAGCTTTAGTTCAGGGGACTGCTGATTGGGCGGCTGATATTACCAAGAAACAAAACCAAGGTGTGGATTACGACGTACGAAGTGCCTTACAACCGTATGCAAAAAGACTTCCTGGGGGAGATGACGAATTTACTAATATTGTTAATTCAATAAACACACGCTTACCTCGTGATGAATATGGTGCTCTTGATCGTGTAGATGTGAATGCAGTTGTTAGTCAGTTTAGAGACTATCTTCAGTCTCAACTTGCAGATGCACAAGCTGTAGATGCTACTCACCCAGTAGAAGATTTATTTGAGTGGGGAGATGCAGGAACATATGAACCTAGTATTTCCTCAGAAGACCCTCCTTTTGAAAAGTGGCAAGATTGGCAAGCAGCTATGGGGTTAGACCCCTATTCAGATGATGATCTTGCTGGTATTGATAGCTACATACCGTGGGGTAAACCGATGCCCTATAGTGAACCTTTTGGTGATGATTTTTGGGATCAACAACAAACTAATTATGAAGCTGAACAACAGGCTGATGAGGATTACTGGGACGCCTGGGAATATGAATATGACTCCTCGGACGATGGGTGGGGAAGCGACAGCGGCGGTGATGGCGGCTGGTGGTAACATTAGGAAAAATTATGCCAAATAAAATGACACGAAGAGATTTTGTAAATCAAGTTGCACAACAGTCTGGTGTGTCGCCTCAGAATATTCATCAGGTAATGTCAGCACGCGCTAAGGTATTGAAAGCATATCATGAAGGTGGGTTGGTAACTGAGGCTGTTCCTCAGACTGCAACTACGAAAAAGCCTATTGAAAATAGAATGCCTACAGGTAGTGCTACTCCTGAGACTGCCTCTCCTCTTGGTGCTGCTACTAATGAGATGACTATGCATGACGGGGGAAGAGTGCAGGGATATGCAACAGGGGGACAAGTTGTTCAACCTGGACGAGTTCCTGGCACAGGTGGTGGGGGTGCAAGACCACCTAGAGGTGCTACTCCACAAGGCGACAATGTAAAGATTAATGCACAAACTGGGGAATTTGTAGTTCCCAAGGATGTCGTAACGATTAAAGGTACGGAATTTTTCGAAAAGCTTCTGATGACTGCACGTAAAGGTGATGTAGAAGCTAAACAACGAAGGCAAGGTCAGACAGCTAAACGTGTTCAGTCACAGAAAGCTAAACCACCGGGCCTATTACAAAAACCTCAACAGACTTCAAATGCTCTACCTTCTCGTTTGGCCAAACAGAAGCCAGCACAGCAAAGTTTGTTGAGTCTGCCAGCCAATAAAGGACCCGTTCGTAATCCTATATTGAGCTAATTTTAATCCGGCAGTATAAATATACCCTGTCGTAGGGAGGCCACGTAATCTTTTGATTACCCCCTCTAGGACTCGGCTACTCTATCTTAGATGGATAGACCCCGAAAGGACATAACTATGACGACTGATACTGAAACTCATGTTGAAGAAACTCCTCTGATCAAGCCTCGCCCCTACATGGGCAATGATCGTCTCGATGCTTTAGAACCCGATGAGAAAGTCGCTACTCCTGAAGTTGATGATGAAGAGGTGAATGATTTAACTGAACTACCTGCTGAAGAGAAGACTTTCAGAAAACGCTATGGTGATTTGCGTAGGCACTCTCAAGCTCAAGAAGCAGCTCTACAAGATGAGATTGCTACTTTAAAGAAAGAGCGAGAGGAATTGTCTAAAGTAGAGCGTCCCCTAGACGATGAAGCCCTGGATGCATTTCGAGAGGAAAATCCTGAAGCTTCAGATATTTTTGAAAGTATTGCACAGCGCGAAGTAGAGAAGGCTCGAAAAGAAAACAATGATTTGCGTGATGAACTGAATGATGCAAAAGAAAAGTCAGCTATTGAGAAAGCTAAGATTGTTATTCTCGGACGACATGCTGATTTTGATGATATTGTAGATTCGGATGTATTTCATGATTGGGCTGAAACTAAATCTGCTGCTTTTCAGCGAGGCATTTACAAAAATCCTGATGATGGAGAATGGGCGGCTGATATTATAGACGCCTTCAAAACTGAAACAGATTTCGGTAGTCCATCTAAGCCCTCTAGAAAACAAAAGATGCAAAACTCTGCTGCAGAGTTGGTTGATATTAAGGGCAAATCCGCTCCTGATTTCAAAGAAAAACCAACTTTTACTCGTTCTCAGATCGGTGCTATGTCACTTAAAGACTACGAGAAGAATGAAGATGCAATTTTGTTGGCTAGAGAAGAAGGTCGAATTTTAGACGAATAAGCATACTTGCTTATATACAAATAGGAGATTACAATGACGACAGCCGTTGCTACGGCTTCTGGTCACAATAACCTTCCTCGCGGTAATTTCGTTCCCGAAATTTATTCAAAAACTGTTCTTAAGTTTTTCCGCCGGGCGGCTGTGGCCGAAGCTATTACCAACACTGATTACTACGGCGAGATTTCATCTTATGGTGATACGGTTCACATTATCAAAGAGCCGACTATTACCGTTAGTGATTATGCGCGTGGTACACAGTTGAATACTCAGGCTCTCGATGACAACGAAGATACTCTGCTTGTTGATCAGGCGAAGTACTTTCAGTTTGTGGTCGATGACATTGAGTCCAAGCAGGCCCACCTGAACTGGGAAACTCTTTCCACATCCTCGGGTGCGTATGCTCTGAAGAATAGCTACGACAGCGCCATTCTCACATATATTTCGGGTCAGGTTTCTACTTCCAGTCCGAACAATGTGTATGGTGTTGACCATGCTACTACTTCGATTGACGTTGGCTATGACTCTGGTGAGATTTCGCCCTTGGGTGTTATGTCTCGTCTGAGCCGTTTGCTTGACGAAAGCGATATTCCTGAAGAGGGTCGCTGGTTTGTTGCTTCCCCGTTGTTCTGGGAAGTGATGCAGGATGAAAACTCTAAGCTGATGGGTGTTGACTTCACTGGTGACGCCCAGTCTAAGTTGCGAAATGGTCGGGTTACTGATGGCCTGATCCGTGGATTTAACTGCTACAAGACTAACAATGCTCCGGTTGGCAGCACTGTTGGTGATAGCACGACTGGTGGCGTTGCTCTTGCTGGTCACATTTCCTCGACAGCTACAGTTTCACAAATTGCTAAGACAGAAGTGCTGAGGTCGCAAGACTTCTTTGGTGATATTGTTCGTGGTCTGCACTTGTATGGTCGCAAGACCCTGCGTACAGACGCTATCGCCAAGTCCTTCTATCGTGTGGACTAAGGAGGAATAGATAATGGCTACATTAACAGCGAATAGGTCTGCTAATAAGTTGATTCCTGCCCATGCTGCCGGTTTGCGTATGACGATGCTTACTAATGTCATCGACTTCGCAACTGTGGAAGCTACGGACGGAATTACGCTTGGCTCGACCGATACATATCAGCTCATCGGTGTTCCGAAGGGTTTTGTCGTGACAGCTGCTGGTTTTGAGATTCTCACTGCTGAGACTACCAATACTACAGCTAAAGTGTCACTCGGAGATGGCGGTGGAACTACACGTTACACTATTGCTACTCTGATTAATGGTACTGCTGGTGATTACACTGGTGTTCCCGTTGACATTACTTATCAGTACACTGCTGACGATACAATTGACCTGCTAGGGTCGGTTGCGGCTCCCACTGACGGCAAACTTCGTGTTTGGGTTGTGGGTTTTGACGTTAACGATGTTGGCTCCACTGCCGATACTCGTGACGCCAATACTTGGTCGTAATGAATATGGGGGGAGAGGTATGGGGGAACGTATCCCACTCTCTCCCCCCACTTTCTAGGAACATACAATGGCTCTTAATTTTCTGCAGCTTACAAACAGAACTTTGAACAGGCTGAATGAGGTTGAACTGACTTCAGCTAATTTTACCAGTTCAACTGGTATCCAGACCACTGCAAAGAATGGTGTGAATGATGCCATTCGTGATATTGTAGCTGCTGAATTGGAATGGCCTTTTAATGTTGCTGCAGGTAGTGACACGTTAATTCCTGGGACACAAGAATACACTCTTGCCACAGGAAGAAGCTATGACTGGGATAGCTTTTTCATTCTCCCAGTTAATATTGTAACGAATGGCGAGTTTACAAGTGATATTACTAGTTGGACCGATAAATCTGCTGGTAGTGGAACTTCTGCCTACACCTCTGATGGCAATGGTAGACTTCGTTTAACTGGTGACGGCACTGACATTGGTGCTTCTGAACAAACTCTCGCTACTGTTGTCAATAGAACATATCGTATTCTCATTAGGCATGTTTCAAACGATGTCACATTAACCATTGGAACCACAACTGGTGGAACTAATCTGTTAAGTGAGACTGTTGCTCTCGACAATGCTGGTGAAGGTGAGATGAGTAATTTCACTTTTGTAGCTACAACAACCACCTCATTCCTGAGATTTGCTAACACCTCAACTACTGCAGTTGATATTGATTTTGTACGAGTGCGTGAAGACAAGATGGGTAGAGAGCTTGAATTAGTTTCTCAAGACTCGTGGCGTAAAGGTGTACATGGAAGTAAAATTTCCTCCACAAGCAGCAAAAAGATTGATACCTATATTAAAGCAAGTAACTTTGGTTATCCTGATGTGGTCTACAAAACACAAAATGGTAAATATGGTGTGTCTCCTGTTCCTGATCAAGCCAATTATGGTGTGACATATGATTACTGGACAATTGCCAGCGATCTTTCTGCTTACGATGACAATACAAATATTCCAGATCAATACGAACACGTAATTATCCACCGTGCCATCTACTACTGCTTAGTGCTGCGCTCTGACGCCACTATTTTAGATCGAATGGATAAGCAGTTTAACACTTATGTAGACAAAATGCGTACAGAGCTAATTAATAAGCCTGATGCTATGGTTGCTCTTTAATGACAGACTATTCTGAATTTCAACCTATCAACATCCATTGTCGGGGTGGGTTGGTTTTAGATAAATCCCCGCAAGACGTACCTAAAGGTGCCGCCACTCAGCTTCAGAACATGGAACCTGAAATTGAAGGTGGCTACAAACGCCTTGATGGGTTTAGTAAATATTCAACCAGCACACTAACAGGAAGTGGTGCTGTATTAGGAATTGCTTTTCTGGGAAGCAGTGTTATTGGATGTAGGGGGGACAATGTTGAATATGGAACAGGAACAACCTGGACTTCGATCACAGGAGCAAGAACTAGCGCAGGAAAATATCTTTTTGATAATTACAACTGGACAGGTACAGAGATTCTTGTCATGGTTTCTGGGCAGGCGGGGACAAATCCTGCTGCTACTTGGGACGGGTCTAGCTATGTGCTTCTTAATGGAGCCATAGGAGCAGGAAGTGGAACTGCGCCAACTAATCCAACATGCGTAAAAGAATTTAGAGACCATCTCTTTTTAGGACAAGATAAAACTTTACACTTTACTGCACCAAACGATGCTAATGATTTCACTGCAGGAAATGGTGCGGGTGAAATCACTATTCCAGAGACAATTGTTAATCTTGCTGCATTTCGTGATACTTTGTATGTATTTGCCAAGAATAGTATCTATAAAATAACAGGGAGTGATCTCAGCACCTTTGTAATGGCTCCTGTCTCGAATAACATTGGTTGCACCTCTGCTTGGAGTGTTCAGGAAATTGGCGGTGACGTTATATTTCTTGCTCCTGATGGTTTGAGAACAATTGCTGGTACTGAGAAGCTTGATGATGTTGAATTGGGAACAATTTCTAAAGCTGTGCAACCACGAATAAATGACATCACAAGTTTTGATGATGTCTCCTCAATGGTTGTGCGGAGGAAAAGTCAATATAGATTATGGTATCCCAGTAGTGGAGTTGCCCTTCCTGCCACAATGGGATTGCTGGGAGCTTTGATTAGACAAACAACTGACAATACACCTGAACAAAGTATTGGTTGGGAGTGGGCTGACTTACGAGGAATGCGTCCTTCTTATGCAAGTTCAGGATTTTTAGGGACGGCAGAAACCTTTCTTCATGGGGGATGGACTGACGGAATTATTTATAAACAGGAGCAAGCTGACGAGGGAGACTTTGACGGGACAGCTATTGTAGCACGTTACCAAACACCTCATTATGATTTTGGTGATGTTGGGATTCGTAAAACAGGACAGAGATTAATCTCAACTGTCGCATATACTGGTAATGCTACAATTACTGCCAGAGTAATTTATGACTATAATATCTCAACAACACCACAACCTGCCACATACACATTAACAGGATTTGCTAGTACCACTTATGGTACTGGTGTGTATGGGACTGATACATATGGAACTGGTCTTCCAATTTGGAATCGACAATCTATTGAGGGATCAGGTTTTGTGGTCGCAGTTCGATTTGAACATTCAACAGCAAATGTTAAAGCATTTTCAATTAAAAGTTTCCAATTAGAAATTCTCCCCGGAGGTAGACGATAATGGCTGGTTATTCAGCGCGACAAGAAACATACATCACTGGCGATACAATTGAAGCTACTGACACAAGCAATGAGTTTGATGTCATTCTTGCTGCTTTTCATGTGACTACGGGGCATTCACATGATGGATCAACTGCGGGTGAAGGTCCACTACTTGTTATCACTGGTGCGTTAAATAGTGGAAGCATTACTTCTGGGTTTGGTGCTATCGATAACGGTACATCCAACATCACTACAGGGGGAATTCTTAAGGTTGATGTAGATGGCACTGCTATTAACGGTGCTGGTACTCTTACGATGGGTGCTGGTAATGATGCTGCCATTATGTGGAACGGTACTAATCTTGAATTAGATTTTGCTACAGGGGCTTTACAAGTTTCTTTAGCGGGAACTCAAGTTGGTACGTGGGATGGTGGTGGAATTGATCTTGTTAGTGGAGATACTTTTGCTATTAATTCAACTGATGTATTAAGTGCAACTACACTTGGATCAGCTGTTGTAACATCTTCGCTCACTACTGTGGGAGCTTTAAATTCAGGAAGTATTACATCTGGGTTCGGAAGTATTGATATTGGAGCAAGTGCTCTGTCCGCTACTGGAACTATTACTGGGCCTTCGGGAACGTGGGATAGCGGTGGTATGGACATCGCCGCCAGTGACAGCTATGCGGTCGCTGGAACAGCTATTCTGTCGGACAGCGCGGGGACCATGACCTTGTCAAATATAGACGCTCTTGACGCGACAACAGAGGCGACAATCGAGGCGGCTATCGACACCCTCTCGAACCTCACGACGGTCGGCGCCCTCAA
>Ga0208433_1001102_pt1 | contig 10336 bp, 11 predicted proteins | sample 3_EtaG_FD_184075 | JGI IMG/M metagenome (GOLD analysis project Ga0208433, IMG submission 184075) | Marine viral communities from the Subarctic Pacific Ocean - 3_ETSP_OMZ_AT15126 metaG (SPAdes) (version 2) | ecosystem: Environmental > Aquatic > Marine > Oceanic | place: Pacific Ocean | collected...
AGTGGAGTAGGAAGCGCATAAGCGCTTCCCCTCCCCGAACCGTACGTGCACCTTTCAGCGCATACGGCTCTCCATTCAACCTTGGCCCAAGGCCATGGCGACATCATGATAGCGAGAAGTGACGGTGTTTCGGAGTTCGTCCCGGAAGATGTAGGGATTTCGCTCCGGGTTCCGCCACCGGAACTGCAACTTCTGGCTGGTGACCAGTCGTCGTAGTGCCTTGCCGACGGCATTGCCCTGATTGTTTCGTCCGTAAATCAGCCATGTCTTTGAGTGGCCGATTTCCGGCACGCGGTACCATTTGCGCATCAAGGGCTTGATACGGGACCGGTATTTCCGCGCCAACCAGTGCGCCATTTTCCAGAACACGACCGTGTCGATGCGCCGGAATATGCGCGCCGTGAAGTCGGTGAACTTGTAGAACGCGGCCCAGCCCGCCAACTGGCGGTTCAGGCTGTCGATCATGTCCACCGTGGCAATCTCATGATTGCCGGAGAGGGTCTCGACCAATCGGCGAGCGAAGGTCTTGGCTTTCTCCTTGGGTATCGTCGAGACCACGGACATGCGTCCGCTCGATCCCCGTCTGCGGATAATCCGGTGCCCGAGGAACACGAACCCGTCGTCGACGTGTGTGATATGGGTCTTGTCCATATTCAGCGTCAGCTTCAGGTCGCCTTCCAGAAAGGCCCGGCATTCCTCGCGGATGGCCTCGGCATGTGCCTTGGTGCCCTTGACGATGACGACGAAGTCGTCGGCGTAACGGCAGTAGGCGACAGCAGGTTTCCATTGCCGGTTCTCGCGAACCGTGATGGGGCGGCCCTGCTGGATACCGAAGTTCCATGCCCAGCGATCCTTTCGCGCCTTGTCGCTCAGGTATTTTGCCTCCAGCCACGCATCAAACTCATCGAGCATGATGTTGGACAGGAGCGGCGACAACACGCCGCCTTGCGGAACACCTTCACTTGAGGCGACGAACAAGCCACGGTCGATGTGGCCTGCCTTCAGGAACCGCCAGAGCAGATCGACGAACCGATCATCCCGGATACGCCGCCGGACACAGCGAAGCAGAAGCCGGTGGTGTACCGTGTCGAAGTAGCTCGCCAGATCACCTTCGATGATCCAGCGGCCCCGCGTTCCGGCGCCACTATCCTGCAACTGTATCTTCACGGTCCGGACAGCGTGATGCACGCTGCGTTCCGGCCGGAAGCCGTAGGAGAGGCGATGGAAGTCGCTCTCCCAGATCGGCTCCATGGCCATCAGCATCGCACGTTGGACGATGCGGTCTTTCAGGGTTGGGATACCCAGTGGGCGTTTCTTGCCATTGGCTTTCGGGATATAGATTCGCCTGACCGGCTGCGGGACGTAGTGCCCCGTCAGCAAGTCCGTTCGCAGGCTGGCCAGATGTTCTGCCAGTCCGGCCTGCATCCGTTGCTTGTCCATTCCGTCTATGCCCGGGGTATTGGCGCCACTCGACGCCAGCACGATCCGGGCTGCCTCGGCAAGCCACGCCTTGTCAGCAATGAGCCGGAGTAGGCGGTCGAACCTGCGGTTCGGATCGCTCTCGGCCCATGTCGCGAGCTTGTGCTGCATTTCACTGATTATCAAAGGTCTTCACCTCGTTTGGTCAGGTAGTTTGCACTTCAAGCAGATTGAACTGTCCCCCTTCGCCATGTGACAGGCTTTCCCTGCCGCGGACTACTACGGGAACTCCGCCAGCATGATGGACATCGGGGCCAACTCCCTTGGCATTCCATCATGCCTTCCCTCGTTCATATGCTGGACTTTCACGCGCTGGGGAGGCTGCCGGTCGCAGTCCTTGTCCTTGCGTCCCGCAAGTCGATGCCGATGCCATGGCCTGGCTGCGTTCTCTCCATGACTCCATGCGAGCGACCTACCTGTACGCCCGCACTCGGATGCCGCCGACATACATGTCCGGCGCCATCATCAGCATTCCGCCTGTTAAGCCGTGTAGGCGAAGGCGACATTTCAGCCCTCGGATGCGGATTAACCGGTTCGTGTTCCTCAACCTTCCAGCGCTACAGCCTCGGGGACCATCTTGGCGTAACGGCTTCGCCTCAATCCCCTTTACCTGCGGGCTACGTCACCCTGCCAGTTGACAGCAGGTCACCGCCGCTTGGGCTCATGCCCCCTCACAGCAGAGGGCAAGGCATTCGTTCAATTCCTCCTTTCTCCTTTGCATTCCAACATACGCCTCCCGGACCATCCGGGACGAGGCGCACCGTACGTAAAATCGACGACCCACAAGGCGTTGGGCCGGGCGACACGGAACTCCCGGTTGACCTTGTCGAGCGGGCACGGTGCCTTGGGATTGCTGACTGTGGTGACGGTCTTCTTGCCCCGCCGGATGCCGGCCAGGCCCATGCTGCGCATCAGTCGTTCCACCGTGCACTTGGCGACCGAAATGCCCTCGCGGCGTAGTTGATGCAAGACCTTGCGCGAACCGTAGAGGCCAAAGCTGTTCTCGTGCACGCGCTTGATATGTTCGCGCATGTCGTCATCGCGTCGGGCCCGTGCTGAACGCCTGGCGGGGTCGGCCAGACGGGCAGCATGTTCACGGTAGGAGGACGGGGCGATTGCCAGTTCGCGGCAGATCGGCTCGATACCCAGGTCCTCGCGATGCGCGTCGATGAACGACATCATCATCTCTCGCGGCGGTCGAGCTCCGCCATCGCAAAATACGCCGATGCCTTGCGCAGGATCTCGTTCGCGCGCCGAAGTTCCTTCACCTCGCGCTCGAGCAGCTTGATCAGCGCCTTCTCAGCGGCGGCCTGCGCCGTGCAGCCAATCATGCGGCTATGGACGTCATCGCCTCCCGTTCCGAGGCGTGATCGGCGCGATGCTCATGCACCATGCGTATCGCCCGCTCACGGGTCTCAGGTGAGCCGCAGGCCAGCGAAGCTAAAACTTGTTCCGGGTCTTGCTCATCACGAAAGCTCCTTCTCACAAATTGGAGCCTCCGGAAAACCCGGGGCGCTTCAGCTCGAGCAGCGTGGTGCGCGACATCCAGCTCGAGGACGAGGCTCCGTTGGTCCCGCTCGTCCTCGAGCGCCAACACGTTGATACTCAGCTGTGGGTCAAGGAAGTGTGCGTCGGCGACCCACGGCGGCATCGACCATGAAGCGCCAGGCATTGGCGGCGTCATTGCGATAAGCGTCGTCAGTTTCCCCTTTGTGGACTGCACGGATGACCTCCGAGCCCGCGTCCTTCATGTCTTCATCGGCCTCGCGCAGCGCGTGAAGAACGGCACGAACCGCTTCATAGTGCCGATCACGCTCTGCGGCACTCAGTTCATCCCAACGATTGGTTCCAGTCTCGTGCTCTGCCAAAGCGCGAGCTGCGCGATCAATGAGCGTCATACTGAATTCTCCTGCAAGGCATTGTCCCGACTAGGACAGGACCTTGCCTGCCGCAAGCTACCTCCGGTTGCGCGCGGGCCCGATAGACTCCAGGCGACGCTCAGCGTTGAGAATGTGCTCGGTGTTGCGGCCTCATGAATAATGCAGGCGAATGAGAAACGGAAAAATTATCAGACGAAACTTCTGAGAGTTCATTATAATTCAAGTAAGTTGGGAACATATAAATATTATCATCAGATCTTGTCACTTCGCTTGAGAACGAATGATGCAGGACTTCCGGATAGATGTTTAAAGGCGATTTGAGGGATGGCGTGACTACACCATCGCTATGGCGGATAGCCAAGATTATACTTGTCTTCTCTTTACGGACATCGGGGGTGTCTGTGAGATAATTCTCAGATGGCAGCTGGCGGAGGGGAAATTCAGTTTCATCTGCAGCATATTTTGCTGGGTATGGACCTTCGTCAGCCTGCAAGATGATTGTGGCGGGCCGTACTCCCGAGAGAATTGAATCAATCAACTTGATCAATTGATCGTTCGAATATTTGACCTGATCCACATAACTTTCACGTCTTCCGAGGCGTCTGGCGTCTTTGATAGACTTGCAGGTGCCGTCTGGATTGAGAACGTAGGGCGGATGAGGCAGTAAGAAGTGTGCGAAGATGAACTTTTTTCCCGGGCTGCGTGAGAGTTCTGTCAGTTGTTCGAATTTGTACTTCTCACGTTCGCATTGGTCATTACGGCCATCGGTGTAAGGCATATGCACCATCTTACCTAGAACGCCAGGGACCGATTGCTCAAGCAGAGTTCGAGGGAGTTCTCGCAGTTGTCTGAATTCGATGAGATTGTCAGCGAGCGAGTTGCTGCCCGTCACATCGGCCCATCCACCAGCGAAAGTGAACTGGTAGCCGCGTGCTTTAAAAAAGTTGAAAGCCGCGCTGTGATCGATTGCCCTGAAAAGAGGGACGTAATCGACAGGAGAGCCCAGTTTTTCCGTGTACGGGCGAAGGTACGAGGCGTTTAGCGTTGAGGCCAAGGACAGCGGCGTTATCTGGTAGTTTGAATGAGCGTGATCGGCGACCGAGAAACCACGTCGCCGCAAGGCGTCTACAAAGTCTCTGTTTGTCAACGGCGGAGTAAAAGTCGGCCATTGGGCGGAGCAAAACCAGGCCACTTGATCCGGGTGTTGGCGAGCGCCGTGAGGGCGTAGCCCGAGCGGGGGTCGCCAACACCCGGATGTCGATTTTGTCAGGGGTTGGGGCGTGCTTTGCGCGCCTGGCTCTGGGCCAGGCGATAGCTCTCGCCGTTCATCTCGAGGATGCTGACATGGTGGGTAAGCCGGTCGAGGAGCGCGCCGGTGAGGCGCTCGGAACCGAACGTCTCGGTCCACTCGTCGAACGGCAGGTTGCTGGTGATCAGCGTCGAGCCGCGTTCGTAGCGCTGCGAGATCAGCTCGAACAGCAGTTCCGCGCCGGTCTTTGACAGGGGAACGAACCCCAGTTCGTCGATGATGAGGAGCTTGTATCCGGCCATTTGCTTGTGAAGCCGCAGCAGGCGGCGTTCGTCGCGTGCTTCCATCATCTGGCTGACCAGCGCGGATGCGGTGACGAACCCGACCGTCAGACCCTTCTGGCAGGCCGCGAGGCCCAGGCCGATTGCGACATGGGTCTTGCCGGTTCCCGACGGTCCCAGGGCAATGACGTTCTCGCGCCGGTTGATCCATTCGCAGCGCGCCAGTTCCAGCACCTGCATTTTGTTGAGCTTGGGGATGGCGGTAAAATCGAAGCTGTCGAGGCTCTTGGCCGCCGGGAACCGTGCGGCTTTGATCCGGCGCTCGACCATCCGGCGTTCCCGGTCGATCAGCTCCAGTTCAACAAGCCGGGCAAGGTAGCGGACATGATCCACGCCTTCTGCTGCGCATTGCCGGGCCAGCTTGTCATGCTCGCGCAGGAACGTCGGCAGCTTGAGCGTCTTGAGGTGGCTGGCCAGTAACAGCTCGGGCAGCAGTTCGGGAGCCTGGCTGCTCATGCCGCATCCTTCGCATTGTCCGACAGCAGCCGCATGTACGAGCGCGCCGATGTTGCCTCCACCCTGGCCCTTGGCAGGTAGGGATAGATCGCCATGTCCAGTCTGGGCACCCGGCGCTCCACCCGGCACAGCAGCAGATGCTTCACTGCATCGAAGCCGATCGCGCCCATGTCGAGGGCCTGCTTCACCGCGCCATGCAGATCGGCCAGAGCGAAGCTCTCCAGCAGGCGCAGCACCTGCACATACTCGCGCCGGCCATGCTTGCCCATCCGTGCTTCCATGAGACGGCGCAGCGATGCAAACGCCTCGGGCAGGTTCCAGGCCTGCAAGGGCGCGGCCTGATCGAGGGCATTGATCTTCTGTTCGATCAGGGGAAGGTAATGGACCGGATCGAAGATCACATCCTCGCGCTCGTAGCTGCGGGGATGGCGGGCAATGACCTCGCCCCGGCAGCCGATCACCACCTCGCCGACATAGCCCCGGATCCACACCTCCTGGTGGCCGAAGCGTACCGGCACCGAGTAATCGTTGGTCCGGTAGCGCACCAGCGCCTGCGACGAGACCTGGCCGCTGGTCTGGTCACAGGCCTCGAAGGGGGAAGCCGGCAGTTCCTGCATCGCCGCCAGATCGCGCTGCAGCCTCTCGCCGATCGTCTCGCTCTCGCCCCGCAGCCGGTCGTTCTGCCGTTTGCGGCATTGCTCCTCGAGCCACAGGTTGAACGCCTCCCATGTCGCGAACCGGGGGATCGGGACCATGAAGTTGCGGCGGGCATAGCCGACAAGGCCTTCAACGCCGCCCTTGTCGTTACCCTTGCCGGGGCGGCCATACCGGTCCCGGATCAGGTAGTGCGACAGGAAGGCGCTGAACAGCCTCGCGCGCAGCCGCGTCCCGTCGGGCAGGATCTTCGAGACCAGGCAGCGGTCGTTATCGTAGACGATCGACAGCGGCACCGCGCCGAAGAACGCAAAGGCGTGAACATGGCCGTCCATCCAGGCCTCGGCAACGGCAGCCGGATAGGCGCGTACGTAGCAGGCGTCGCTGTGCGGCAGATCGAGCACGAAGAAGTGCGCCTTCTGCTCCACCCCGCCGATCTCTACCAGAGCTTCTCCAAAATCTGCCTGCCCATGGCCGGGTGCGTGCGCCAGCGGCACGAACATCTCACGCCTGCGCTGATCCCGCTCCCGGATGTAATCCTTGATGATCGTGTAGCCTCCGGTGAAGCCATGCTCTTCGCGAAGGCGGTCGAACACACGCTTCGCCGTATGGCGCTGCTTGCGCGGAACCTGACGGTCCCCATCCAGCCACGCATCGATGACCGGAATGAACGGTCCTAGCTTGGGCCGCCGAACCGCCGCCGTGCGACGGTAGCCGGGTGGCTCGGAATACGACAGCATCTTGCGAACCGTGTCGCGCGATAAGTTGAAACGCTTCGCTGCCTCGCGCTGGCTCATCCCTTCAGCGCAAGCCAGGCGAACCCTCAGATAAAGTTCCACGGTGTAAATCCCTCATCCCTCCTCGCCCAATCTGCGAAAAGGGAAAAAGTGGACGACTTTTACGCCGCCCGCAGCAACACAACGCCGCCGCTACCGTGGTCTAATTTTGCACCGCCGTTCTCAAACGCCCCTCCTTGCTGCACTGCAAGGAGCGCAGAAGTGAAGTCTGTGCTACATCTCGGCCCCTTTGAAGAGCCCTGCCACATCAGCGAAGTATAAGAATGATATTATAAGTCCGTATTAAATCGGAAAATCGAAAGTAACGGACATTTGTAACTTTAGTTACACGGCATGGGCCGGAAATGAAGCGCCGTGAGACTTTTATGTAGCCGTCGAACGTATTGCGACAAAATCACTATTTGCCTTTCCCGCCAAGGACCATAGCCGCGAGTTCGGTGCGGTTATCGATGCAAAGTTTTTCATAAATGCGATGCAGGCAGACCTTTATAGCCCCCTCACTCATACCTGTATCAATCGCGATCTCCCTGTTGCGCATGCCAAGCGCCACGGCTTCGGCGATCTGTCGCTCCTTCTGATTCAGCATCTCCAGAGGAGAAAGGCGGGGCATAGTCGTGGTGAGCGTCAGCGCCCGATCCAAAAGGGTGGGATCGATTGCGCGCTTGCCGGCAATGACCGACGCAATGGCATCTTGTAGCGAGCTGCCTTCACCCTGTTTGAACACGATCGCATTTACCCCTGCGCGCACGGCTGCCAGCAGCGCCGTGTCGTCCAGATCCGCAGTTAGAAGAATGACCGGCCGGCTGTCGCCGCGGGCCCGGATCGTCTCGAGCACGGTGATGCCATTCATGCCGGGCATGTTGACATCGAGGATCACAATGTCGGGATCGTGTCGCTCGATGGCCGCCAATGCTGCAGTGCCATGATCGACGGACGCCAGAATCGACATGCCCAGCCTGCCAAGCACGGCCTCGACACCAGCGCGCAGAAAAAGGTGATCGTCTGCCAGAACGATACTGGTCATATGCCGGCCTTGCGCGGGATGGATATCTCAACGCGGGTCTCACCACGCCGGGAGGACACCGCAAGCGTTCCGTTCAGGTTGTCGATCCGTTCCGAAAGCGACTTGGGCAACGTCGGCAAACTTGAATTTGGAAAACCCCGGCCATTGTCCGAAACGATCAGGATGAGGTGTCTTGCACTAGACGAGACCCGCAGTTCCACATAGCGCGCAGATCCGTGTCGGACAGCATTTGCCACGGCCTCGCGCACCATTTGTTGTATCTCGTGGGTCAGCCAGGCAGGCGCGTAATAGGCAGCGTCGGCGCAAACAGCCCGCACCTCAATTCCCCAATGCTTCGCCAGCCTCACACAAAGCTCTGCTGCTTCTTCGGTCAAATTGCGCTGACTTGGCCAACTCTCCTGATTTCGCAACCGCTCTATGACGCTGCGCACGTGCAACTGCTCGTCCCTGAGGCTTGCGCAGATCGAACTGAGTTCTTGACGCGCGTGATCGTCTGGATGGAAAGAGCCCCTGATGCTCTCCAACCTGAACATTGTGCCCGCCAGGGTTTGCGCAACACTGTCGTGCAAGTCGCGTGCGATGCTCGACCGGATCTGCGCCAACCCAATCTCTCGCGCCGCGTTGTCATGTTCTTCCTCGTCGAAGGCACGGGCAATTTCACGCGCCACTCTCGAGGCAAGCATGACATGGTCCGAACCCATACCGATAATTCCATGCACGAGGAGCTGTCCCCTACCCGTATGGCCTTGAAGAGGAACGAATAGTCCCTCCTCTACGTGCAAGCAGCTCACAAGATTGAGGTCCCAGGCAAACTTTTGCGCCTCTAGCCTGTCATTTGCTTCCAAGCTTAGCGCGCGTCGCTTTCGCATATCGAACACTGTGGCAGAGCCTTCGTCGGGAGGTTCACAGCACCCAGGAGCCAGATTGACGATCCGGTGCCCCGCCGCATCGGCGACATGCATTCGGGTGATAGGTTCCTCGGTTCCAGCCCAGGTAAGGGCTGCGCCTGAACCTCCAAGAAATTCCATCGCATAGGCCAAGGCCTGGCGTGGCGGGCTCTCTCCCAGGCCCGGGGAAGCCAGTTCGAAACGCGCAACGAGGACTTGCCTGCGTTCTCGAGCGAACCAAGCCAGCAGCACTGCCAGCATAGCCAGAAAGCTGGCACGGCGCACGAACTTGACGAGGTCTATGTCCAGACCAAGAGAGTTCAACACGAACCCGAGACCCAGGAAGGCCCCACTCAGGACAAGCGATGCGAGCAAGGCTATAGGCCACTGCCAGCGGAAAGCGGCAGTCAGGACAATGAAAGCAAAGAAAGTTGTGAAGGGGCTGACCAGGTCGGCGTCATGCGACTGGGTAAAGTAAAGCGCTGTCAGGAACGCCAGGCAATCGAGCAGGAAGGCTGGAAAAAAGAGCCGGAATTCGGTAAGCGCGAAATTCCGCGCACCTGTTCGGTTGAGTGACGCGGTGTGAAGGATGTGTCCACCAAGGAAGAGGTGGACACATGGAGTTGGCACCGATGGGCCCCTATGGGCTCGAGGTTGTAAGGGTGACGAGTAACGGCCGGCGCTATTATGGTCGGGCGGGGAAGGCACGGTTGATCGAGGCGTGCCTCGAGCCGGGCATATCGGTGGCGAGGCTTGCGCTGGAGCATGGTGTCAACGCCAACCAGTTGCGCAAATGGGTCAGGAAGTATCAGGAGCGGCAGAGTGCGAACGGGCAGCGGAGCACGGGGCAGTTGCCGGATCCGTCGGCGTTTATCCGGGTGGAGACGTCTCCGGCGCCTGCGGAGCGACACACTGGTGGGATCGCGCCCCGGTCTGCGGGATTAGTACCGTCAGTGCGGCTGCAGGCGTCGATGCCAAATGGCGTATCGCTGACGCTGGAGGGGTGTGACGCGCAGTTGCTGGTGGTGATGATCGATGCGCTGGGGCATTGCCATGTTCCGGCTCGCTGAAGATCTGCGCGTCTATCTCCACCGGGATCCGATCGACTTTCGCTGTGGGATCAACAGCCTTGCGATCCTGGTCGAGCAGTCGATGGGCCTCAATCCGTTCGAGCGCGCGGCGTTTGCCTTTTGCAACCGGCGCCGGACCCGGATGAAGCTGCTGTTCTTTGACCGGTCGGGCTTTGTATTGGTGCTCAAGGCGTTGACGGAGGACAAGTTCCGATGGCCCAAACGAGCGGAAACGGTGGTGGCGCTCACCGCGGAGCAATTGCGCTGGCTGCTCGACGGGATCGATATTGACGCGATGGTCCCTCATCCGGTGCGGCAATATCAGTTTGTCGGTTGAAGGCTGTTGACGCGGGAACGGGCTTTCGATTCAAGACTGCGATGGATCGAGGCGGCGTCCCCACTATTGCGGAATTGATGGCGCTTCTGGCGGCGGCTCCCGTCGGCCCGACCGGCCGCGAGCGAACGGCGGTATTTCAAACTTTTAATCCGGAAGGCGCTG
>Ga0208433_1001111_pt1 | contig 10292 bp, 9 predicted proteins | sample 3_EtaG_FD_184075 | JGI IMG/M metagenome (GOLD analysis project Ga0208433, IMG submission 184075) | Marine viral communities from the Subarctic Pacific Ocean - 3_ETSP_OMZ_AT15126 metaG (SPAdes) (version 2) | ecosystem: Environmental > Aquatic > Marine > Oceanic | place: Pacific Ocean | collected...
TTTCGCCTTGCCTTCTCCAGATTTATCTGCACCTGGTTGGTCAAGTCTATTATATTGCCTACTCAAACTTTCTCTTTCTTTATCTATTTGAGCCATTCTTTTTTCAGCGTCTTCTGGTTCATCAAACTCTGGACCAGCATCCCCTTCAACAAAATCATCATATAATCCTTTAGCTTGCCATAACTGCAATCCAAATTTTTCCTCCATCTTCTCTAATTTATCATACTCACGATTATCATCTAATTTTTTCATTGTAGAATATATTTTTGTTACTTTAGAACGGAATGCTTTTTTAACTTTAGGTGGTACTTTGTTCCATTCATCATCTGAAATCCCATGTTCGACTTGTTTAAAAACTTTATCTACATCACCCGTAGTAATATCATCATCACCTTCTGGTTCACCACTTGGTTCTTCACCTGGTCTTTCAAAATCTCCTTTACCTAAAGCTTTACCTTTTGGTTCTTCTTTGTCATCACCTTTATCTGCCATTCTATCATATTCAATTTTTGCTGGATGCTCTTTGTCCATTGTTTTGGCAGAACCTGCTTTCATCTCTTTTGATTCACCATCTTTATCTTTATACTTAATCATCTCTTCATCATCTATTTCAGCTTCTATAAAAAGTGATTCTGCAATTCCTAAATACGATTCTAATATTTTCATTTGTCTTTCCCCATCATTATTTCATGCCTCAGATCTTCTAACTTTTTTATCCAACCTGTAAGACTTTTAATCATATAATTTTTATCAACTTCTTTTCGTTGAATTTCAGTATGCCACCTTTTTAACAAGGTAGAAATACTGAACAATATGTCCATATAAGACTTTTTGTTCTCTTTGAAAGGCATTATAGCTATTACTGTAACTGACCAACTTTGTTTGCTAGCTTAACTAACCTCTCACTTATTTTATTTAAAGCCTTATGTGTATTTTTCCAATATGACCTAGAATCGACATTCAATTCATTTTTTAACTTAACATTCATTTTAACAAGTCCTTCCAAATGAAGTAAACTATCACGAACTTCTCTCATTGAACGACCTATTTTTTGTTTAGCTGTTAAAGTATCATCATTTCTATAATCATGATACTTACCTTCCTTAACTACGTTATATCCAGTAGAATTAGTAGATATTTCTTTCTTTTTCTTCTTACCTTTGCCAGGACCACCAGTAAAAGCGTTTGGAGTCTCATATCCAGCTATATCACCAGTCGTAGTAGCCTCTTCAAGCTCTTTTTTTATCAACTCACGAATTATTTCTTTAAGATTATCCATTTTAGACATTTTTTAGCTCCTTAACAAGTTGATAATACCTCATTAATGTAACTACCTGTTTGTCTTCGACTATTCTACCCTTCATAAGTGTATCTGCTTGATTTATAGCCTCTTTCATTTTAATTTTAGTAACTTTATCATCTACAGTAGGTAAAATTGATTGGAGTTTCTTCTTTACCTTTACAGTTTCAGATTCTATGAACTCTTTAAGAGAATTTGTATTTGAAATGTTATTTATATACTCTCTAAGTAGATTTTTTTGTTCTTTACTAAGAGAATTGTACTTTTTATTAAATTTCTCAACTAAAATACCATACGCAAGCAATCTTAAGTCCTTTTCTTGCTTTTCATAACCTTCTACGATCGCTTTTTCCTTCTTTTTATTAGAAATTGACTTTCTTGTAATATGTTCTACCACTGTAAAACGACTTTGGGTTTCAGTAGCTGGATTGGAGTCATTACTTGAATAAAGAAGTTTATATATTGAAGCATTTACCTTATAATTAGGAATTCTCGCCATAAAAAAGTCATTTATACCATAATTTTTACGAATTTCTTTAATTAAATTATATTTCTCTCTTTTTAGTCGAGAACTACCCAACTTTTTATGAGCAGAAAGTACTGCATCAACTAACTGATTAGCTGTAATTTCAGATTTATAATTTTCAGTTGTTAAAACTTTATATAATTCGTATTCTTTACCCAACTGTGTATTTTTATTAAAAAAAGTTTTCATCATATTAGCTGCTAATCCCTTTTTATCATTATTTAATACATCTACAGTAATCTGTCTTGTCAGCAACTCGAACAAAATGCCCGTATTACGAATTTTTGAGTGCTTTATTTTTGAACTCATATTAAACTCCAATCAATGTTATAATACTTCATATATAAATATATCAATACTTAATTTTTGTTAGTATTAAGAGAAGATACTTCAGTATTGTACTCTTCTTCTACATCAGCAGACTCTGATAAAAGAGTTTTTGCTTTAGTTCCTAGATGTTTATACAAAGTTTCATAATGTGTTTTAGCAATTCCACCGTAAGCAACCTTTTTATCATGCGCCCCTAATGGATCTCTTCCTCGTGCCCCACTATCTTTACTATATTTATTAGCTTCTTTTGGACGACCTGCTCCATTCCAACCACCTTCTGGTGAACCGCCCTCATCATCTAACTCATGACCGGTTCTACCCATAGCCGTATCGGCAGGTGTACCAGCAGATTGTCCGCTCTTAGCAGGATCATTTCCTTCTTGCTCAATTTGTTGCCTTCTAAATTTTTGTTTATAATCAAATATAATGCCTTCATCTTCTTCTTTAATTTGGTCTTCCGTAAACCCAAAAACATTTTTATAGATCCACTTTGAAGAAACTAATCCATCACGTAACATAGATTCAGCAAGAGAAGTTTTGTTATTCCACAATTCAATTTTTTCTTGTTCATAAATTGTAGATGGATTTGTCAAACCTAAATCAAAATTTACAAGCTCTTGATCTCTGAATCCTTGAGAATATAAATGAACAACTGCAATTTTTGTTAATTCACTTACCACAATTCTCTGTATTCTTTCGATTGTTCTAGCAAACCTAACATCTTCAGCAGCTAATGTAGCCTTAGATCCTAAACTTTCTTCATATCCTAAGAAAGCCCTTGGTACACGAAGAGATGCAAGTAATCTACTTTTAAGATATTCAATATCTTCTACTGCATCATAATTTAATCCAGCTAAACTTTCAATAGAAGTTCCACTATCTCCCCCACGAACTGGTAAGAAAAAATCTTCCGTTATATTTTGAATGTTATATCTAAGATTATAATCACCAGTCTTTTCATCAATAACAGGAGCTTTCTTCATTTTATTAATAACTTGTTGCATGTAATTATCAACTTCCGCAGGTGGTATATTTCCAATATCTAATTTGAATATTCTTTTTTCTGGTGCTCTCATAATACGATGTATTAACATAGCATCTTCCATCAACATTAATTGTTTCCAAACTTTTCTCCCAGCCTCTAACATTGAACGCCCATAAGGAACACAATTAGAATCAGATAAAAGTCTAAAATGTGCAATTTCATAATTTTCAAATGTCATAGAATCTTGTTTCATTCCAGTATGCCGATTGCTATCTCCCATCGGAGTCAACATAAACTGAACAAGCTGTGGATTTTCCTCATCGTGACCTTCAAGTCTAGCAACATCATAAGCAGACATAGGTGTTACATTTGTAACACCATATTTTTCTGCAATTTCTAATTGTAAAAAGAAATCGCCATATTTATTCATATTACGAACCCAAGGCCAAAGGTTAAATTCTATATTTATAATATCATAAAAAAGATTATGTAATATATCATAAATTTGATCATTATCAGTCTGTATATCCAATACTTTACCATATTCATTTTTCATAGTAGATTCATCAGAATATATATCTAAAGCTGAAGCAATAATAGAATCAGTATCCATTGATTCATAATCTCTAAACAAACCCAATCTTAATTGTTGTTGATATAGTTGATCATTATACCCATATTGCTGTGCATTCATATTTGAATATAATTTCTGGTATCTATCAACTAAATTTGTTTGAATATTAGACTGTAATTGTCCAGTGTCCACTATTTTTAGTTTTCTACCACCAATATTTCTAACAATTGTATTTGTAGAAAATAATCGTTTTAGTCTTGAAAATATATCTCTATCAGCCATTTTTTACCTCTTTATTTAATTAACCAATCCAATGATTCTTTTTCTCCTCTGGGACCAACTTCCCATTCCCAAGAATTATTTTCATAGCTAGGTTTTTGCGGTAACATCTGCGATGATGCGCCACCCAAAGTTTTTTTAGTCAATTCTATTCCTTCGTTTCTCAATCTTAAAGCAGTATCTCTTACCCAAAGAGTCAAAGCGAAACTTATTACTAAATCATCATTATATCCCTGCATCGCTTCAGCCTTATTATTGTTATATATAAATACAAACAATTCATCAATTAATCGATTTGAATGAACAATTACAGACTTTTCTCTAAAATATTCCTCTAATTTAGATACAACTAACGGTCTTGTCTTCATTGTCATACTAAATCCAGCTACCATATTCCTATCTGCAATTCTATACTTATTTGACATTTGATGTTCTGTATCTACATACTTTAAATCTTTACTCATATAAAATAAATTCTCATAACCTCTATCAATACACTGTTGGAGAGCAGCCCAACCAATATTATTATTTTCAACAACTAACAGTGCGTTATTATATTCTGTAGCAGTATTTACACACAAATTCCCAAAATCTTTTGTAGACATCCTACCTTTATATTCTGCTACTTGTTCCATACTCTCTATTTCCATAACATGAAATGCAGAATAATCTGTACTGTCTCCTCTACTAACATCAGCACTCAATACATAATCTTTTGTATAGTTTGCTGGTTTCCATATCCAAAGGTTACTATCTATACCCCGTTTTTCTAAAGGATCTCTAACTTGTGTCTGTTGATATTCTTCTAAAATTTTACCATCTATAACAGACTGACCAGAAGTGATAAAGTCACAATCACATTCCTGAGCAGCTAATGAAGGACCCAATAATCTATCTTGTTCTTTTCTCCATTCATCACCTCTTTCAGGATGTAAGTTCCAATGTAATCTAATAAAGTTCCAATCATTTGTTCCTTCTTCTGCATCAACCCAAATTTTATGAAACCAATTACCAACACCATTTGGCGTAGAAAGTGCAATACATTTTCCACCAGTAGAAAGTGTCTGAGAAGCAGCAGCCCATATCGTTTCAATTTTATCGATAAAAGCAGCCTCATCTAATATCAACAATGACAAAGCCTCTGACCTACCAGCCTCATCACCACTTGCAACTGCTTTTACCTGTGAACCATTGTTGTACCTTAACGACAGCTTGTTATCTTCAACGCATTTCTGTTTTAGCCAGCTAGGCAAATTAGCATGCATAACTCTTACTTTAGTTACCAAATTTTTCGCAGTATCTTGTTTAGTAGCAATTACCAGTATATTCTTATCACTCTGAAATGTCATCATCCAAAGAGAATATCCTGCAGTCAACGTTGATAATCCTAATTGTCGAGCTTTAAGTACAATATTAAAACGATAATCTTCAAAAGTCTCTAATGACTTTTCTTGATAGTTATATAAATGAAAAGGAACTTTACCTTTTATTGGGTGCTGAACAACACAATACTTTTTCATAAAATAAGCTGGATCTTTAGCACATTTTGTATACTCTTTTTTAATTACTTCTTTAAGTTGTCCTTGTTTCATTACATTTTTCCTAAAACAAATCCTATACCTAACCATAAATATTGATTTTCATACCATTTCGATTTAACTAACTTAACCATCTTTTCATTAGCTTCATCACGAACCTTTAATAAATCAATCTGTTTATCTTTAGCAACCAATAATAAAGAATCAACATTTGCTTGTTTTTCCATTTTGTTTACTAACCCCTCATAAACACTTATTTCTTCTGTTTTAGCGTCTACTAGTTCTTCACATTTTGCTATTTTACCTTCCCATTGAGCATCTCTTTCCTTGATCATTTTCAACGCTTCTTCTTGTGTAAATGTCGTTTGTGCCAACAATGGTGTAAGTAATAATATCCAAAAATACTTCATATTAACCTCACTTATTTTTAGCAAACTTTCTTAAAAATTCTTCAGCGGATTCTACTTCGTCATTTTCATACGCCTCTTCCATTTGCTCTGTTTTCTTTTTAGTATTAGTAAGTTTTCTTTTTAAGTTACCAACCTCTTTTTTAGAAGCAGTTTTTGCCTCTTCTAATTCTTTAATTTGTTTTTCAACCTTCTTCTCTTCTTTTTTGTTTTCTTTAATGACCTTGCCAAGCTCTTTTACTTCTTTACTTTTAGAAGCACCAACAGCAAAAAGAGCTCCAACCATACTCAAAAATCCAAGTATTATTTTCCAAATTTTCATTCTTTTTTCTCCAATCCGTTTAAAATTTTTGTATATTCTTCTAACGCTTCTTCAGCCATTAACTTAATATGACTAGTATCAACACTCCACTTTTCTTTTTCCATCTCTGGATAATTCACACCAACCTGATTATACCACTCGGGCGCTTTCATATCTTTCCACTCTTCAATTGTTTGAATTTGATCTTTAATAAAAGCAATTTTATTTTGTTTAATTTTTTCCTTTTCCCACTCTTCATATTTTCCTTCTATACGAAGCTTATTTTCTATTTTAATTTGACAATCAAAACAATGTCCATACAGTCTCCACATTTTATCATCAAGTCTTTTCTTCATAACTTTATTACATTCTTTACAAAACAGAGGCATTCTAACATCCTGCATCAGTTCTGTCATTTTTGGAATAACATCACCCTCTTCTTTTTCTTTACCTTTATAACCAACCATTGCCCTTTTTTCAGTTTCACGGCCAGCTAATATATCACTTAATGCTTGATTTTGTCTTTCTGTTTCTTTACTGTATCCCATAATTACCTCGTAAACTTTAACATTCCTAAAATTTGATTAACAGGTGCAAATGCTCCTGTATATTTATACAATTTACCTTTATAAACAAATGTAACTCCTTCACTTGGAATAATTGATTTAAATCCACCCAAAGCTTTCAATCTATCTAACTGTGTTTTCAACATTTCTAATTTAGAAGGATCTTTAGCTTTTCTAACTTGTGTAATTGTTTTAGTTAAATCTTTTTTAATTTTTTGAACAGATCTGTCTGGATTTGCAGCTATAAAACTTTGAAGATTTTTTAATACCTCTGCACCCAACTCAAAAAATAAAACTTCCCAATCTCTTATATGTTGTTTCTGTAATTTCTGTAAATCCATTTTATCTGTTTTCAATACCCAATCTAAAAACTTTGGATATTTTACAAAATCTTTTTTCATTTGCTGTATTTTATAAGATTTATCTAAAAATGCCCACCTGCGAGTAAGCTTTACCAATATATTATTTGGCAAATTATATTTAAACTGTTTAGCACCATTATAAATATACTCCATCCAATAAGCTTGATGATAATCTGCTAATGTATCATTATCTTTCAATCCAAATTCTTTCTGTAACTTATTTAACTTTCCCAAAAAATAACTCTGTCTTTGAGAGAAATCTTTTACTTGTGGTAAATTAGCAACAAATGGTTTATCAATTTTAAATGTCTTCTGTATATTTTGATTAATTTGTCTTATCATCCCCTCAAGTATTTTTGCACTTCCTCTGTCACTTCCAATAGGCGAACCACTTGCATCGTATTCTATAGTTCCATGAAATTGTAAAAGTGATTTATCATAGGGTATTACATTTGCTGTTTTTGGATATATAATTTCAAGGGACATAAACTTAGAACCCTCTCCAAATATTTTATTTTTTTGTTTATCACTTAATCCACTAATTGCTCTTTGTAAATCTCTTATAGCAAAAACAAATGCTTTCTCAATATCACCTCTTCCAGCAAACATATTCTTTATACCACCCAAATCTAAAGCAGCCGCACCATGATTCTTAATATGTCCTTTATTTCTAGCTGCAATAAGTTTTCCATTCTTCCAACTTATCATTATATTTTGACCATCTGTTTTTTCTGTAACTGGTCCTTCTCTATCAAGTTTTCCCTGTAATGTATTAATAACTATATTCTTAAAATCCCTAAACGTTAAATTTTTATCATCAAATGGGTGACTAAGGTGTCCATATGCGCCACCTTCTGTAAGTAATTGAACTTCTTTATTTAAATTAAATCTCTCAAATAAAGAATCTTCATCAAAATCAATATCACCGTCTGCACCAGCTGAAAATAATGTACCAATAATATTATTAATAGCAGAATCAGTGCCCATCCAATCAACTATTTCCCAACCTAAAGGTTTTACAACCTTTGTCATCCATTTTTTATATTTACTAACAGCCGATGTAGAACCACCAGCTTGTCCATGATCTAAATAAGTTAAAGCTACTGATTTATAATCATTCATAACTGAATTTTCTGCTTTATCGCTTAAAATATAATCTATAACTTTCCAACCAGCTTTCTCGTACATAGAATCTAACCATTCTTTAGATACTTTTTTGTAAGCACTATAATCTTTATAAAATGTAGAAGGACCATCATCTAAATTTCCAGCAGTTGTATTAGTAGCTTCTAATAAAAATTCTTCTATCAATTCATCTGTTAATATTAAAGACTCAAAAAGTTTTCTGAATGATTTAGTCATATAACTATAAACTTTCTTATCATAATATCCAAATGATTTTTTAAAAAGCTTTTGTCGAGCACTATCATCAATTTTTGGATCACCTAAAAGTTTCCTCATTTGTGTTCCACTAACATTACCAACTTGTGGCGCTGATAAAGTATATCCGTGTTCGTCAAATCCTTGTAAATTATTCTTATGTTTTTTATATGACTGAAAATATTTTCCAGAACCTAATCTCCCAGCATCTTTTTCTCCTACAATATAAATTACTGCTGTAGTTTTTGGGTCGTATTTTTTTAGTAAATTTTTTGCAACATATGGTGTTGTTTCTTTAACAATACGATTTGCAGGAACTCCCATTTTTGTAATATGCTGTTTCTTCTCTTTAAAATTTAAAGGATGTCGTGGCGGCTGTTTAATATCAGATGTAGTTACATAAGCTTCATCTACCCTACTCTTCAACCATTTATATGTAGCAAGATGACCTGAATGAAATGGTTGGAATCTTCCACCGAATACACCAATAACTTTTTTGATTTTTGATTTTTGTTCATTCATACCTAATTTTTTTCGTAAAACAGCAATTTGTTTTTTAATCTTTTTTTGATTAGGTGAACCTGGCATAGCTTTCATAGCTTGTTTATAAAGTTTATACAACTCAGCTTTACTCTCATCTACTTTCTTATAACCACTTTTCTTATCCGTTTTATTTTTATTAATACCTTTACGACTTGGTGATGGTAAAAATCCAGACGGTGCACCGAATTCTTCTTTAACTTCTTCATCAAAATCATCAAAAATATTTACTGTTTTGTGTATTCTAAATGTAGTAGCTTTTCTTCCATTTATAGTCGGCATCCCATGTTTATCTTTACCAATATCTTTGATTACCATCTTCTTGTTTTTAAATTTTCCAACAAGAATAGTATCACCAACTTTAACTGGTATATTAATATCTTCTTTCATTATTTTTTGTTTTTCAACCCACTTTTTACCTTGAGTATTTTGTATAGGTTTTTTTATAAACTTAGATATTCCTTGTTTCATTAAAAATTCAAATTTCTTTTCAGCTGCTTCTGGTTTTAAAGTATCATTATTATTTACTACTATAAAATTCCTACTAAATAAACCATTAAAAGCCTCTTTATTCTTTTGAACATCTTTCCAAGAATCCTCTACAATACTCGGTTTTAATTTTCTTGCTCTTTCCATATTACGAGCCTGCGCTATTTCTAATGAAGTTTCAACAAAAACCATATAACAATCATATCCAATTTCTTCTAATTCCATTTTCTGGTCTCGTATTTTACCAAACTTATGACCAGTACCATCTATAATCATTCCAAGTCTGCCATTCATATATTGTTTTTTCTGTTGATTCGTTATATCTTTTGCATATCCTCTTAATCCACTATAATCCTCAGCTGATGGATCTGTAAGTTGTCTGAATAATTCTTCTGGCATATTATCTAAATCTGTACCAAATCCGTATTTTTTTAATAATGTAGTGAGTGCTTTATCTTGATTTACCAATTTAAGACCATACGCAGACACATTAGCCTTCTTTGGAATACCGTAAAGACCAGAAGCTACGAAACTCTTACCACTTCCAGGTCCACCAGCAAGAAATACAGCTTTAAGAATGCCTGGATCGTTTACTCCCTCTTCAATTAAAAAAGGTTCTGTCAGATATTGTGTTAATTTATTCATATTTTTCTCTAAATATATTAATAAATAGTTTAAAAATGTCGTACATACTCATATATAAATATTACACTTA
>Ga0208433_1001126_pt1 | contig 10214 bp, 15 predicted proteins | sample 3_EtaG_FD_184075 | JGI IMG/M metagenome (GOLD analysis project Ga0208433, IMG submission 184075) | Marine viral communities from the Subarctic Pacific Ocean - 3_ETSP_OMZ_AT15126 metaG (SPAdes) (version 2) | ecosystem: Environmental > Aquatic > Marine > Oceanic | place: Pacific Ocean | collected...
GCCAGTTCAGACAACTACAGAAGGGGGGACTGCTAATGTGTGGCAGGTGCTTCAGTTTGATGGTGATGGTGGTAGCACGGGCGACAACCATGTTTACATTCCTTGGCACGTACCTGATGGCTATGTTACTGATAGTGGAAGATTAAATTTTATGTGGTCTTGTGAGTCCGCAGAGACAGCAGGAGATGCAGCCGTATTTAATCTGAATGTTCTTGCCGTTGCATCTTCCGAATCAGTGGACGCAGCCGTAACTGCAGCCACTACAAATACTGACGTGCAGTGGTCGGGGACAGCAGATCTTCGATTTACTACCCAGATTAATTTTGAGGTAGTGGATATAGCAGTAGATGATGTGGTTTATTTAGACTTCTCTGTTGATGAAAGCGCAAGTGCGTTCACAGACACGATAGATATTCACAACTTTGAAATTGAACACGAATCTACTGAATAAAATATGACGTCAATATTTATACTTTTGCTGGTAACAGTTGCGGGAGTGAACCTAGTGTTTGCTCCCTGCACTGTTGCTGCATATGATGTAAGTAAAATTGTCTGGGTGTCAATTCTCGTTGCTGTAATGCTTATAGTTTGGTGTGTACAGGTACTAAACACCAATAGGTTTTGTGGATTTAGCAAGACCAAGACATTGAACTTGGGCTTGCTGGCTTATATCGGGATCGTTATTATATCTATAGTCTTTTCCGATGACTGGGTTGTTAATTTTGTCGGGTTTTACAAGAGGCAGGCAGGGTTTATTTCCCTGATAGTTTATATAAGTCTCTTTATAATCTCCGCCAATTTCATTAACAGAAGAAACGCACAGGTTTTGATAAGCACTTTGGTGTGGGCTGCGTTGGCAGCCTGTATCTACGGGCTTATACAGACGTTTGGCTTGGATTCTCTTACTAAAGTTGAAGGTCGGATATTTTCCGCCTTTGGAAACTGTGTGTTTTACTCGGCATTTCTGGCGATGGCGATGCCCTGTATGTATTACAAGATCTTTAAGGCTGAGACACTTGCTTGGCGAATTGCATATGGTTTTATACTGGCTGTGCTGATAATTAATATGTCCAATACTCAGGTTCGGTCAGGGTTGATTGCTGCATTTGTTTCGAGTGTCATATTTTTCTATTTTTCTAAGAGAATAAAGAATGTTTTAATAGCCAGTGTTGTTGGAGCAGGTGTTATTGCCTTGGGATTTGCCATACTTCATCTTCAAGGAATTAGCCTTATAGAAAGAATTTTTTGTTATACAAATTATGATGACAGGATACGCATTATAGTTGCGTTGCCAGAGGTTATAAAGAATAACTTTTTTACTGGCGTTGGGAGTGGTGGTCTCAGGCATATTCTGGTGTATAAGCCTCATATTATTGACAACACTCATAACGTGCTGACCCAACAACTTATTTCTTATGGTGTCTTTGGTTTTGGTGTCTATATATATCTAATTAAATGTTTTTGCTGTGATGTGTGGAAGTCTTACAAACGTGAACATGATAAGTTGCTGATCACCACACTGTTTGCGGGGTGTGTTTCGTTTTTTATATTTCTTCAGTTTAATCCGTCACATACAGCGATAACTGCTACGTTTTGTGTTTTATCAGGTGCAATTTATGGTATTAAAAATAACAGCGAGTATGGTGATATTCTTAGCTTTTAGTCTGGCGGTGTACAGCTCTATGAAGTTCGTAGCTGATATGCAGATGCAGGTTGCACGACACGCTTATATAAATAAAGAGATCACAATGGCAAAGCTCTATTCCGAGAAGGCAATGCGGTGGAACCCTTTTGAAAGAAGGTACCTTGGAAACACCGACAAGATAAACAGAAAATATACAGAACTGATAACTATAATGAAGAATAAGGAGACGAAATGAAGAAAAAAATATTAGCGTTGTGCTTTGCCTCTATATTTTTTACAGGGCTTTGTTTTGCCCAGAACACTCAGAACGGTGTTACTTTTAAGAAGTTTAAGACGAAGTATCATCAATATATTGAAGCAAAGATTTTTGACAACTTGGATCCAGACGGAACAGAGGTTTTTAACGATGCCTCTGAAGTAGCTATTACTTCTGGATCTCTTAATACTGCCGAGTACAATGAAGACATGACGGTGCAGATTTCCTGTCCGACATTGGGGTCTGATGCCGTTGATGTTTCGGTTTACGGGCAGTTCTCGCTTAAAGACGATACTGCAGAGGGATGGTCTTTGCTGTTTACCGAGTCCATAACCACACACACAACTTCATCAACGCTTACAGAGATCGCTATAGCAGAGGAGCCTCTCCATACAAGAGTTGGAGTGAAGTCTACTGGAGCTGATGGTACAGACGATGTCACTGTTATATTTCTGGGCAGGGGGAGAGCAAAATGAAAAAGAAATTCTATTTTATCATACTTCCGATCCTTGTTTTATGCCTTGGTGCTGGAAGTTTAAAATCTACGGCAATCCAACAGGGCTTGAAAGCTATGTTCGGTGATGATGGCAAGTTTTTAAGGATTGATGTAACTGAGGTTACGGCACCAGATACACCCAAGGAAAATAAAGGTGTCATATATGCAAAGGCAGACCACAAACTATACTATAAAGACGAAAATGGTGCCGAGTCAGATCTAACACAGGGAGTAGGCAGTGGTGACAACGTATCCGTTAATGGAGTCGGTGTCGTAGACCCTGACTTCGTTACTACTGGAGGGCAGATCACATTTACTGACACCTCAAACACTGTTACTGCTGACATAACAGATGACACTGTACTTGAGGCTGACCTTAAAGCGGTAAATGCTTCGGCAGACGAAGACATCCTGACGAAGGAGAACACAACTGGCGACTTTGAATGGCATACGCCTTCAGAGTTGGGGATCCCTTCTTCAAGCGAAAATCTAAGTTTTTTTGCTGCAACTACTTCGGCTCAACTTGCAGGTGTGATATCGAATGAAACAGGCACGGGGGTGTTGGTATATGGAACGACTCCGACCTTTACAACGAGTATAGATGTCACTGGTGGAGGAGAAATAGATGCAGGTGGCATGAATATAGATGCCAGCAATAGCTTCTCAATCGCCAGTACGGACGTTATTGCGGATTCGGCAGGTACAGCTACCCTTTCAAATATAGATGCCTTAGATGCCACTACAGAGACAACGGTGGAAGCAGCGATAGACTCACTTCCAAATGTTACAACGGCAGCAGCCCTTTCTACTGTCGGTGTCATTGGTTCTGGTACATGGCAGGGTACAGCAGTAGACGGTACTTATGTGGATTTAGAGGGTACAGAGTTAAAAAGCACAGGAGAGGCAGGGGGAACGAAATTTTTAAGAGAAGATGGTGATAATAGCTGTAGCTGGCAAACTATTACTGCTACGGGAGCTTTAGATTCTGGGTCTATTACCAGTAACTTTACAAGTATAGACGTAGGAGCTGGTGCTGTAGCTGGCGGATCTTTCGATGCATCTGAAGGTAGTATAACAAATGTAAATGACATTGCGTGTGATTCTATTACTGCTGATGATGGTACTACTATAGATATTAACGACTTGGTCATCATGAATGACTTTGAGCTTCAGCGGGCAACCATAAGGGATTATGGAGAAACCACAAATACCGTTGCTGCTGCTGGAGCTACAGAGACGCTTGACCTTACAGTTGCAAACGTACACGACATAACATTAGACGAAGCCTGTACGCTTACATTTTCAAATCCTCCAGCGTCTGGGACGGCAGGATCCTTTACGTTAATACTTAGACAAGATGGTACAGGTGGGTACGCTACAACATTCCCCGCTTCTGCAGATTGGGCAGCAGCTACTGCGCCAACTCTTTCGACAGGTGCAAACGATGTAGATATTTTGGTCTTTATAACAGTTGATGGTGGAACTATTTGGCATGGCATGGTAGGCTCTGCAGATTCTAGTTAAGGAGGTAACATGAAAAAAATATTATTGATACTATGTTTACTGTTTTGTGCTTCTACTTCAATAGCTGCAGAATATGTTCACATTGAAGATAATCCGTTAAGAATTAAGAAACTACCCTTTAAGTGGACATTTGCAGACGGAAGCATGACTGGCAATTTCAATTTAATGGAACCGAGTGTTTTAATTGCAGAGGGCTGGAGGAAGATTACTGTGGACAATTCTCCACGTTTTAACAGAAGATTGCAAACGGCTGGCAGGTGGAATATTACTGTATTTGCAGATCATGCAGAAAAGGACAGGGTTGTTACAGACAGAGACTTAGAAACTGTGCGAGCAGAGGTAAGATCAGCAATTAAAAGTGAAGGGGTCAATATATTGCTTGCAAAGTGGGATCTGCGTAAAAAGCAATTAGGGTTCAATACGGCTGCAGAAAACGCTGCTATGAATGCAGATAAAGTAGCCTTAATTAATTACTTTAAAAATACAATAAAACCACTGATTAATAATGCAACTACCGTACAGGAACTCGGAAATCTTACCAACGGAAATGGATACACATGGTTGGCACCAGAACCTGTATCTCAGCCAGTTCAGCCAGTTCAAACAATTACAACGGGGGAATTTAACAATGCTGATGAATAGAAGGGACTTTTTGGTGAAGGGTGGAGTTGTTGTCGGAACTTCGCTTATTCCGAATACTGCCCTTGCTGTGTTTGGCTCGTCAGTTAGAGGGACGATGGGAGCAGCAGGTGCAGCAGGAGCAGGTGCAGCAGGAGATGTTACGAGTTATGTGCTTGACGGAACAGGGGATTATATCTCCATCCCTGACCATGCTGATTGGGATTTAGGTTCTGGTAACTGGACTATTGAATGTTGGTTTAGAAAAACTGACACTTCTGGCGGTGTTTTGATTGCTAGGTGGGATTCGACTGATACTAATAAATCCTTTGAAATATATATGACGGGTGGTGGTGTAGTATCAGGTTATATAAGCACAGATGGTACTGCAACTACCAGCACAATAGGTACTACAAATATAAACGACAACGCATGGCATCATGTAGCGTATATTAGAAATGGGAATGTTCAGACTTTATATATAGATGGAACATCAGAGGGAACTCCGGGTTCTGAGTCTGGCTCATTACACGCTTCTTCTAAAGACCTTTTAATTGGTGCTCAAAACCCTGCCTCACCTTCTGAGTTCTATGCAGGTTTTGTTGACCAGATAAGAATATCAGATGTAGCTAGGGAGACAGGAAACTTTGTTCCATCAACTTCACAGTATACTTCTGATGCCAACACCTTACTTCTCATACATGGTGGAGAGGCTTACACAGCACCATTGACAGGGGAGACTACACAATCGTGTGTTACTTTTGATGGTACAGGAGATTATTTGACAGTTCCTGACCATGCTGACTGGCACCTTGCTGGAGGTGATTTCACTTTTGAATGTTGGGCGAGATTCAATACTGCATCTGGCACTGATATCCTCTTTGGTCATGCTGATACCGTAGATGGTGATGATATAGCATTTCAATTTGTAATAAATGCTGGAAGCACAATGAGACTTCAATACTCTACTGATGGTACATGGGCTTCGAGTTGGAGTACTATTAACCAGTCATGGAGTCCTTCTTTAGATACTTGGTATCATCTAGCATGGGTAAGAAGCACGACAAGTTTATATATGTTTGTTGATGGTACTGAGTTGGGGTCAACTGCAAGTATCGGTGCAGATTCAATATTTAATGCGTCACAGTTATTATATATTGGAACAGCACTTGAGAGTGGTGTTACAGCAAACTATTTTGATGGGCATATGAATGAAATTAGAATATCAGACACAGCAAGATGGACAGCTAATTTTACTCCACCAACAGAACGCTATACTTCTGATGCTAACACTCTCCTTCTCATACATGGAGATGAGAACAGTGGAGGTACAAGGGCATTCACCGACTCAGGAAATACAGGGCATACGGTGACACCAACAGGTAATGCTTTCTTGGGCAATGGTGGTACTTTTACAGACTCAGGAAACACAGGTCATACTGTAACTGAGAATGGCAATGCACAGAGAGAAACAGAGCAGGAGTTTAAGTTTGCTGATGATGGTGTTGGGTATTTCTTTGATGCATCGGGAGATTGGTTAGGCATACCAGACCATGCCGATTTTGATTGGGATAGTGATTTTACTATTGAGTGTTGGTTTTATACAACGACTAATACTCCCGGTGATACAGTTCTGTTCTCTCATTATGTTGATAGTACGCATGAGATTAATTTCTTAGTCCAGAGTACAGGAGAATTAGCGTATATAGCTAGAGATGGTGGAGTGGCAGTCAACATAGCTTCGGCAACCCGTTCCTATGGGGCATATACTTGGCAACATATAGCCTTAACTAGAGAGAACGATGATTATGACTTTTGGGTTAATGGAGTTAATGTCGGAAATGCGACAGATTCAGATACAGCACCAACTCTTGCAGGTTCTATCTTCATAGGACAAAGAGGAAATGGCTCTAACTATCTGAATGGATATATAGACGAACTTAGGGTGTCAGACACAGCAAGATATACAACAGGCTTTACACCATCAAGCACACAATTCACAAGTGATGCTAACACTTTACTGCTCATACATGGTGGGGAAACAAAGTCAGGTACAACAGGGAGTGGGGCTACATTTACGGACTCAGGCAACACAGGGCATACAGTAACAGAAAACGGTAATGCAATAGAATCAACAGGTAATTTCTATAAATTTTAATAATAGGTGAGGATTATGAGTAGGGAGGCGTAAAGGTGGTTGCTTTTAAAACACCTAAAGAATGGGCAAGGGCATTTTTGCTGGTAACGGCTACTGTTATTATGGGAATGCTGTATTTCTTGCCTGTTTTTATGGAGCTTAAACCCCAGACTGAATCATTTAACTATTTGTTGGGGTGCAAAGAGAAGTGGGAGTTGATCTATATGATGCTTGTTACTTTTTACCTTAAAGCTGAATACGATAAGTACAAAGCGGGGAAAACTAAAAACTCCCCCTGATGTGCAAATTCAAAAGGCGAGCTTAATACGATAACCCAAGGTGTATGCCTTGACTAACTGAAGCTTGCGCCCCCTGTATTAAGGGGAGGCAGGGGGATTTATATTTAATGCAGAATTAAAAATGAAAAAATTTATATTAGGGGCTATATTATTACTATTTGCAGGCTGTGCGAAGATACAGACCGATGGTGAAACCATTACATATTCGAGGTTTGGATCTCAGAATTTATCTGATGTGAGCTTCACTAAAGATGGAAACGGTGTGGTTAATGTGAAGATAGGCAAGCAGGAAAGCAATGATATGGGTGCTGCTTTAAGTGCTATCGAAGAAGCGATAAAGAAAATACCATGAAATATTCAGAAATCAGAGACAGTCTGAACACTGGAGATATAGTATTATTCTCAGGCAAAGGTCGGATCAGTAGCTTTATCAAGTGGTTTACCAAGTCTCCGTGGAGCCATGTAGGCATGGTTATATGTTCTCCAGAATGGAATATGAAGCTCTTGTGGGAATCAACTACTCTGAGTAAGATTAAGGACATCACAAGCGGTGAGGCTCGTCAGGGTGTACAATTGGTACCTCTGAGTGAAAGGATCAGGGCGTATGACGGCAGGATTGGTATCAGAAAGCTTCAGGGCGTATCTGTGTCTGCTGAGATGAAGCAAAAGTTAATGGAGTTTCGGCAGGAAGTAAAGGGCAGACCTTATGAGGAAAGCAAACTTGAGTTGTTAAAGTCTGCATACGACGGTCCCTTTGGTCACAATGAAGAGGATCTCTCGAGCCTGTTCTGTTCTGAGTTGGTTGCAGAGGCTTATCAGAGAATGGGATTTGTGTCCTTGTCCCTACCGAGTAACGAGTTTACCCCTGCTGATTTTGGCAGAGACATTCCTTTGGCGATAGGTGCTTTGTTGTCGCCAATAATAAATATGGAGACTTAAATGACACCAAGTGAGTTTGCAATACTACGAGAAGACATTAGCAAGCTATTTGACAAGGCTGATGATTGTGCTAGGACTGGTGTAAGGATAGAACAAAAGGTTGATACACATAAAGAATATATTGACGATTGTAATCATTTTCGTATCGAACAAATTAAGAAAAACGGAGAAATTGATGCAAACTTTTTGAGATTGAAATTAACGAAAGAAATTAAAACACAATTTAACGGTGATGAGAGAAGGAAGGCTAGTATAACATTTGACAGGATCGTCAGAATATTGACGGTTACTGCAATAACAATCTTTGGGATACTTACTTTATTGTTAAGATTTAAAATTTTGTAGGTCGTCAATGTGTCGTCATGTTCAAGTGGAACATTTTGACATAGTTAACGAGGCTTTAAAACATAAGCCATAGAGGGGAGAGTACGCAAAACCCCCCTTACCCCCCATTAAAACAAGCCACAGAGTATCGAGTTTTCGCATCTGGAACGGCAATTTAACGTGCCCGTTTTCACCCCCACACGATATTTAAAGGAGGCAGGCAGGTGGTATGCCCGTCGTTACCTAAAAGGCTCATCCTTCTCGAAAGGAGTTAAGAAAAGGATGTTGTCATGGTACACCTGTGCCTGCCCCCAGTAAACAAAGAAAGCCAACTCGCAGTCTGGATACGAAGCTGGCTTCTTTGTATGTGACAATCCAAGACATGGCATCACAATTTCGCTCGCTCCAGACCAACGAATTGTTCTGGTCGGATCCTAGTCAAATCATTTTCATATGTCAAGAACTTTTTTCTCAACCCCCAAAAATATTTTAAAAGAATTTGCTTGACAAAGTCACCATCTTGGTGTACGGTGTGCAAACAATGAAATTCAAACCTAGTAAATGCAAATGTAGATACTGCAAGAAAGTCTGGTGGAGCAGGGTGGACAGTCCTAAGAAATGTCCGTTCTGTTACTGTCGTGACTGGGAGGTCCGTAAAAAGAAGGTAGTAAAGTGAAGGTCTATGCTAGCGATATTTATGAAAATGCATCAAAATTCGTAAAGAGCAGCAAAGAGGCGAGAAAGTTGAAAGGCTATAAATGTGAACTGTGTGGCAAAAAGGGAAATATCGCACATCACATTGATAAGAAAAAGCATAACCATGAACTTTCCAACCTGTTAGTAGTGTGTCAGGATTGCCATTCTGCTTTGCATAGAACGAAAAGTCCCTGTCCGAATTGTAAATGCAAGCACTGGAAGATTTATGTTAAATCGGGAAATACGACATTTCGATACAGGAACAGGAAGTGACGAAGCCGAAGAAGAGAAAGGAATGTGAAACCTGCAAGTTTGAAATTAACGATTGTGTTTTGTGCAGTTACATCAGGAAGTCTGAACATGACATATTTATTGAACAGAGTGGTAATGTGAGGATGATACACAAAAAGGACAAAAGGACACGGAATCCAAACAGGGGCAAAGATGCAATGGGAGGTAGATATAGATGAGTAAGACTATGGTAGGCAGGAAATACATTATCGGGTTCAGGAAGATAAAAAGCCTTTGCAGGCACAAGGGTATATATGTTTGCAACCATCCGAGGAGAGGGCTTGTTAATTATTATTGTAAGGGGGGCAATTGTCCTGTAATTAAAACTTTATCAGAAGTGAGGAGGTGATATGAATGGGCGGAGTTTCAAAAGCGAAGAAGCTGGAGAAGGACTCGGAAGAGCGCATCAAGAAGTTGGTCAACCAAGCATTAATACTTGAGGCGCAACTTAAAGCCGAGAAGGAGTTCCTCGAAAGACTAAGGACTCCAACAACGTAGTATTTTATTCTATTTTTGTAATGTCAATACGGAGGTGAAAAGTGGCATGGAAACCAAGTGGAAAGCTCCCTCTTGAGGGGTTGTTGCTTTCGGGTCAGGAAGAAGGGTATCAGCTTCAGGGAGTCTATAAAGGCTTCAGGATGGTTGACGGACCTGATGGCGATGGAGAGCAGAAGTGTCATAGCTTTGACCAGCCAGATGGCGAACCCTTGGATGTATTGGGCTTTGGTTTGCTCGATCATATCTTAGCCGATGAGAAGCAGGTTAAAGAAGGTGACCTCGTAAGGGTTACCTATCTCGGCAAGAAGGGCAAGTACCATAAGTGCAAGGTTGAGGTTGATGACGGTAAGGACAAGGACGAGGATGGTGATCTCTAGTGAAGCTAACGAATAGGAATCATTATCCAGAGTTTGTTGTTAACGCTCTTAAAAATGTTAACGAAAAGTATGAACGTGGAGAAGGGGCGGATATAAGCGTAACTGAGCTTATAT
>Ga0208433_1001128_pt1 | contig 10206 bp, 15 predicted proteins | sample 3_EtaG_FD_184075 | JGI IMG/M metagenome (GOLD analysis project Ga0208433, IMG submission 184075) | Marine viral communities from the Subarctic Pacific Ocean - 3_ETSP_OMZ_AT15126 metaG (SPAdes) (version 2) | ecosystem: Environmental > Aquatic > Marine > Oceanic | place: Pacific Ocean | collected...
CTCCAAGTAGAACCGCCTCGGTTATGTGTTGGTCCATTATAAGATTTACTAGGATTAGTAGCAAATACCCAACCACCTCTCCGTGTGTTATTTGTTTGACGATTTGGTAGGGCTGACATATTACGAGTTCTTACAGTTGTTGCTCTAGAACTTCTATTTCTATTATTACTTCCGTATGGCATTTTTATATTCTCCTATTTGGATTGTTTCTTATTTTTGGCATATTTCTTCAAGAAATCTGCTGCATCTGAAGAACCTTTCTTTTTAACCTTGATATTATCTTTTTGTTTTTTAATTTCTTCAAGAGCTTTCTTTTTAATTTCAAGTGTCTTCTCGACTGCTTTATTTTCTTCTTCTTTACCTTTAACAACAGATTTTGAAGATTCTATTTTCTTTTCAATCTTTTCAACTTTTTTGTTTTTAGATTTTGGAATAAACATAGCAATAGCTCCACCAATTAAAGCAAATAAACCTAATATCCATTTAAGAAACTTCATTATTACTCAACCTTTTTAGCTACATGCTCACCAACATTACCAGCACAATAAATTCCAAGTACCCATTTAATAAAGTCAGCCCAACCAGTAAAATCAGCTTTTCCCAAAGCCACAAAAATACTTGCTGCTATAAAACATAATCCAGCTGCTACTAATTTTCTACTTTTTAATTCCATTATTTTTCTCCCTATGTGTTTTTCTTTATAGTCATTGATACATTTTCATTAGACATCGCGCCCGCAACTTTTGTATCAAATGGATTTTCTAACTCTTCAAGTTCTTTAAGAAAGTCAGCATTGTCTTTCTCAAAACGTTCAATCCAATCTTCTTTAAACTTATCCGTCTTCGCTTTTAACCATTCATCATACTTCCCAGTACCACGAAGTTCCGCTTCAAAATTTATTTGACAATAATAACATCTACCATTCCAAAAATAAACATCTTTATCCCACTTCTTTATGATAAACTTCCCACAATCAGAACATTCTTCAGCAATACCAGAATTAGCTAATTTAGTTATCCTAACTCTATATCCCTTTTTCTGTTCCCAAGTCTTATCATCACTATCTGTCCAAATATCACCTACCTCATGTTTATCGTCACTAGGAGTATATCCAGTTTGTACTTTCCTTTGATACTTCCCATCCAACATATCTTGAACATGCTGTAAATTTTTTGAATATTTTGCCATTTCTACCTCTTATATATATATAATTATTAAATAATATTACTTTTCACTAAAAATTCATCAATCCAGTTAGCTGATTGATTGGAGCAAATGCTCCAGTAAACTTATAAGTATTTCCTTTATATTTAAACACTATCCCCTCACTTGGAACTATAGCATTTAATCCACCTATTGCATCTAACTTATCTAATTGTAATTTTAATGTATTAAGTTTTTTCAAATCTTTTCCACTACGAACATCTGATATTGATTTTTCAATTCTTTTCTTTATCCCTTGAACTGCTTTATCTGGATTTGCTGCAATAAATCCACTCATATTTTTCATAATTTCAGCACCAACTTCAAAGAATAATACTTCAAATGGTTTCATATTTTCTTTAACCATCTTTTTATGGTCTTTCTTATCTGTCGATAAAAACCAATTTAAAAACTGTTCATTATCAATGTCTTTTTTAATTGATGATATTTTATACGATTTATCAAAAAATGCCCATCGTTTAGTTAATCCCTTTAATACTTTATCTGATATATTATATTTCATCTGTTTAGCTGCATTATAAATGTATTCTTGCCAATATGATTGATGATATAAAGATAATGTATCTGAATCTTTTAATCCATATTGATTTCTTAATTTATCTAACTTTGATGAATATTTCTTTTTCATCTTACCAAAATCTTGATGTTTTGAAACTGTTAAAAAATTAGGTTTTCCAATAGTATATTTCTTTTGTATATGTTGATTAGTTTGTTTAATCATTCCAGCTAATACTCTACCACTACCTTTTACTTCACCTATTACATTTCCCTTTTCATCATATTTCAATGTTCCATGAAAAACAATCTCAGCTACATCATAATCAATAACATTCGCAGATGCTGGCCACATCACTTCAAGATTCATCCAATGCTGACCTTCATTGAATATTTTATCTTTCTGTTTTTGTGATAATCCTTTAATCGCTTTTTGTAAATCAGTTACTGCAAAACCAAATGCATCTGCTATATCACCCCTACCTTCAAATTTTGATTTAATACCACTTACAGATAATGCTGTTTTACCAAAATCTTTAATATGACCTTTATTTCTCGCCACAATAAGTTTGTTATTCTTCCAAGAAATCATAAGATTCTGTCCATCAAGTTTTTCTGTAACATTATCTTCACGATTAAGGTGTCCACCTAAACCCAATTCAATAATTTTCTTTAAATCACCAAATGTTAAATCTTTATCATCGAATGGGTGAGCCATATGGCCGTATGCACCACCGCATTGTAATAAAATTCTGGTATCTAATGGATTATCTGAACATTCTATATCTGTTAATACTTCACCCCACCAATCTTTTGAAAATGTTGATTCTTCTACTTTAACATCTTTAATATCTTTTGCTTGTTCTTTCTCATCACTCTTTTGTTGTTTAAGTGTTTGTGTTGTATCTTTTGAAATTTGTTTCTTCATTTCCTTTTCATCTTTTTTGAATTTTATTAACTTAAAACCAACTTCTTGAGCTATTTTTTTCATATTTTTAACCCATTTGTTGTAACCTTTTACACCAATTAAATTGTCTTGGTTATTCGGTGTTTTTCCTGTTCCTATTCCAGCTGGTAAATAAGTTACTGAACTTACTCTATCATTATCAAATTCTTTTTTGTTTGGTGGTATATTAGTAATATCAATATCTAATATATAATCAATTACTTCCCAACCAAGTTGTTCTGCTTGTTCTTTATTTCTTCCAACATATCCACCCAGACCTTTCATAAGAGCATTTGGACCAGAATCAACTGCTTGTAATCCACTTAAAGCTACTGTTGAAGCTTCTTCTATAATTTCATTTATATCAATTGTTGATAGAAATTCTTTAACAACTTCTTCATCAAATATATTTGATTTCTTCGGTATTCTCATTCTCATTGCTGATTTTCCATTGATAAGTAAATCACCTTTTTCATTCCATTCAATTGTTTTAATTACAACTTTTTTGTTTTTAAATTTACCCATCATAACTGTATCACCTATTTCTATTGGCAAATCAACACCTTCAAATATCTTATCTGATTTCCAAAACGATGATGGGTCTTGTTCTAAATCTAAAACTTGTATTCTAGCTTTCTTTACTCCATGTTTATCTGTTAAAACTTTTATTACTTTTTTAGCTTCTGAATTAGACTTGGCTTTTGTATAAAGTATATCTTCTGAACTCTTACCTGGTGCTATTCCCCAAATTACAAATTCCTTTTTACTCTCATTTATTTCTTCTTTAAACGAACTTGGTAATAAATCCATACCAACCATTTCTGCAACTTTAACTAATACTGGAATTGAAAATTTACCAAATGGAACTAAAACTAATCCAGTCAATCCAACTAATTTTAAAGCTTCAAGAAATTGTTGTTTAGCAAATGTTGTATCTGATGATGAAAGTTTTCCACCTTGTCTTATATATTTTGTAAGAATTTTTCCTAATTTTTTATTTTGTTTCATTTCTTTTTTGATATTTTTAAATACCTTTTTTAATTTATCTTTTACACCTTCATTCAATACGACTTCTTCTGTAATCTCACCAAATAACTTTTTAAACTTATTAGTTATCATACTGAATACACCTTTATCATAATAACCAAATACCTTTTTGAATAATTTACCTCGTTCACTATCATCAATATTTGGTGAACCTAATAGTTCCCTCATTGAAGTTCCACTCACTTCTTTCCCACCAACTGATATTGAAATATGTGGTGCAGTTAAAATATATCCGTGAGTTTCATATCCTTCTAAATTCTTTTTGTTTTGTTTAAAATCTTGATAATATGTTTTTCCACCACTCTTTTTAGTTCCACCTTTTAATCTACCAGCATCTTTCTTTCCAAAAACATAAACAACTGCTGTAGTATCTTTATCATATCCTTTTAATGCATTGTTTGCAACATAAGGTGTTTTTTCTTCAACAATTTTAGATGAAGGAACTCCCATCTTCGTCATATGTCTGACTTTTTCTTTAAAGTTCATTGGATGACGAGGTGGTTTCTTTATATTAGATGTTGTGATGTAAGCATCATCAACTTGTTTGGCTAACCACTTATAAGTTTTATAGTGATGAGGACCGAATGGTTGAAATCTACCACCATATACACCAATAACCTTTTTGATTTTAGGATTGGCTTCTAATATAGGTTTTATTATTTCTTCTACAAGTTTATTCACCATGTACACCTTCATAACTTATATACGGACCTGACATACTTCTCGTATATATGATTGTAAATTCTGTTTTTTTATCTTTTCTATCTTTTCTAAATACTATACCACCACCATTTGAATATTTAAGTCGTTTCATTTGTACATATCTACCACTCAACGCATCAACTAAAGCTCTACCCATAGATTCATAATTATCTGGATTCATATCCATCCAACTATCGTATTTAACATTTTCACCTTTTTCATTTGGACCAGTAAAATCATTTGTAAATTTAGTTTTTACTTTTTTCTTAAATTTAATACCAATTTTTTTAGCAGCCCGTTCAACATCGGATACTATTTTTCCTTCCGATAATAATTCTTTTAATTTAATCATTATATTTTGCCTCCTAATTTTACTCTAAAATATTAATTCTTCCATTTAAATATCTTCTTTCTTGTGATGTTCTACCTTGTCCATCACAATCACCATTATCGTTATTAAATACTTCACAATCAAAGAATATAGTATTTCCATTATATACATAACTTCCATCATCACAATAACCATCACCCAACCACGATTCAGGTGCACATATACCATTACAATCTTCAATTAAACCTTCTGTACATCCTTCTGGAATTTGTTCACAATCTCCTAAATCCCACTCTAATTCTGAACACCATAAATTAATAGGAACTACTCCACCTTCTAATCCATATATACCATAACTACCATCATCACACCATCCATCACCAACCCAAGATTCAGGTGAACAATTACCATCACAATCTAATACCATTGGAAAATAAACATTAGACGCATAATCATCAAGTTCTGGAATATAATAATCTACATTACAATCTTGAAACGCACAACTACCATCATCTACATTTGCATCTCCATTATAATTACTGGCATCATTATTCATACAACCATAAATTATATCATCTAATTCTATTCTAAAAGTAAAATCCATTCTGTTTGGTCTTGTATTTAAAATCTTTACCCAATAACTTCCTTCAGGAACTATACCAATTTCAAATCCATTTCCTATTGTTTCAAATTGAAATAATGGTGGATCTAAACCTGTTTCACCATCACAACCACTATATACAGTACATTGAAAACCAGGTTGATCTATCACAACTGTAAATAATGTCATTTCTTCTAATGAGAAGGCAATCCAAGTATCAGCATTACCATCAAGTGAAGTTTCAAATTCTACACTATCCCAATCATAAACATTAGCCGCTTCACAACCAACTAATTCAGGTTCAGTTCCACCACCAATTATATTTGAATCATCTTCACACGACTGAAATCCAATTACACCTGTCACCATTAACATTACCATACTAAATATTTGTTTAAACATTATTCTTCTCCTAAAACTTATTGCTAAGTATTTCTTCTACTATTTCATCTAATTTACCCGGTGTTACTTTGAGAGTAAAACTCATATCTCCCTGTAACCTCTCCACTTCTTCTCCGCTATCATAAAAAATAATAGTTGGAAGAATTACTACCTCATTATCTGATTGAATACTTGAATATAATTCAATATTTACCCTATACACTTTAGCATCAAATGTATCTTCACTCCAATCATCTAATATTTCTACTTTGTTCGCCTCATTCCAAGTTGCCCAAAATTCTACTACCACTAAACCTCTACGAGTAGCCTTTTCGAAATTCTCATCAGTCAATTCTTTAACTTGACTGAAAAGAGATGTAATCATCAAACCTAATATTAATAACTTCTTAATCATAACTAATCCTTATCAACTTTTTTATCTAATTTTTCTTCTATTTTTTCAATATCTTCTTTAAATTCTTCTAAATATTTATTAATTTGAATAATATTATTTCTTGACATCTCATCTTTCATCTTATATTCCCCACGAGATGGAGGCCAAGTACCACTTGGATCTACTGAATAAACACCATCACCTATTGGCGTAAATGTATTTTCCAAATCTGTAAGCCTTTTATCCATTGTTGTTTCTAATGATGTCAATCTTTTATCCATATCAACAACCATAGTATTATCTTGTGACTCAAGTGCTCCAAACCTCGAATCTAATTCTGCCATAAATCCAAAGTACCCAGTTATTGATGTAACTAATAAAGATCCAATATAAATCAATGTCTTTAAGTCAATCTTAAACTTTGACTTTTGTAAATTATCCATCGTTAAATCTGGACCACCAGTTGGTATTAGTGGTGTTTGAGGATATTGCGGAAACTGTGGTACTGGTGGTATCTGTGGTACTGGTGGTATCTGTGGTGGTGGTGGTGATTTTTGAATATCAACAGCTTCCTTCAACTGTTCTGCTGTTATAAAATTCCAACCTATTAAAACTTGACCAAGTTGTTGTTCATCTTGTGAAACAGAAAGAGCAGCATCCAGTTGTTGCTGTATTATATATCCTTTCTGAACTAATATATCACCTATTTTGGTCACCAAGTTTCCCCTTAATATATTGTATAATTTAATCCAGCTTTAATTTCATACGCATCTATACCCCAATACGATAAATACCTACATTCTCCAAACAATCCAAAACTTCTATTTAATTTCCACCCAGTTACTACACCAATATCAAAATCTAAATCACCTTTTCCATATGTAAATGAATAATCTGTAAGTCCTTTACCAAATGGTATTACAGAACCCCAACCATGTAACCAAAATTTCTTTGTATAATTGTAATAATCTATACCTATAACAAATGAAGCTTCATATTGCCATCCAAGTGCATCAACTTGTTCATCATTATATTGTGAAATTAAATCACCATAATAATATTTATAAAATTCATTATCGGTGTCAGAAACTAAATTACCATTTTCATCATACCAATGATAATTGCCTGGTTCACCTGGATCTTGAATACCATTTTGATTTGGATCAATAAACCAAAACTCATCATCATATCCATAATTATATGCAAGTTCCCACCAAGCTCCGTTTGCTTCAACTAACCAATCATTAAATGGAAACAATCCATAAGCTGGATGACCTCTAAAATTACTACCTACTGTGAAATTCCAATTATGTCCAATTGGTTTTCTATATCGTATATCTAATTGGCCAAACTCTAAATCTTGTCGTCCAAAATTTACATAAGAACCCTTTACAACAAACCAATCACCTAAATATCTCATCCAAGATTCTGAATCTACATATTCTTCACCAAATGAACGAATTGATGACCACTTTACTAAATATTCCCAACCACTTACAGCACCAACAGTTGCTACATCTGATAATTCATTTTCTGATCCATCGTAAAAATTACTTTTCTTTGATTGATACTTAAATCTTGCAAGTTTTCTCAAACCAAAAGAAATATTATATGAACCTTGAATTTCTTCTGTTGTTTCTTCAAATGTTCCCGCTTCTGTATTAACAGCAAACTTTTGTTGCGGTACAAAAGGTGATTCTAAACTTAAACTTGTATAAAATGTTGAATACTTTAAGAAATTATCTACAAAGTAATTCCCACCATCATCATCTTGTCCAAATAATAATACTGTCGTTAATAATGCTAATATAATTTTTTTCATAAATCTTCTCCAAATTTAAACTTCTAAAATATTAATTCTTCTATCCGATTCTGATTCTTCTAATTCTGACTTCTTCGTTTCTGCTTCTTCTAATGAATCATATTCAAATATTGTATCATTTTCATTTAACATCGCAACAAATACATTTCTCATCGCCCAAACTGGATCACCTGGTTTCGGTGCTTTATATAACTGTTTTGTTATTCTATATCTTGTCATAATTTAACTCCTACCAATCCCATCCCATTATTGATTTTGTTTTTCTAAAATTATCTATTGCCTCTTTTGGTGTATAAATATTCAAATCTTTTTCCAAATAAACGATTTATAATATTTGTTATAAATTTCATTCATTTTCTCATTATACTTTTTCTATTGAAATTGTATCTCCGGCATCAATCTGTCCCTCTCTTGCCAAATCGATAATAAGCTTTTTAATTCCACTTTTTCTTTCTGTAAAGTCTCTGGTGAGTTCACCACCACGACCAGATAATATCACCCAGTATCCCCTTTTTAAAGGGGCCCTTTTGAACGAACCTTCATTTTTTAACGATGTATTTTGATGAATTTCCGCTATATCTTTAAACGTGGGAAGTGGATCACCAAACTTTCTATCCCATGCGTATTTACTTTCTTTTAATAATTTTTTTAATTTTATCATAGTTTCTTCTCCAATTTAGCTAAATGTTTTTTCCAAGCCAACAATTTGTTTACCTTACCTTTTAAATTGATAGTTTTATTTATCACCTTAAACAGTGGGTCACCTATAGCATCTCTTACATTCTTATGATGTCTTACAAATATATTCAGTAGTTCATTTACGGCTTTAGATAATTTATCAGTTGCGTCAATGACATCTTTGAGAGCATTTTTCAATTTGTTTCTATCAACTTCTTCTTTGATTAACATCTTTTTTAGTTTAATCATTTCCAATCCCATCCCATTATTGATTTTGTTTTTCTAAAATTATCTATTGCCTCTTTTGGTGTATAAATATTCAAATCTTTTGGTGAATAGAATTTATAAAATTGACTTTTAGGCCATCCCTTCTTTGCATACTTACTCATTCCCAATTCCATTGTTTGCCAGTCCATTACTTTTCCTTTATCTTCTACCCAAGCGTGTTTAAATCTCTTACCACCACTTAACCATTTATTACCAACTTCACCATATACTATTTTCATCTTTGGATTATTATAGTTTTTAGCTGCAGTTTTCCAAGCATATGACAAACATTCACCACAAGCAATTGTTCCTTCTATTAATAATGATTTTAATTTAATCATACAATCAGCACCCGTTTTTACAATGTGCAACTGTTGGTAACATCCATTTTTTAGTTACTACCATGTCTTATCCCCCCATCGTTTATTATCATTCCCAATATATAAGATGTTCCAGAGCTTAAACATCCTAATAATATTGGATTAATAAAGTTATATTCAAATGAAAATAGCTCTGTATATCCATTAATTAAATATAACAATATTCCAGCCCAAAAACCCATACACATAGAACATTTAAAAAATCTTTTGTCTGGACGTATCCTATCAAAAATATGACTATATACTAAAATCTGTGTCAATCCATAAGCACATAAAATGAAATAAAATAAATCCACTATAATTTAACTCCTATTCCTATCTTAAATTTAAAATCCTCTACTGAATTATAATATTCATGATTATATAATCCAAATATATTAAATCTATCTCCAAACCACTTCTTAACTTCACTTCTTACACTAATAATTTCATTATCATTAAATCCAGTTTTTAATGATAAATTTATAATACATTCTAAATCATCTTTTATAAATGATTTATTTACTGATGTTCTAAATAATATATTTTTATCCATAATAGAAGCACCAACTTTAAATCCACTCTTATGTGAAAATCCTAAATTATATGTGGTATATGTTAAATCCTTTGATGTTTTATTTATTCTATCTATCCCACCATAAAACATACCAACATCTTTATTAATTTGTAATATATCATCTATATAATTTTCACCTAACTCTCTTTCCCAATCTCGCTTTATAAAATAAGTTAAATTTCCATCATTCTTTTCAGCCATAACGGTATATTCATAATCTAATGGTTTAGATACATCATTCGGTGTTCTAATACTAAATGATGTTGATAAAATAACTGATAATAATAATTCTGTTAACAATTTGTTACTTTCCTATTTTTTTCAATAATAATTGTTTATCAATCCATTTTTTACCAATATGATTTTTAACTTTTCTATTCAT
>Ga0208433_1001132_pt1 | contig 10193 bp, 9 predicted proteins | sample 3_EtaG_FD_184075 | JGI IMG/M metagenome (GOLD analysis project Ga0208433, IMG submission 184075) | Marine viral communities from the Subarctic Pacific Ocean - 3_ETSP_OMZ_AT15126 metaG (SPAdes) (version 2) | ecosystem: Environmental > Aquatic > Marine > Oceanic | place: Pacific Ocean | collected...
AGACCAAGTAATTGAAAGTAACAATTTTAATCCCGGTACAACTGTAGCCATTATTGCTAATTTAAGCAACATGGTTTTTGAAGGAAAAGTTGATGAAGCTGAAGTTGGCAAATTGAAAAAAGGCATGGATTTAAAAGTAAGCTTAGGGGCTATTAACGATAAAGAATTTGATGCAAAATTGAGATTTGTCGCTCCAAAAGGAATTGAGGAACAAGGTGCTGTTCAGTTTAAAATTGAAGCGGATGTATTTTTAGATTCTGCATTTTTTATTAGAGCAGGTTATAGTGCTAATGCTTCTTTAGTTTTAGATAAAAAAGAAAACGTGTTAGCCATCAGAGAAGCATTATTACAATTTGATGTAGAAACAAACGAGCCTTATGTAGAAGTGGCTGTTGACGAACAACAGTTCGAAAGAAAAAATGTAAAACTCGGTATTTCAGATGGTATTAATGTGGAAATTTTATCGGGGATTACCGCTAATGACAAAGTAAAAGTTTGGAACATTACCCAACCAACTAAAATAAATAGTAAATCTAACAGATAATAATTATGCGATTCAAAAAAATATTTATAGCTTCTGTTTTCATTGCTGTTCAGTCTGGATTATTTGCTCAAAATACAGCAGAAAATAAAGTGTGGACGCTAAAAGAATGTGTTGATTATGCTTTAGAAAACAATATTTCTATTAAACAATCGGAGCTAGATAAACTCAATCAATACCAAGATGTGAAAAATGCACGAGGAAATTTCTTACCTAACTTAAATGCCTCTGCATCTCAATCTTTTAACTTTGGTTCTTCTATTGACGCAACAGGTTCAAGGGTTTCTGCAGATTACAGATCAAATAATTATAGCTTAAATTCTAATTTGGTGTTATTCGATGGATTTTCTAACATTCATACGTTAAACCAAGCTCAAATAAATGTTGCTGTACAAGAAGCAAATATTACAAAAATGAAAAACGACATTTCTTTAAATGTTGTAAACGCTTATTTACAAGTATTGTTTGCTAAAGAACAGATTAAAATAGCCCAATTTCAAGTTGATATTAGTATAAAAGAAGTTGAAAGAATTACCAACTTGGTTGATGCAGGCTTAGCTCCTAAAGGAGATTTATTAAATATTAAAGCAACTTTAGGTAGTGATGAACAAACATTAATTGATGCTCAGAATAATTTCGATATGGCCACACTAAGATTGGCTCAATTGTTACAACTTCCTGAAGGAACAATAACAATTGAAGAAATTGAATTAAAAGATCCTAATAACAGTATTATTGCTAATGAATCAACTGTAATTTATAAGAAAGCTGCCATTTCTTTTCCTGAAATAAAAGCTGCCGAACTTACCATTGAAAGTGCCGAAAAAGGTGTGAAAATTTCAAAAGCAAATTATTTACCTTCACTTTCGTTCAACTACAGTTTAAGTACTGTATATCAGCATAGACAAGGATATGTAGATTTTTTCCCGCATAACGAACAATTAGACAATAATCTTGGACATTTTTTAGGTTTATCTTTAAACATCCCCATATTTAACAGGTTTCAGTTTAGAACATCTGTAACCCGAGCAGAAATAAATATGGAAAGAGCTAAAAACAATTTAGAAAGTGAAAAACTAAGATTAAGAGAATCTGTACAAATTGCTTATACAGATGCTAAGTCAGCTTCAAAGTCGTTTGAAGCATCTAAAAAATCTGTTGAAGCACAAAATGAAGCTTTTAAATATGCTCAAGAAAGATTTCAGGTTGGCAATATGAATGCTTTTGATTTTAACCAAACCAAAAACAGATTGTTTACTGCTGAATCTCAATTATTGAGATCTAAATATGATTATACTTTTAAACTAAAAGTGTTAGAGTTTTATTACGGAGTTCCTTTTGTAGCAGAATAATCAAACTCAAGTTAGGTAGTTTTTGGTAACTTTGTTTTTCTAAAAACTACAAATGGACGAAAAAGAAACGTTTTACAATAACCTGAAAAGTAAATTAGAAGATCAATTTAACTGGCCTAGTGTTTACATGTTTAAATTTATAATACCTGCTGATAATCATAAATTAGCTTTGGTAGAAGCATTATTTGGCAAAGAAGCCGAAGTGCTTACCCGACAATCGAAAACAAACAAGTTTATTAGCGTTACCGCAAAGGAAATGATGATAAATCCCGATGAAATTATTGAGGTGTATAAAAAAGCAGAAAAAATTGAGGGGATAATTTCTCTTTAAACAACTTCAAGTAATTATTCAAAAACATTTGCTACTCTTGTTAAACCAGGAATGTTAAGTAGCTTAATATTTCTGCCTTCAACAGCAATAAGCTTATCTTTTTTAAATTCTGAAAGTAATCTGATAACCGATTCCGTTGCGGTACCAACAATATTTGCTAATTCTTCTCTTGATAATTTTACCTGAATATTTTTTTCTTCATCCATATCAAAAGTATCTTTAAGAATTAAAAGCGTTTCTGCAAGCCTTTCTTTCACTGGTTTTTGAGCTAAATCAGTAATTATTTTTGCAGCTTCTCCTAACTCATGACTCAACATTTTTAACAACTTAAAGTTAAAATTTGGATTTTGAGTTATCATAGAAAAAATCTGGTCTCTAGGTATAAAACATATCGTAGTATCATCTTCTATTGCCGTAGCAGAAGCAGACAATGGTTCTTCGCTTAGTAAAGCTCTATAACCAACAACATCTCCCGGCTTAGCAAAACGAATTATTTGTTCTTTTCCTTCAGCACCTATCTGGAAAAGTTTTACTTTTCCTTTGTTAATACAGTAGATCCCATTTGTTCTATTGCCTTCATGAAAAACTACTTGTCCTTTATTATAAAAATTACACCCTTTACTACTGTCAATCTCATCAACCTGTTCTTTATTCAATGTACAAAAAACAGACAAATGCTTTGTTCCACAAGTTTGGCATTTAGGAAACTCTTTTTGATTCTTCATTTAAAAAAATATACTAAAATTTCTACAAAGATAAAAAAATTAGCTAATGAATATCATGTTTATTCTTAAAGAATATTTTATAACTATTTCTAATTCAATAAAAAAATATTTAATTAACAATACTATTATTACTTCTAACATTTTTACTACCTTAGTCAATAATTCTATTAACCAAACCATTTCTAACCTATGAAAACTGGTACTGTAAAATTTTTTAATCAGCTTAAAGGCTTTGGCTTTATAAAAGACAATGAAACGGGCAAGGAATATTTTGTTCATGAGAAAGGGCTACTTGAAAAAATTGTTGATAATGATACTGTTACATTTGAGTTAAGAGAAGGAAAAAAAGGGCTAAACGCCTTTGATGTGAAAAAAAAGTAAGTACGCTAAATTTGAATATCATTGACGCAAAATAATGATATTTGCAAAAAAATATTTATAAATTATGAGTGATGATAAAAAAGTAATCTTTTCGATGAACAAAGTCGGAAAGACATTGCCAAACGGAAAAGTTATATTAAAAGATATTTATTTGTCTTTTTTTTATGGAGCTAAAATAGGCATTATAGGTCTTAATGGTTCAGGAAAATCTACTGTAATGAAAATAATTGCAGGAGTAGAAAAATCTTATCAAGGAGATGTTACATTTTCTCCGGGTTATACGGTTGGGTATTTAGAGCAAGAGCCTCAATTAGATGAAACAAAAACAGTAAAAGAGATAGTTCAAGAAGGAGCTCAAGAAACAATAGATGTGCTCAATGAATATGAATTGGTAAACAATAGCTTTGGCGATCCAGAAATATATGAAAACCCTGAAAAGATGGACGCTGCAATGAAAAGACAAGCAGAACTTCAGGATAAAATTGATGCCCTTAATGCTTGGGAACTTGATACTAAACTTGCTAGAGCAATGGATGCATTAAACTGCCCACCCGAAGATGCTTCAATAGCTAATCTTTCGGGAGGTGAAAAAAGAAGAGTTGCTCTTTGCAGGTTACTACTTAAACAACCCGATGTATTATTATTAGATGAGCCTACCAACCACTTGGATACAGAAAGTGTATATTGGTTAGAACAACATTTACAACAGTATCCGGGAACGGTTATATCCATTACCCACGATAGATATTTCTTAGATAATGTTGCCGGTTGGATATTAGAATTAGACAGAGGTCATGGTATTCCTTGGAAAGGAAATTATTCTTCTTGGTTAGAACAAAAATCTAACAGATTAGCTCAAGAAGAAAAAACCGAAAGTAAAAGAAGAAAAACTCTTGAACGTGAGTTGGAATGGACAAGAATGAACGCAAAAGGAAGACAAACAAAATCAAAAGCCAGATTAAGTAACTATGATAAATTATTAAGTGAAGGAACTTCAGAAAAAGAAGCTAAACTAGAACTTTTTATTCCTAACGGACCACGTTTAGGAAATGAAGTTATTGAAGCTATTAATATCTCAAAATCTTTTGGTGATAATATTTTATACGAAAACCTTTCTTTTAAATTACCTCCTGCAAGTATTGTTGGAATTATTGGTCCGAATGGAGCAGGTAAAACAACCCTATTTAGGTTAATAATGGGAGAAGAACAGCCTGATACAGGAGAATTTAAAGTTGGAGAAACTGTGAAAATCGGTTATGTTGACCAATCTCACAAAGATTTGTTAGACGACAAAACCATATTTGAAGTATTTTCTGGAGGAACAGAAATGATGGAATTTGGTGGAAAAACAATCAACTCTAGAGCATATTTATCTCGCTTCAATTTTGCCGGTTCCGACCAAAACAAAAAAGTTGGCAACCTTTCAGGAGGAGAAAGAAACAGACTTCACTTAGCTATGGCAATTAAAGAAGAAGCAAACGTTTTATTGTTAGATGAGCCTACGAATGATTTAGATGTAAATGCCATAAGAGCCTTAGAGGAAGGTATAGAAAACTTTGGAGGTTCAGCAGTAATTATTTCTCACGACAGATGGTTTTTAGATAGAGTTTGTACACATATTTTAGCATTTGAAGGAAATGCCCAAGTATATTTCTTTGAAGGTTCTTATTCTGATTATGAAGAAAATAGAAGAAAACGTCTAGGAAATGAACCTCAACGATTTAAATATAAAAAGCTCGTAAAATCTTGATGATTTGCAACTAAATAACTAATTTTAGAGTCTACTAACTTAGTATTTAGTCAATTTAATTATCATGATAAAAAAATTATTATTTAGTATACTTTTATATTTCACAGCAATAAATATTAATGCTCAATTAGTTGTAAATACAGGAACGATGACTCCTACACAATATGTTCAGAATGTATTGGTTGGAGCAGGTGTTACTATTTCTAATGTTACTTTTACAGGTACATCTACTCAAATTGGAGACTTTGATGCTACTAACACATTAATTGGAATACCTGATGGTTTAATTTTAGCATCTGGTACTGTTACCACAGCTATTGGCCCCAATAATACTGGTAGTGCAGGTACAGATATGTTTGGTAATGGAGATCCTGATTTAACTTCCATTGCTGGAATTACAACTTTTGATGCCGCTGTATTAGAATTTGATTTTATTCCTATTGGAGACAGTATAAAATTTAATTACGTTTTTGGTTCTGAAGAATATTTAGAATTTGTAAACTCAGGAGTAAATGACGCTTTTGGTTTCTTTCTAAGTGGCCCTGGAATTGCAGGTCCATATACTAACTCAGCAGTAAATTTAGCTCTTATTCCAAACTCAACAACTCCTGTTACTATTGACAATGTAAATAGTACAACAAATTCAACCTATTACGTTATAAATGGTACAGGAACTAACTCTCCTTACAACACAAACCCACAATACATTCAATATGATGGATATACAGTTGTTTTAACAGCTCAATCTCAAGTTGTTTGTGGACAAACTTATCATTTAAAAATCGCTATTGCAGATGCTGGTGATGGAGTTTGGGACTCTGGCGTATTCTTAGAAGGTGGTAGTTTAACTTCTACAGGTGTTGACATTAATATTGTTACTGCTACAGGAGACTCTACTGTTATTGAGGGCTGTGCAGATGCAAATATCTGTTTTACAAGAATAGATACAACAGGATCAGACACAGTACCCTTATTTATGACAGGTACCGCTACAAATGGTGTTGACTATAATATATTACCTGACACTATTTATTTTCAACCTGGGCAAAGCTCTATTTGTTTTACCATAATACCTATTGCTGATGGATTAAATGAAGGAACAGAAGATGTTATTATTACAGCTCAAACTATTAATAATTGTGGCGATACCGTTTTAACAACGGGAACAATATATATAGTTGATGCTCCAAATATAAACATTACCACCACAGATCTCACACTAAATTGTCCGACAAGTGGTCTCACAATAAATTCATCTGCTTCTGGAGGACTTGCTCCGTATGATTTTACATGGATAAATATGAATGGTGATACTTTAGGAGGTTCTCAAAACCTGACTACACCCGTTAACCAAACAGACACATTTATTGTAATAGTAACTGACAGTTGTAATCTGACCACCGCTTATGATACTGTTATAATTACTATAGCTACAACACCTATGACAGTTTCTGCCGGAAATGACATTACGCTAACCTGTCCTGGACAAAGTGTTACTTTAATTAGTACCGTGAATGGAGGTAGCCCTGGATATACTTTTAATTGGACTCCCGGTAATGTAAATACTCCTAATTATACTATTCCTGCTATAAATCAAACTACTACTTATGTATTACAAATAACAGACGCATGTAATACCTCGGTCTATGACACTGTCACAGTTAATGTTAACTATACCCCTCTACAAGTTACAGGCAACTCAGGCGATAGTGTTTTGAATTGTATAGGAAACGATCATTTAATTGATATTTATACCATAGTTACTAATGGAACTGCTCCATATACTTTTGCTTGGAGTAATTCTAGTAATGATAGCCTTGTAAATGTAAACGTTACATCTCCAACCACTTATTATGTTACCGTTACTGATGTTTGTAATTTTACTGTAACTGATACTATAAACTTTACTTTTACACCTTACACACCAATGAGTATTGCAATTTCAGGTGACGATAGTATTTGTATTGGTTCAATAACTCCTCTTACAGCAATTGTAAATGATGGATATCCTCCATATTCTTACTACTGGAGTGATGGAATTTCTTTTTCAGGAAACGGTAACCCTATTGATTATTCTACTTTAAATGCAGGCTCCCAATTTATAACACTATCCGTTACTGATCAATGTAATATTACGGAACAAACTACATATACAATTGAAGCCATAGCTTGTGAAGTTATTATTCCGAATATATTTACACCTAATGGAGATGGCAGTAATGATTTCTTAGTGTTCAAAAATCTTCAATATTTCCCTGATAATAAACTGGTTATTTTTAATCGCTGGGGAAAGAAAATTTATGAAAAAACAGATTATCAAAATGATTGGAATGGTGACAATCATACTGATGGAACATATTTCTTTATATTAGAATTAAATGATTTTGCAAATACACTCCACAAAGGAAGTATCACTATTTTAAGATAAAAAACAACTAATAGTAAAAACCAAAAAAGCCTGAATCACAAAATGTGATTCAGGCTTTTTTATATTATTAACTCAAGCTTATTTTTCTACAACAACTCCCATACTGCAAAACTTATTGATTCTTTTTTCTACTAATTTATCCTTATCCATTTCCACTAACTTAGGTAAGTGTTTAAGAATCTCTTTTTTAACAAGGTCAAAAGCCTCTTTTGGAGCTGCATGAGCTCCTCCAACAGGTTCTTTTATAATTCCATCAACTAATTTATTTTCTAACATATCAGTAGAAGTTAGCTTAAGCGCTGCTGCCGCCTGTTCTTTAAAGTCCCAACTTCTCCACAAAATAGAAGAACAAGATTCTGGAGAAATAACAGAATACCATGTATTTTCCATCATAAATACCTTATCTCCTACTCCAATACCTAAAGCTCCTCCCGAAGCTCCTTCTCCAATAATAACTACTATAATTGGCACTTGCAATTGAGCCATTTCAAACAAATTTCTTGCTATAGCCTCTCCTTGACCTCTTTCTTCTGCCTCAAGCCCCGGAAAAGCACCGGGAGTGTCTACAAAACAAATTACAGGTTTATTAAATTTTTCTGCAAGTTTCATTAGTCTTAACGCCTTTCTATAACCTTCTGGATTAGGCATACCAAAGTTTCTGTACTGTCTCATTTTGGTATTAATTCCTTTTTGTTGACCAATTAACATAACAGAATGACCTTCTATCATTCCAAAACCACCAACCATCGCTTTATCATCCTTAACAGTTCTATCTCCATGCAACTCAATAAAGTTACCATCTGTTATATGTTTTATATAAGCTAATGTATACGGTCTTTCTGGATGTCTGGAAACTTGAACTCTTTGCCAAGGTGTTAAGTTAGAATATAACTCTTTACGAGTATCTTTTATTTTCTTTTGAATTTCTTTAATAATTTTAGATGTATCAACACCTTTTTCATCTTGAAGCTTTAAATGCTCCTCTAATTGTTCTTCTAAAATTTGTATTGGCTCTTCAAAATCTAAATATACCGGCATATTATTTTTTTTTAATTAAAACCCAAAATTACTAATTTATATTTTTCAATCTGCTTTACTAAAGTAGATTCGTTATTCATCGATATTATTTCTTAAATATTCCGTAAACTGCAGATCCACTACCTGTCATAGATGCATAAATAGCACCTTGTTTATATAAAGCTAATTTTGTTTGTTCTATTATTCTATATTTTGAAAATATAAAAGCTTCAAAATCATTTTTGATTACTTTTTTCCAATGGTCAATAGGTAATTTCAATTGTTCTCTCAAATCCATATTTCTTTTTCTAATTTTAATTCCATCGTAGGCTTCTTTTGTTGATACATGAATATTCGGAAATACCAGATCAATTTTATAATTGTCTAAATTTAAATTAATATCTTTAAATTCATCTCCTTTATTATAGGCATAAACAGATTTATTTCTGATAAAAAAAGCACAATCGCTTCCTAATTTTTGAGCATAAGCGATTAATTTATCTTCAGAAAGATTCAAAGTAAATAAAGCATTTAATAATTTTAAAGTAAATGCTGCATCTGACGAACCACCACCCAACCCAGCTCCTATAGGAATTACTTTATGCAAATGAATTTTAACACCTGGAATATTAAAATCTGATTTTAGCAATTGGTAAGCTTTAACACACAAATTTTCATTGATATTTCCCGGGATCGTTATTCCTGATGAAGAAAATAATACTTCATTACTATCAGTATTACGAATAATTTCTAGAATATCTTTAAGGTGAAATATAGGATAAAAAACACTTTCTATATTATGAAAACCATCTTGTCTTTTTTCAATAATATTGAGTCCTAGATTTATTTTTGCATTAGGAAAAACTATCATAAAAAATAATTAATGCTTATAAAAAAAGAAGCGATTGTTGTACAACAATCGCTTCTTTAATTTTTATGTTTTCAAATATAATAATTATCTGTTTACAATAAACTTAGTTACTTTTTGAGTTTTATCTCCATCTAATACCATAATATATGTTCCAATGCTTAATTCAGAAGCATCAAAATCAATTTTATGTGTTCCTTTTTGTAAGGTACCTAAATCAATTGTTTTAACAACTGCTCCGCTTAAGTTAAATACTTTAACAACACCTCTTGTTGCAGCACTAACAGCAATATCAATTGTTCCATTGTAGCTGATTGGGTTTGGATAAAGACCTAAAGTAGCAACAAATGTATTATTTAGATTGTTTGAAACTTCATCTATACCTACAGTATTTATAATTCTACTACCTGAAGTATAGAAACCACCTCCATGAGTTCCTAAATAATATGTCTGCGAAAATGGTGAATTACCGAAAGCCGTTCCCGGATTTTTATGTTGTTGTCTTACTTCAAATACAGGAACATGAGCCATTCCATTAGTATTTTCTGTGTACCATTCAACCTGATCTCCTGTAGCAGCAGAAAAAGCATTGTTGGTTGCCCAAACACCAAAATCAGTACCTATTAAAACAACATTATTATCAGAATAATCAATCTCAGCATCATAAACCGGCATTTTAGGTAAATAACCAAGAGCAGAAGAGCTAGTAGGGCCTTGAATGGCTGTAAACCCGCCTGTTCCTGCAGCAGTTTCTGCTGTAGTAGTTCTGTAAACATGATTATTTATACCATAATTTCCAA
>Ga0208433_1001135_pt1 | contig 10178 bp, 22 predicted proteins | sample 3_EtaG_FD_184075 | JGI IMG/M metagenome (GOLD analysis project Ga0208433, IMG submission 184075) | Marine viral communities from the Subarctic Pacific Ocean - 3_ETSP_OMZ_AT15126 metaG (SPAdes) (version 2) | ecosystem: Environmental > Aquatic > Marine > Oceanic | place: Pacific Ocean | collected...
TCATTTAGCCTCCTTTACAACAGGATATTTCGTATTAATATACCATTGACCAATACAAATTGCATCAGCATTATAGTTGGTTATTTTAACTTTTTCATACCATTGAGCCATGTCATTATGTTCAGGACTTAATGCAATCTCTGACAATTCATTGGCTCTCTGTTTGAAATACTTCTTCCTGTCCTTTTTAACTTTAGGTACATTAGTCCATCCCTTCTGCCACGTCTGAGGCGATACTAAGTATGTCTCTTTTAATACAGCTGCAAGAAATCCTTGCCACATTCCATAATTATATCCAAATTTGAATGTACTTACTACTCCTTGACCGGGCATACTATGAACCCATTCTAATATTGCAATATTTGCTTCATGTAAATCTTTCCATACTAGTTCATAGGTTTCTCGCGAGGTGGGTTGGCATTTATGTGTTCTCTTTAGATATCCGTTTTCGAATACTGCCATTGCACCACTCCATCCCGGGTCTATAGATATTATTTTTTTATTCATACAACTCATTTTTTACTCCTCTCTTTTCTTAAAGATAATTTAGCTCCATTATCTTGAGATTTATTAAAGAAATCTAATCTTTTATTTATCAGGTCTTCATCTGTAATAATAAGACCTTTTCCATCTAAAACTTTTAATATTTTCCATATTTCAATTTGAAATGTTCTCATTTTCCTTCCTTTCATATAAATTCCCCATTAAATTTATCAATTATATATGCAACTATTTTAGTCGTATATACTTCTTTGATTCTTGGTTTTCTGAATTTGCATCCTCTCTTCACAACTTCTTGTGGAACAAGCTTAGAAGGTTTGAACCAGTGGCAATTATTTCTTATATATAACAGACACCCCGAGCAGCTTGCTATTTTACTAACACACTGCGTCGAGGTATCCATTCATTTAAGATGTAGCAGCCTTTAGATGCTTCGCAGCTACCTTAACTGCCTCAGCTCTACTAAAATACATACGACATTTATCTCCATTGAATCCCATTACATATGAACCTAATTGTCCAAATCTAGATTTCTGGCAAATAAGTTCAGTTTCATAAGGGTCTTCATCTTCATCATTGATTGCATACGCATAATAAATGAAGAAAGCAGATTCAGCCGTTTGCTCGATGACTCCGCTCTCGGCAAAGTCACTCAATTTAGGCTTCCCATCTAAGCGTTTTTCGATTTCACGATTTAATTGACTTACTAATATAGCCGAACAATTAAGCTTTTTACAAAGCCACTTATAGTCCAACATAATTTCTTCCAATTCAAATCTTCTATCTGATTTTGCTTTATCTAGTTGAATCAACTGGATGTAATCATCTATAACTACATCGGGTCTTTCTCTTCCAAGTTCCTTCATGGCGTCAGCAAGAGTACGAATATCATCATACATAATGAGATTTTTGTACTTTTCTTTTAACTTATCAAGATTTAATTCAATCATGGCAAATTCACCGTTAAGGTCTTTAGATTTTCTAATCCTAGAATAAGAAAGTTCATCGTTTTCCATAACGATTATTTTCTTGAACATTTCTATATTACTCATTTCTCTATTAAACAGACATACCTTATATCCTTGTTCAATTAATCTACGAGCAATATTAAGTACAAGAGTAGTTTTACCGTGTCCCGGTCTACCGCCAACAACAGTAACTTCCTTTCTCGTCATTCCACCAGCTGATTCATCTAATTGTTCTATTCCAAAATTTATTATATTTGTTTCGCTTTTAAGTGCTAATATAGTTTCATCTATTATATCAGATGTATCAACTTTTTGTGCAGGTGTTATTGATTTCAGTTCTTCTATGGTTCTTTCGTGTTCATATAATATTTCACTGATATCTCCTGTGTCGTCTAATGATGTATCATATAATTTATGTGCTGATTTAACAGCTTCTCTTTGTAAATATCTATGCCAAACTATTTTACACCAGTGTTCTACATTTGAAGGTGTAGCAACAAGCTCTGGTAGTCCACTTAGATAATATGCATTAAGTTGATTATCAAATTCATCTTTTAGTTTTGCTGATAGTATAATAATATCTATTGGTTCATTTGCTTTGTACAGTTTCTTCATGCATTTCCATATCTTTTTATTTGCTGAAGAATAAAAGGCTTCATCATTTCTAATCCAAGCTTCCACTGTTGGGAATCTAGTATTATCTAATAATATAGAACCTAAAATGGCTTCTTCTGCATCAACTGCATTAGGCTGTACTGTTAGTTTAGCCATATATTTCTCCTTTACTGCATCAAAATAAAGATGCTTGACTGGTTGGTTCATAGTTTGTTATTACTAGTTCATTTTTATAATCTTTATTAAAAAGTTGACCAGAATATCTTATCGGTATTTTTATAATATTATAATTTTCAAATGCATCGGTAACTTCCTTCCTATCATCATAGGACACCATGAATCTACCGCCTAGCTCATTAATTTCATTACACATTATGACAAAATCAGCATGGTCATCTGTATTAAATGAATGGAAATAGTAATCTTTTCTTTCTCCTGCTATAACATAAGGAGGGTCTAGATACCAGAAATCTCTTGGGCTTGGGGGATACCTTTTAGTTAGTTCTCTGAAATCAAGATTTTCAATCATTACATTGTCTAATTCTTTTCTAGAATGTTTCAAATTTTTTAGCATATTTACATTCCAATCTGCTTCTTTTGATATAGGGTTGTGACAACTGTTATTAAAAGCACATTTAATTACATAATAATAACAAGCTGCTCTTTTAGGGTCAGGTATATCTATATCTTTATTAGATTTTAATTCATCTCTGTATTTATCAAATATTTCACGAGATTTAATTAACCATTGAGCATAATCAACAAATTCATCATAACAATTAGCTATGGATAAATAAAGATTAACTATGTCATTGTCTTTGTCATTTAGTACTGAAAAATCAACTTTAGCTTTACGAAAGAACATAGAAGCCCCTCCTGCAAAGACTTCTATGTATCTTTCATGCTTTGGTATCATTGGTACTAGTTTTCTAGAGAGTTCGAATTTTCCTCCCATATATGGAATGACAACAGGACATTCTAACCATCTGAAATCCATTTTAAGCTTTAGCTACAGATTTAACTCCAGCCCATCTTGTTATCTTAGGATAGATTTGCTGTTCAAGTTTATGAGTAGCTTCATTTCTCCTAGACATACTATGAGTAGCAATCCATGTGGCAGAGTTTAACAAATTCCAATAGTTTTTAGGCTTATGAGCCATCAAATATTGTGTAAACTGTTCCATTTGATTGCCTGGAATCATTTGTATTAATTCAACAATATGCTCTTCTTTAACAGGTGTATTCTTCAATACAGGAAATTCTTTATTAAAGATACCAGCTGTAGCTGTTATTGTATCATTAATACTAGGAGCAATATCATCAAGAGATATATTATATATACTATGTTTATAATTCTTTCTTGATATTACTACACCTATCACCATTCCATTTGAACAAACCATTCTAAATGCCCCACCAAGGATATGTAATCCCCATTGACCATTATAGCTGTTTCTTAATGTGACTTCTGGATTTATTAAATCACCATCTCCTAAATCCACTTGTACATCTGGAAGAATCCATTTCCATGATGTTTTTGCTCCACCAGAAAATGTTTGAACTTCAGTTAACTTAGCACCAACGTCTTTCATAATTGGTTCAGCTGTATTATATATTGTTTTATTATCTATGAGTCTATATTCATTAGTCATACAACTCAATACTTCTTCTGTGTCCTCTCTTACTATGAACTTATATCCTGTGTTTTCTTTTACATCAATTTTATCAGTTTCACTGTTATAAACAAAATTAGCAGGATATTCCTTAACTGGGAATAATGCGTCATTTAATGTTGCTTCAGCCATTTTCATACTCCTTTTTTCTAACTTCCTTTATGGAAGGTGTTTTACCATACTTTTTTATCTCATTCTCTAGTTGTCTTACAGCATTTGTATCCATTCTTCGTATAATACCACCTAAGTAAGCAAATCCATGCATACTATCGAATCTTTGATTTACAATAAAACTCTCTACTCCTTTTCTCACAAGTTTATCTTCAATATGAGATACGCCTTGAAGAAATCTGAAATATATGAGAAGATTATTGTCACTTGGTACATTCTTTTTTATTAGTTTCCCTGCTTTTCTAATCAGTTTTCTTGTTGCTTTAGACCTTTCTTGTAACAACTTCTGTATACTTGGAGAAGGATTATAATCAAGGCTTTGGTTGTACCCGCAACATGGACATTTCATAATTTCCTATTTTTTTTACCAATATTTACTGCTTTGTCTTGTATTTTGTTTAGATTTTTATATGCTGGATTATTTGCATTTTCTCTGATTTCCTCAACAGCATTAATAAATCCTTGAGCTACCTGAGTACTACCCACTTCTTCAGTTAACTCCTTCAGCATACCATTTTCAGCTAAATATGCTATATATGGCATTTTACTCATGATACCTCCTTTACTTCTGTTTTTAAAGCCCATTGTCTTTTTCCAATATGAGCTGTTGTATTTTCCGGATGTCCAAACCACTCAGTTACAATAACTGTACAACTGCCAGTACCAATATTTATAAGTATTGCTTCAGATGTGCTTGTTGTAATTTGAGTACCCGGCTTACAATCTTCAAGGTACTTATATCCTTTTGCAGCTTTCCACTCTGGTTTATCTTTAAGTGCTTTAGTCGCAAGGTCCTGGTTCTGTTTTAGTTTTCTTTTCAGCTTGGTAGATTCTTTCATTATCTTCTCCTTTCTCTTTAAAATCTAAGGTTTTATTCTTAATATTTTTCAAATCTTTAAGTAATTGTTCATATGGTTTTTTCCAATGTCCACTATCTTCGGTTGGTATTTGTGTTGTACAAGTCATTACTAAACTGTTTATTAATAAACCAACTTCAGCGTTTGTATATTTTATAGTTATTATTATTTCTTCCATATATGCTCCTTAATTAAAAATGGGGAGAAACCAACTTGAGGTTTGTGTGGAAGGGATGCATATGAAGATTGCAGTTCCTCCCCATGTCCAGAATTTAAAACAGGAGAAAGCAGGAAAGCAACCTCATTTTTCATAAGCTTAACCTTCCTGCTTCTCTCTACCATACTAACATGAACAGGTCAAATAACCTTATTAGAATGGTACGTCACTTGATAACTCATCAGCTGATAGTCTTTTTCCATCTGACCACGGAAAGACAGAATTAACTTTCATAGCAGTACGAGTTTCACCGTCTTTGTTTTTGAAGTTCTGTTGTTTTACATCTACCAAACATGGAAGACCAACAACATCATGTTCTTCTACTTCAGCAAGAGCAACCCTACCATCATCAGATGGAAATGAAACTCCTAATGCTTCAAAGAACTCTTTGTAACGACGGTTTTTCCAACTTTCACCGGGAGCAGGTTTAGGCGTTAACCATACACCATTATTCTTAAACTTCTTACCTACCATATACTTGGCAGATATAGTTACAGATTTCCCTTCGTCATTAACTTCTTGTACAAATCCATTATTTCCATCACTTCTCAGTTTAGAAACAGTTAGATTTTCTGCTTCATCAGCTATAGTAAACTCAAGGTTAAATATTTTACTATCTTTCCATTCATTTACATCAAAGCTACTACAATGAGCAGGATATGTACCTTCAGCTATTGGTTGAAAGCCATCTCTTTTTTCATCAAACGTTGCTTCAATCGTTTTCATTAGTTCTCCTATTTTTGTTTTGTTACAGTGTGCTTCTTTATTACATCATTAACTTCTTGTCTAAGCGTCTTCATTTCATCACTTTCTGTCTTTTTATCAAGACCTTGAAAATAGAATTGGGGTGATACCCAAGTATTTTCAGCTGTCTGAATAAATCGTTTTTCTCCACGTTTACGAGTACCTACTAGACCATCTTTTTGCATCTTGGAAAATGCAGTTTTAGATAGAACGCCTTTTTTCACAAGACCCTCAGCTTCGGTTAGTGTTATTTTTCCCATTATCTCTCCTCATGAATTTGGTTATCATACAATTCAGCTCTTTCTACATCATCTATTGATTGAGCATAAGTAATTTTGTTATAATTACTCATGGTCTTTTCAAGAGTGAATGAATGATAACTAGGGTTTACGGTTAGTTGTCTATTATCTTTGGTTTCAAATACCATTATTGGTTTACCATGATACAGTTTAGTACCAACATATATTGCACCATTAAAACTGCTTCCATCATTTATTCCAATTATGTATTCTTGTCCTTCAGCTAATATTGTATCATGATATGCATCATTATTTAGATTTTTCATTAGTTTTCTCCTTTGCCAATCTTTCAAGTTTGGCTAATGAACCACCATAATTACTTCTATTAATGTTGCCACTATCTAAACCAGCACTAACTTGTGCCTCCATTTCTGGAGATACTTTGGCAGCAATTAAAACTAATTCAGCTTGTTCTTCTGGTGATACTGGGTCATCAATAGGTAAATCTTCACCTGCATAGATATATAAACCTAAACCGTGAAGAGCAATAGCTTTAGCAAGACATCTTTGAATCGATGTATTTATTTCAAAAGCATTTGGTTTTTCAATCGTTTGATTTTTATGATTAAGAACAGGATGTATTTGAGTTCTATTAACTTCATTTACCGTAACAGTTACTTGAACAAAATATCCTGCTTCAGTTTCCATATATGGTCTGGAATTTACATCATCGTCTCCACCCCATTTATGTACTTCCCATGTTGCATCAGGAGCAACTTCAAGTAATTCACGAACAGCCCAAGCCCAACTAAGATAGGTAAAAGCACCTTTCTTCTGTGTGAAATCATTTACATTCTTTTCATTGAGAGTTTGAAATATCTCTTGATTGTCCATTAATTTCCTCCTTATTTGTCATAAAAACTAGTTTAACAGTATTACTATTATTCATAATAGTCTGTATAAACACTTTAGTATGGTTATCTAATTCATTAGCTCTCATAAATGTAGAAGGAAGAGTTATTCTTCCTCTATTATCTATTTTACATTCAGCTATCCACATTATTTATCTCCTTTGGTTTTAACTTTAACTCTCTTTACTGTTTTCTTTGGTTTACAACGGTTATTTACCTTAGCATTAAGATTAATAATCTTTTGTTCAAGGTCTTCAACCTTATCAATTAGTTTAGATATGTCACTTTTTATATCATGAATTGGTATATTGTCTTCTAACATATTTCAAATCCTCCTGATTGTTCACAAAAACTTGCAAATCGCATGATTATATCTTTACTAGTTGGATAACTAGCATTCCAATTCATTCCTTCATGATAGATGGTATCCCATTGAGTTTTATAAGGTTCAGGATATTCAGATGGAACTATATCATTACCAAATTTATCCTTTACTTCATTTTGAAGTTTATCAAGCTGTTTTTGTACAGTTTTATTATGTTTCTTAGCTTTCTCATATTCCTTCATATATTCATTAACCCAAGCATCTATAACACCTGTTCTATCTAATTTGCGTAGCCTAGAAGCAATTCTTAATGATTTAGTCTTACTTATAGTCTCTCCACCATTATGTCCACCTTTATCGCAATCTTTAGCACTTAGGAAATCACAAGAATAACAAACAAATATCCATATAGGTCTCCACCACCATACATTGGCTCTGAAATATATTCCAGGATTTTCTTCTTGGTGAGTTGAATCAGCTTTAAAATATGCATCTTTATCTTTTTTTGTCATCTCTTCCCAGTTATTCCATCCATCATTGTCTTTAAATTTAGATAATATTGGTGGTCCTTCTGTATTTTCTGTAGGATTTAGTCCATATAAATCGAATCCCATTAGATTCCTCCTTATCTTTTATCAGCAGTTAATCCGGGACAATAAACACCTTGATAGGCACAATATCTACATTCCCAGTTTTCAAATGGTACACCAACATCACCTACTTGCATTTCTTCAGGCTCGTTAATGTCTTCAGTTATTTCATTTAATTCAGTCCAGTATCTAAGAGCATCATTTATCCATGTGTCAGGTATGTATTCTTTACGGACAGTACTTGTATCTTTATTATACCATAACAGTCCTAAAGTAACATCATCAGCTTCTAATTCTTTAATTATACCCATACCATACGTAGCCACCTGCATAGCATATCTTGAATTAATTTTATTAGTTGCACCTTTACCATATTTCAATCTCCATGCATACGTACCACAAGTTTTATAATCCCAAACTTCTATATTACTTGTCACTCCATCATGTTCATTATATGTACACAAATCCAAATGTCCCAATACGTTTAATTCTTTAATTTTTATTCTATATTCAGTTAAAACTTTTAAGTCAACAGGTTCATTTTTTTCATACCAGTCATTAACAGCACTTTCAATATCATTATGTACAATGGTTCCAAGCCTTAATAATCTCATATTTCTAGGCTTTAATTCAATTTCGTTATCACCTCTAGCTTTGTGTAATTGTTTTCTATAACATGAGCCAGCAGATGAGGCACTAAACCATCCTTTATACTTTTTATACTTCTGTGAAGTTATGTATTGTTTATCTTGTAAATATTCATGATAAACAGATTCTATATCTATCATATTTCTTCCTTCCGAGGGTGTTAAATTTAACAATATCAATACTTTAAAGCAATGGGTAAATTGCCTATCGTTAAGGAATTAGTCTATATTGAGCATATGATTTACCACTACCTTTAGTCTTCATGGTCTTAGTAATTATGTTATATCCTTCATTCCTTAAAACATTGACAACAGCAGCCAATCTTGTACATCTGTAAGGTTCTTGATATACGTCTAGTTGACTAAGTACTGAACCATCTTTTAATGCATTCAGTATTAATATCTTTTGAGTTAACCTTTTAGGTTTATTCATTATTCTTTGTGGTTGCATATTATTTATTCTCCTTTTTATTTAAAATTCCTTTACTAGCTATAATTGTATTTTCACCATCATCTGCTATGTCTATTTTTCCTTCTTCTACCATTTTTATTAGCGTTGGAAGTAATAATAATTCAGCAGGAAGGTATCCAATTGATATTTCAGCTTCTTCACATGCATCTTTCCAAATCTTTTCATGTTCTGGAGTCATTTACTTCTCCTTTTAATTTATCGTTTATCAATATATAGGGGAAGCTAGAGCCATAGCAAATAATCCACATACCATGTTTCTTATTCTGGCAATACCTAGCCGCCAACCAAATTCACAGTTTATCAACCTATTCAGTTTCCCCTAGTATTAGATGCTGATAATGTAATCTCAAACCATTATCATTCAATGCAGATGTATAGATTGTGCAACACCTATTTTTCTAAATTATAATAATATTTATCTTCGGGTAGCATACTATTTTTAGGATACAACACATAAACTCTGTTCTTAGTATCCTTATCTTGCATCCTTGCAATATTTCTATCAATATCTCCATAACTATTACCTTCATCATCTGATGCTATATTTATTTTAGCATCTAAATTATGAAGATGTATTAATTCTTTTATTAATTCTTTAACTGTCATCTTCGACTCCTTCCACCAATCCTTTTTTATCCTTTTTTGTCTTTTCTACTATTATGTAACCACGTCGGTGGATATGAGGTACTTTAACCTTCTGGTATTTCTTTTTCTTTTTATCTTTTGGTATTTTATTCATTTTTATTCTCCTTTAGATTCACCAGTCCGTATCTCTTTCCTTGATTAGAGAAACAGGAAATTCTGGAATAAGTACAGGAGTATAATCGTCTGGATGACCTAATCCCATTACTTCAAATCTTTTTACAAGAACAACTTCTTCATTACACTTGTCACAACATCTACCATCATTTACAGGCATCGCATTGTGACCTTTATCCCAGCCTTTTACTTTTTTTATTTTATTTTTACATATACTACATTTCATCTTTTGCCTCTTTCATTTTTTTGAGCCACTTATTCTTAATATATGAGGAGAACCGTTGCTTGAGTTGCAGTGCTTTCTGCTGGATATCCTTTAGTTCTCGTAACGAATGTTAGGTTTTTATAGCCGTTGAAACTCCTCAATGAATAGAGGGACAGAATATTAGACTAATTATAGACTGATGTCCACAAAGTAACTCTGTCCCCCAAGGAGATAGTACTATGACACACTATCACTAAATTCATGTAACCACTCATAATAGTGAA
>Ga0208433_1001137_pt1 | contig 10170 bp, 7 predicted proteins | sample 3_EtaG_FD_184075 | JGI IMG/M metagenome (GOLD analysis project Ga0208433, IMG submission 184075) | Marine viral communities from the Subarctic Pacific Ocean - 3_ETSP_OMZ_AT15126 metaG (SPAdes) (version 2) | ecosystem: Environmental > Aquatic > Marine > Oceanic | place: Pacific Ocean | collected...
GCAGAACGGCGGCCGGCGGTGTTTTGGTGACGAACGTGAAGCTACGGTCAGAGTAGACAGTGATCACGACAGGCGTCGGCAGGCCCGGCTCAATCTCTTGAGTCGCAGCGTTGAACGCCTTACAGAATTCCATAATATTCACGCCGTGCTGACCCAGCGCGGGGCCTACGGGCGGACTCGGGTTGGCTTTACCTGCAGCAACCTGCAGTTTGATATAAGCCTGTACTTTCTTGGCCATGGTAAATACTCCAGTTGGGTGATAGCGCCTGACGGCTCCCCGGTACGCGCAAAGCAGCGCTGGGCTGCTTTACATGAATCCAGACTGGCGCGCATAGGACACCAGCCTGCAACATTTTGAGATTACTCTTTTTCAACCTGCGAGAATTCGAGTTCCACAGGCGTTGCTCGCCCAAAGATCAGCACGCTGACCTGCAGGCGGCTCTTGTCATAGTTCACCTCTTCAACGACACCGTTGAAGTCAGCAAACGGACCATCGATGACACGGACGGACTGACCCGGCTCGAACATGGTCTTGGGACGCGGCTTGTCGGTACCATCTTTGACACGACGCAAGATCGCCTCTGCTTCGCGTGAGGTAATCGCAGCGGGCTTCTCTTTGGTGCCGCCAATGAACCCCATGACACGCGGCGTCTCATTCACCAGGTGCCAAGTTTCATCATCCATTTCCATCTCGACTAACACGTAGCCCGGATAGAACTTACGCTCACTCTTGCGACGCTTGCCGTCACGCATCTCAACCACTTCTTCCGTCGGCACCAGGATCTCGCCAAAGCGATCTTCCATGCCGTACATCTTCACACGCTCGATAAGCGAGCGCATGACATGCTTTTCAAAGCCGGAATAAGCGTGGACGACGTACCAACGTTTGGACATGAATGCTCCTAACCAATGACGCCGGACATCGCCCAGCCAAGAAGAGTATCGATCAACCACAGCATCAGACCCACCACCAGCACAGCTACCAGCACAATGGCGGTTGTCTGAATGGTTTCAGGACGGGTCGGCCATACAACGCGCTGAATCTCTTTCTTGGCGCTTATGGCAAGCTCAACTAAATCGCGACCTTTTGTGGTTGTTAAGGCGATCAAACCAGCAAGCGCACACAACACCACCACACCCAAGACGCGGTAGAGCAGACCAATATCGGCGAAATAGGTATTACCAACGACTGCAACGACAAGCAGCGCCACAACCGCCGCCCACTTGAGCCCGTCATGGCGCGTCCGTTGCACCTCTGCGCCATGTTTTACGGAACTAGGCTTCATAAAAACGAGACTCCTAAGGGTGCAGCGAGCGACAAAGGAATTCTAGAAAAGACATACCAACCTGGGGAAGGCTGGCAGGCCAGGAGGGAATCGAACCCCCAACCTGCGGTTTTGGAGACCGCTGCTCTGCCAATTGAGCTACTGGCCTGTATCGTCATGCGCGCAAGCAAACGCCTACGCAACAGCGGGCGCCATAATAGCGGAGAAACCTCCGCCTGACAACCCTTACTTTCACCCCCAAACCACCGGAGGGCAGAGACAAAAAAAGCGAGCATCGCTCGCCTTCTTCGCAATATGGAGCTCATGGACGGAATTGAACCGTCGACCTCACCCTTACCAAGGGTGTGCTCTACCCCTGAGCTACATGAGCCAAACACATCAAACTGGAGCGGGCGGCGGGAATCGAACCCGCACCATCAGCTTGGAAGGCTGAGGTTCTACCATTGAACTACGCCCGCCGAACTTGCCTATAGAATGACAATCCGCTGCACGAGTAACAGTAGCTAATGCCCGCTTACCGGCGTTTCATTCCCAGACGCTGACTAGCTCAACGCCTGCTCAATCTGGTGGAGAGGGAAGGATTCGAACCTTCGAAGCTTTCGCGGCAGATTTACAGTCTGCTCCCTTTGGCCACTCGGGAACCTCTCCAGCTGTGGCGGCACATTATGCCAGCCTCCAAAACGGTGTCAAGCCTGCAAACTCTTTATTTATCAAAGCCTGCTGGATGCAACGCCTTCTCAAGCGCAGCTTCCGCTCTGGAACGCGCTGCATTCTGTCAAAGCAGCATCGAGAATGCAAGGCCTGCGCGAATTTTTTCTAATGATACCGGCTCTGGAACCCGAGGAGCACCTGACATCTTGCCCGCCCGTTCGGCAAAGGTGAGCGGAAAACTGGCCTCAAGCCCGCCATATACCATATCGGGCCATACCGCATGGGGCACCTGCACACCGCGGGAAACGACTCTGGCATCACCACCGGTGAGCAGCACTGGTAGCGCCACCCCCTGCTGGTCACACACTTCGCTATAGATACGGTTAATCGCACTGACGGCCGCCATATAGATACCGTGATTCACCGCATCCACCGTGCGCCGCCCTGGCTCTAGCAATGCATCGGCTTCGCTTTCCGGGTCGATGGCGACGTTGCGCGTTCCTAGCTTCAGGCTCTCTTTCATGAGCCGCAGGCCGGGAATAATGAAACCACCCAGGTGCACACCGCCAGGTAGTACGAAGTCAATGGTAATGGCGCTACCGCAATCCACCGCGCAGCAACCACCCGCCAGCTGGTAGCCCGCCAGCGCCCCCATCCAGCGGTCAACGCCCAACCGGCCCGGCTCTTCATAACCATTGACCACGCCGAGCGCTTCTGGCGTTGAGCGCGCCACATAAACGTGACGCACCTGACGGCGTAGCAACGTCACAGTCTCATCCAGCACAGCGGCCCTGGCTACACTGGATATCCGCACGGCTTCGACGACATCCAGGTCGGGAATATCCGCCCCCGGGCGCCACTCTTCCCGTGTCCACACGGCACCTCGCGAGCGGATCTCACTGCTCTCGGCATCTTTAAGCCGCCATTTCGACAGCGTGTTGCCGATATCCAAATCCAAAATCATAGGCGCCTACGTACGCTGATCTCACCGCCCGATAGGCGTCGCGAGTGACCGTTTTCAGTAACCCACAGGTTACCACTCTCATCCACATCTCCCGCCACAGCATCGCTTGAGCGCTCACCTTGAATCACTCGGATGGGTAGGCCTGCATAAGCATGGCGCTGATTCCACGCATCGAGCCAAGGCGCAAAGCCACTGTTTTCAAAGCCCGCCAGCATACCCAACAGCCCCGACACCATATCGGCAGCCAACTGGTTGCGGGAAATACCTGCCTTGGCATCAAACAGCGCCGCCACCGGCTGGTCAATGGTGGCCCGCAGGCTATCCGGTAGCGACAGGTTCATGCCCATGCCTATCACTACTTCACAAGGGCCTGCCGCATCACCGGTCACTTCAATCAAAATACCGGCTAACTTACCAAGCTCGCTGCCCTGCTCGGCTAGTAGCACATCGTTCGGCCACTTTAGTTTGGGCGATACGCCATACTGCTCAAGCACCTGAGAGACCACCACACCCACCGCCAGGCTTAACCCCTCCAGAGCATTGATACCTGATTCGAAGCGCCAGCCCATTGACACCATGAGGCTCTGCCCCCAGGGCGTCGACCACACCCGGCCACGGCGGCCACGCCCAGCCGTTTGCAGCTCGACGAAGCAGACCTCGCCATGCCCTGCCCCTTGAGAGAAGCGCTCGCGCAGGTATTCGTTGCTTGAAGGAAGCTGATCTTCCACGAACAGTCGCGCCAGCAGGTGGCGGGCATCGGCGGGCAGCCGCTCGACGATTTTGGCGCCATCCAGCGGCTCTAACGGGTGAGCCAACCGGTAGCCACGCCCTTTCACAGCGACCAGCTCTACGCCCAGCGCCTCTAATTTTTTTAGCTGTTTCCACACGGCGGCTCGGGAAACGCCCAGCGCTTCGCCTAATTGTTCACCGGAATGAACCTCGCCATCGCTTAACAAACGCATCAGGTTACCGATGGTCATGTGCTTGCCCCAACTGGGAAAACGCCTATCTTAACGGAAGCGCCACAACAGCGAAAACTGCCGCGTTTAGGTTATTGACTTGCTGCTTTATTTAAGACAGCGCTGGTAGTGGACCACCCCCAGACCCTATAATGCCGCCCTATTTTTCCAGCAGGATCGCGTCGTGATCGAGAATCTTCGCAACATTGCCATCATCGCCCACGTTGACCACGGTAAAACTACCTTGGTAGACAAACTGTTAAGCCAGTCCGGCACGCTCGACCGTAAGGCCGAAGGCCAAGAGCGTATCATGGACTCTAATGACCAGGAGAAGGAGCGTGGTATTACCATCCTGGCCAAAAACACCGCTATTCAGTGGCAGGATGGTAATGGTACGGGCTACCACATCAACATCGTGGACACCCCTGGGCACGCCGACTTCGGTGGCGAAGTTGAGCGTGTTATGTCCATGGTGGACTCGGTTCTGCTGCTGGTTGACGCCGTAGACGGCCCGATGCCGCAAACCCGCTTCGTGACACAAAAAGCCTTCTCCCAGGGCCTGAAGCCGATCGTGGTGGTTAACAAAATCGACCGCCCCGGTGCACGCCCTGATTGGGTTATCGACCAGATTTTTGATCTGTTCGACAACCTGGGTGCCACTGACGAACAGCTCGATTTCCCGATTATCTACTGCTCGGCGCTGAACGGTATTGCTGGTATGGATCCGGAAGCGCTGGCCGACAACATGGATCCGATGTTCCAAGCGATTGTGGACATCGTTGAGCCACCGAAAGTTGAAGTAGATGGCCCCTTCCAGATGCAGATTTCTGCCCTGGACTACAACAGCTACGTCGGCGTTATCGGTCTTGGCCGCATTAAGCGCGGTTCTGTGAAGCCTAACCAGCAGATTTCAGTCATCAGTGTTGATGGTACGACTCGGAAAGGCAAAATCGGTCAGGTCATGACCCACATGGGCCTTGAGCGAGTTCAAACCACCGAAGCCACCGCTGGCGATATCGTATGCATCACAGGCATCGAAGACCTGGCCATCTCGGACACTCTGTGTGACCCGAGCGCCGTTGAAGCGCTGCCGCCGCTGTCTGTTGATGAGCCGACCGTTTCTATGACCTTCCAGGTCAACGACTCGCCATTCGCGGGTAAAGATGGCAAGTTCGTCACCAGCCGTAACATCAAAGATCGTCTGGAGCAGGAACTGATTCACAACGTCGCCCTGCGCGTCGAGCAAGGCGAAACACCCGAGAAATTCAAAGTCTCTGGCCGTGGCGAACTGCACCTGTCGGTACTGATCGAAACCATGCGTCGTGAAGGCTTCGAGCTGGCCGTTGGCCGTCCGGAAGTTATCATCAAAGAGATCGACGGTGTTAAGCAAGAGCCCTACGAAGAAGTCATCATCGACTGTGAAGAACAGCACCAGGGCTCCATCATGGAAGAGCTTGGCTACCGTAAAGGTGAGATGACCAACATGAACCCGGATGGTAAAGGCCGAGTTCGTTTGGACTTCATTATCCCGGCGCGTGGCTTGATCGGTTTCCGTGGCCAGTTCCTGACGCTAACTTCCGGCACCGGCATCCTGACCAGCCGTTTTGACCACTACGGCCCGCTGAAGCCCGATGCGTCTATCGAGCGTCGTAACGGCGTGCTGGTGTCTATGGTAGGCGGTAAAGCGCTGGCTTACGCACTGTACGCCCTTCAGGAGCGCGGCAAGCTCATCATCGACCACGCGACCGAAGTGTACGAGGGCATGCTGATCGGTATTAACAACCGTGCCAACGACATGGTGGTGAACCCGACCAAGGGTAAAAAGCTCGATAACATGCGCTCTACCGGTAACGATGAGAACATCGTTCTAACGCCGCCGATCAAGTTTACCCTTGAGCAAGCCATCGAGTTCCTGGACTCCGATGAGCTGGTAGAAGTCACGCCCAGCCACATCCGCCTGCGCAAGAAGCACCTGACCGAAAACGAGCGTAAGCGCGCTAGCAAAAAGTAAGCTAACCCCGCCTCATTCACGAGGGCGCTGATTGAGCGGTCTGAAGGTACTGGCTGTTGGCATTGCTTATCAGGATTCGCATCTTCAGCGCGAGTGGCTGTTGAGTAATGCCAAAACGCTGGAATTTTCCCGCTTTCTTATAGCTCTTTGGAATCAATTGCGGCCGTCCAAGCAGCCGCGACAGCGTGGCTTGAGACGGCCGGTCCTGGACCAGGGGCGTCATGCCGCGTGCATCGCCGTTGCATGAGGGCGTCCAGATGGATAGGCTTTCACCCATAGCGGATGGCTCTCTTGGTTCAGGTTCTTGGCGGAACACACTGAATTTTCAAGAGAATACCATTCGCTATCTTCGTTATCAGGCCGGCCTCATGAATAAGCCGGGCTTAATCTGGAACCGTCGCGCCAAAAACACAAGCAACGGTTTCTAACGCTCGTGGTTTTCTGACGCCGACGCGTCGAGTCGCTCTGCCAAGCGCTTCTGGCGGCGCTTGTTGCGGTACATACGCACCAGCGCAATGACCAGTGCACACGCCACCATAGCGGCCAGCACACCGCCCTGCCAGGGGCGTGCGGCGTCGCCGAGGACGGTTTCGAGGGTAATGATGAGCGCCAGGCCAAGTGCCTGGGTACCTATGGCCAGGGCGCGCAGGGTGTCAAAAGAGGATTGCGGCATCGACATCTCCGTCATGTGAAGCGTGCATGGTATGGTTGCCCAGTGTACCTGCTTATCGGAACGACTATGAATGCCATTGCTCTCGGTCCACTGCTGATTTCCACTCCCCGCCTCTATGCGTTTGGCTGTGCACTGCTGCTTTTATTAAGCAGCCGCTTCCTGCTGGGGCTGTCTACCAAGCAGCATGGCCGCTGGTTTAATGGCTTGCTGGTGGTGTGGCTATTAGCAGCGCGCGTCACGTTTGTGGCCTTCAACTGGGAGAGCTACAGCGCCACCCCACTCGACGCCCTGAAGGTATGGCAACCGGGCTATCACGCGCTTGGTGGGCTACTTGCCGGTTTACTGTGGACCGCCTGGACGCTGCGTGCACGTCTGCTGGCGATGATCGGCGGACTCGCCATGACGGTGGGGGCCGTTAGCCTCTGGTTAGTGTTGGTCACGCTGGCCCCGCTAGGCCAGCAATTTGCCGTGGCATCGCTGCCCGACGTCACCCTGGAAGATCTCGATGGAAACGCGGTTAGTCTCTCCTCGCTGACGAATCAAGATGAGCTCATTATCGTGAATTTATGGGCCACCTGGTGTCCCCCCTGCCTGCGTGAAATGCCGCTGCTGGAAGAGGCCGACCAGCGCGAGGGCGTTACTGTCGTGGTGGCCAATCAGGGCGAGGACTTACTACCTATCGCACGCTACCTAGACGAGCAGTCGCTGAGCTTTCGCTACCCGTTGCGCGACCCACAGCAAACCCTAATGGCCCAGTTTCAAGCCCCAGGCCTCCCCACTACTGTGCTATTTGACCAGACAGGCAAGACGCTGGACGTTCATGTGGGAGAGCTCACTCGAGCGCAGTTAGAGCGCTGGTTAAGCGATTGACCACGATAGACCTTAATACCCCCGCTGCTTTGCGTTAGAATCCCCCGCCCTGTTTGCCACTGGTGACCTGCCCAGCGGCGCACGACCGATTTTGACGACTTCCTCGAGGCATCATGAGCGATTTTTCTCCCGGCCAGCGCTGGATTAGCGACGGCGAGGCTGAGCTTGGACTCGGCACCGTGCTTAACTGCGACGCCCGTAGCGTTACCATCTTGTTCAGTGCCAGCCAGGAAACCCGCACCTACAACACCCGTCAAGCACCGCTCACCCGCGTCATGTTCGGCAGCGGCGACCGCGTGCTCTCTGCCGACGGCTGGCAGATGATCGTTGATGACAGCAAAGAGACCCGCGGCCTGATCACCTACATTGGTGAAGATAGCGAAGGCAACCTGCGCGAACTGCCTGAGGCGAAGCTGGCCGACACCATGCAGTTTGACCAAGCCCGTGACCGCCTGCTGACCGGTCAGGTAGACCGTAACGACTGGTTTGATCTGCGCTTTCGTACGTTGCACCACTATCAGCGCATTGAGCAGCACAGCGCGCTGGGCTTTGCTGGGCCGCGTATTGATCTCATTCCCCACCAGCTCTATATCGCCGACGAAGTGGCCGGACGCCATGCGCCGCGGGTACTGCTGGCCGACGAGGTAGGCCTGGGCAAAACCATTGAGGCGGGCTTGATTCTCCACCGCCTGCTGCTGGCAGGCCGGGTAGAGCGCGCGCTGATTCTGGTGCCCGACAGCCTGACCCACCAGTGGCTGGTAGAGCTGCTGCGCCGTTTCTCACTAAACGTGACACTGCTGGACGAGCACCAGAGCCAAGCCCACGGCAGCACCAACCCGTTCGAGAGCGCCCAGCTCGTGCTGGCCAGCCAAGGCTGGCTGTTCGCCAACATTCATCGCCAGGACCAAGCCCTGGCCAGCCGCTTCGACCTGCTGATTGTCGATGAAGCGCATCACCTGGACTGGAGCCCAGAAAGCAGCGGCCCCGGCTACCAGTGCGTGGAACAGCTCGCCTCTGAGATCCCGGGCTTGCTGCTGCTCACCGCCACGCCAGAACAGATGGGGCTGGAGAGCCACTTCGCGCGCCTGCGCCTGCTGGATGCCGAGCGCTACCACGATATCGAGCGCTTCAAAGAGGAGGAGCAGCACTACGTGGCGGTGGCCGAGGCCATCGATGCTCTCGAGGAACTGCCCCAGACCGCGAGCGCCCGTGAACGCGTCGCCGCCGTAGCCGACGACCGAGATAGCCAAGCGCTGCTCGCCACGCTGTGCCACCCAGAGGCAAGCCCTGAGCAGCAGGACGCCGCCCGCGCCCAGCTGCGCGATGCGCTGTTAGACCGCCATGGCACCGGCCGCGTGATGTTCCGCAACAGCCGCCGTCACGTAGGCGGCTTCCCCGAGCGACGCCTGCATCAGGCATCACTGGAACTGCCGTCGGCTTACCGCCGCGTGCTGCGCCGCCTGGAGCGCGACGACGACTACCTGGACGAGCTGCTGATCGAAACCGGCATGGACCACCCGGATGTACTGATCTACCCGGACGCCATGTACCGCGAGTTAAGCAACGATCCGCTGAACACCGAGTCCTGGTGGCATATCGACCCACGCGTCAACTGGCTGCTGGAAAAACTCAGCGACGACAGTGAATCCGGCTTTGCCAACGACAAAGTGCTGGTGATTGCCCACCATCGCGAAACCGCCGAAGGGCTCGCGGAGGGCCTGCGGGTCTTGGGCGGCTACCATGCGCCGGTCTTCCACGAAGGCCTGTCACTGATAGAGCGCGACCGGGCCGCCGCCGCGTTTGCCGATGAAGAGGATGGCTGCCAGGTGTTGGTGTGTTCCGAGATCGGCTCCGAGGGGCGCAACTTCCAGTTCTGCCGCCACTTGGTCATGTTCGACATGCCGCAGCACCCCGACCAGCTAGAGCAGCGTATTGGCCGCCTTGACCGGATCGGCCAGCGCCACGCCATCGAACTGCACGTGCCTACGTTTACCGGCAGTCCCGGCGAGCGCTTGCTGCGCTGGTACCACGAAGGCATGGACGCGTTCAGCGCGCCCCATGGGGTGGGCAGCGACCTGTTCGATGCCTTTGGCGATGCCCTGGCCGATGCGCTGCTCGACGATGAAGCGCTCGACGAGATTATCGAAGAGACGCGCGAGATGTTCACTGCCAAGCTCGCCGAGCGGGATGCGGGTCGCAACCGCCTGCTGGAGCTTAATGCTTGCCGCCCAGCACGAGCACAGCAGGTGATTGAGGCGGTACGCGAGCTGGACGAGGACCCGGCGCTGCCCCGCTACGTGGAGCGCGCGCTGGATATCTTCGGCGTCGATAGCCAGGAGATCGGCAATGGCCTGCTCTACCTTCAGCCCAGCCAGCACATGCTGGATGGCCTGCCGGGGCTGGTCAAAGGCGAAGAGGGCTTTTCCGCCACCTATAGCCGCGCTCAGGCGCTGGCGCGGGATGATGTTCAGCGGCTCTCCTGGGAGCACCCGCTGCTGCGCGAAATGATGGGCCGCATTCTCGACGGCACCATGGGCAACACGGCGCTGGCGCTGCTGCGCCACCCGGCGATCCCCAGCGGGCGCTTAATGGCGGAACTGGTGTTCCGCACCCACTGCCCGGCACCCAAATCGCTGCACCTGAACCGCTTTTTGCCACCCACCGCCGTGCGGGTACTGTTGGATGAATCAGGGGCTAACCTGACCAGCAAGATCTCCTTCACCGGGCTGGGCAAAAATCTGCAGAAGGTGAACAAG
>Ga0208433_1001143_pt1 | contig 10143 bp, 9 predicted proteins | sample 3_EtaG_FD_184075 | JGI IMG/M metagenome (GOLD analysis project Ga0208433, IMG submission 184075) | Marine viral communities from the Subarctic Pacific Ocean - 3_ETSP_OMZ_AT15126 metaG (SPAdes) (version 2) | ecosystem: Environmental > Aquatic > Marine > Oceanic | place: Pacific Ocean | collected...
GCTTTCAAATTGGCGGCGTTAGGCTTTGCTACGTTTGGAGGAATAATACCAGCCCGTGGCGAGCCCCACGAGCAGCCCGCCCAGGTGGGCTTCATTGGCCACGTTGCCAAAGCCGACGGTACTGGCGATATCGGTCATGGTGAACACCATCCAGCCGAGCATAAACACCACCAGCATTTGCGGCACGAAAAAGCCACTGTTCGGGGCACGGCGGGACATGAGCCACACATGGCCCAATAGCGCATAGACCACGCCGGACATACCGCCAAACAGCACCGTTCCGGTCACGTATTGGGCGACGTTGGCGCCAATGCCCGCTACTAAAAGCAGGAGCAGCATCATTTTACTGCCTTGGCGCAGCTCGATTTGCCGTCCGAAGTACCACACCCACATCAGGTTGAAAATCAGGTGCATCCAGCCAAAATGCAGAAATGCGGGGGAGAGCAGACGCCATACCTGCCCCCCCATCACGGTGTCTGCCAGCGACCCATATACCAATTGGCCGCCGGAGATACCCACCGGCACAATGGTGAGCGCCACAATTAGCAGATCGCCGAAAATGCCGCTTAGGGCAAATACCAGCAGGCTCACGCCGATCATTAACGCCGTGACCGGCACTTGGCGTAGCGTGGCAGCAAGGCTGTGGGCCGCAGGCGGGCGTTTGGGCCGGGTAGCTTCAAGAATCAGCGGTTCGCCTCGCTCCCAGCGGCTAACCAGGGTACGTAACTCTTCATGTTGGCGGGGGTCGGCCACCCAGAGCAGCTGGCCGTCCGCTTCGTCGGTGATCCGGTGGCCAATACGGTAGTGCCATAACGCTTTGCGCAGTGCCTGTGTGTCTGCGCCCGCGGGTAAGAGCATGACTGGATGCATGGCATCTCCCTTCTATCCAAGTGGTGGTCGCGCTTTAGCGCCGCTTTACCAAAGGATAAACAAAAAAATCCGGCGGAGGGGGCCGCCGGATAAAAGCAAGGGATCATTCAAGGGAACACTTACTCTGATAGCCGGCAGCTAGATTAGTTCAGCAGTTTTGCAAAAATTATGTAACCATTTGTAAATCATCCACAGCACGCTTAATCAAAATCTATTTCCCAGGGTTTGGGCAGCGCACGCTCCTCTTTAGGTACTTGAATCCATACGAAATGATCAGCGTTCAACTGGGTTTCACCGCTCCAACGATAGGCAACCAAACGGCCAAACTTTACGGCGCTGTAATCCAAGCAGGCGATATTTGCGGCAGGCAGGGCGGGAATTCCTTCGCACCAGTAGTGGCCAATAAATAGCGGCGGCTGCTCTGGGCCGTAATAACTTAGCCGCTCTCGCTCACTGTCGGTGAGTGGTCGCGCTTCCAAATCGCCGGGCAGGTTATCTGGCTGAAATACCACATCTCCCCACTGCTGCGGGTTAGCTGCCCAAAAGTGGGCGCGAAAGCTTTGTCGGGTAAAACCGTCCCCCGAGTGAATCGCGACACCTTTTGGTAACCGGATATGGGGGCCACGGGTAAGACGATCAAGTATTCGATACGCCTGGGAGCCTGGGTCGTTGGACTCTACCAGAAACTGATCATCCATTCGGGCAGTCGGTAAGCGCTGCTTGAGCTCGCTGATCAGCGCATCATCCCAACACGCGTGTACCACGCGAATACCGTCTAGCTCTAGAAACAGCGGAATGGTTTTGAACCAGGCCAGCGTGTCTTCCCACTCGTTGGTATGGTGGCGATACTGATCAAGAGTGTCTTGAATAATGCGGTTGTGGCGCGGGGTATGTTCGCGCAGCCAGCGCTTGTGGCTGCCAGAGGGCGCGGGATGGGTATAGGCCAACGCGTTATACTCGTGATTGCCCATCACAATATGCGCTTCGCCCGCCTCTACCATGCGCCGTGCAATCGTGACCGCCAAGCGAATACGTGGCCCGCGATCAATCAGGTCGCCCAAAAAAATTACTTTGCGCCGCGGGTGGCGATAAACACCGCCGCGCTGGTGGTAGCCAAGCTTTTCCAGTAGTGCCGCTAGCGTGGCACCGCAGCCGTGGATATCACCAATTAAGTCGTAACCCTCCATATTAATCCCCTAGCCGGTGGCTCCAGCCGAGTTTACTGCGCAGCACGTCATAGAAGTTGTGCCCAATGGGATGCACTAATTGAACGCGCTCCGGCTTACGGGTGATAACCAAGACATCGTCAGGCTTGGCCACCGCGCGGGTTTGCCCGTCACAGCTAATATGGGGGTAGGTCTGATTGGTTTCGCCAATATGAATGCGTATTTCGCTGGCCGCATCAATCACAATGGGCCGACTGGAGAGCGTGTGCGGGAACATCGGCACCAGCGTCACCACATCCAACTTAGGGTGCATAATCGGCCCACCACCGGAAAGCGCATAGGCGGTAGAGCCGGTTGGAGTGGCGACAATCAGCCCATCGCTGCGCTGGCTGTAGACAAACTGCCCATCGATAAACAGTTCAAACTCAATCATGCGGACCGCTTTACCGGGGTGCACCACAACTTCGTTAAGCGCGTCGCCATTTCCTACGGCGACCCCATTGCGGTAGAGCACGGCATCCAGCAAGAAGCGCTCTTCAACCTCAAACTCCCCCGCCAGCACTTCGCCTACCCGGGTCTCTAACTCATCGGGAGAAATATCGGTTAAGAAGCCCAGCCGCCCGCGATTGACGCCTAGAATCAGCGTACCACTGCGGCACAGGGTGCGTGCAGCGCCTAACAAGCTGCCATCGCCGCCCACCACAATCACTAAATCGCACAGTTCACCCAACATGCGGCGGCTAGCTTCAGGTAAGCCGTGTTGGGGCAGCGCCGTGGCGGTGCGGTCTTCGATGAGTACCTTATAGTCATGCTCCGTTAAGTAACGGACCAAGCGTTGAAGCGAGTCGACAACTTTGTCGCTGCCTAAGCGGCCAATCAAGCCAATCGTCTTGAACGGCTTCACTGGGTGACTAAGGCTACCGGGGTTGGAACCTGGCGATGGGGTATTAGACATGGGCGACTCTCGCTAGCATCAGCCCACATTATGGAGAGGAAGACAGTATCGAGCAAATCACCCGGTGCGGCAGAGATAAGCCTTCCGCACCGGGAAAAATCAGCGGTTTAGCTTAGGCAGCCGCCACCTTGCGGCGCTGCAGCCACCAGTGGTTTAGCCACAGCGAAGCGCCCATGATCGCCGCCCCCAAAAGCAGTTTGCCCACATCAGCATCGCGGTTCCAAATCACCAGGTTAACGACCAAACCAGCCGGCACCAGCGCATTGTTCATAATCGCCAGGGTGCCCGCATCTACCTTGGTTGCCCCTTGGTTCCAGGCAAAATAGCCAACACCCGATGCCACCAGCCCCAGCCACGCCAATACGCCCCACTGCAGAGTGGTGGATGGCAGCGCGGCGCTATTACCAAACAGCAAGAAGGCAGGCAGCGCTACCAGCATAGCCCCGATAAAGAACCAGCCAAACACGTTATGCCAAGCAAGAGTGGGCGGCAGGTCTGCCGCTAGGCGGCGGTAACCGACTTGGCCGATGGCGAAACATAGGTTAGCGCCCTGCACGACCAAAAAGCCGAGCCAGAAGCCGCTGTCGATGCCGTCATAACGAATCACCCCGGCGCCTAGTACTGCCAAAATAGCTGTTACCAAATAGATCGGCGTAAAGCGTTTGAACATCAGGTCATCCAACAACGCGATATACACCGGCGTAAAGATGGTAAACAGCAGCACCTCCGGCACGGAGAGTAGCAAGAAGGAGTGATAAAAGAAGGTGTACATGATGCCTAACTGGATCGCGCCCAGCGCCATCAATGCCAAGCGCTGCTTACCGCGCAGCAGGCTTGGGCGCAGAAAAGGTAGGAACACCAGCATTGCTAGGGTCACGCGGACCAGCACAGCAAAGTAGCTATCAACCTGACCCGCCAAATACACACCAATTAAAGAGAACGAAAACGCCCAGAGCGCCGTTACGCCAACCAAATAGCCCATCAGTAAACCCCAAGCAAAAAGAAAGTTGACGGGGATTATACGCCTTTAGAATCCCCTGCCAATGGGCCAAAAGCGTAAGGCGGTTTTTACCGTTTATTCAGCCAAACAAGTGCATAGACAACACCGGGCAACCAACCTATTAGTGTCAGCACGACACTGATTAATACACGCTGGGCCCCGCCTTCGGTTAAACCAACGGCTAAGGGCGGTAGCAGCACGGCCAGGGCGCGATAAGCTAGCTGTAAGTTGGCAGGTTCTTTCGCGGGTGTGGCGGGTGGTTCTGGTGAAGTTTTTTCTTCAGGGGCTATAGGCTTCGCTGAGGGGGTAAAGTGCCCAACGGCCGCTTGTGCTTTCTCGGCCTGCTCCTTTTCATGGGCAAGCGCTTTACGGTGCGCCTCTTTATCTATTTTTTGCTCTAGGGTGTCTGCGCCCTCTGCCAAGTCGTCGTGGTAGCGCTCCCAATCTTCCCAGTCGTAGGGTGTCCCCGAGTTGGGCCGATGACTGCCTGCGCCACGGGCACGCTCCCAGGCTTTCTCTTCCAGCGTATTGGGCCTGTCAGGGTCTCGATCTAGGCCAACGCCTTTACGGTTCAGATATTCACGAGCATCCATAACGACTCCTCACAGCATTTGAAGCGGGCTTGAAAAATTGGCAAAGCGTTGAATAGAGACAGTATGGGGTCAGCACAGGGTGAGTTAAATCACCTACAGTAAGAGAATCGGCAGTGGCCTGTCGATCACGTTAAGGAGTGCTCCAATGAATAAAAAAATCCCGGATACCGTACGCGATATTATGTCCCGCGACTGCTACCGCGTCTCTAGAGAAACGTCTATCACTACCCTTGCCCAAGGGCTTGCCCTGCACCGTTTGCCGGGCGCCCCGGTGGTGGATACGGCTGACCGCTTAATCGGCTTTATCTCTGAGCAGGATGTTCTGGGGCACGTGCTCGACAGCATTTACCATGACCACGAAGCGCCGTTGGTCCGAGAGTTAATGCGTCAGGACGTGCTCACTACCTCCCCCAATAAAAGCGTGACCGATTTAGCGCAGGAAATGCTGGGCGCGAAACCGAAAATTTATCCGGTCGTCGAACAGCATCGCTTAGTGGGCATCGTCACGCGTCGGGACATTTTGATGGCCTTACTAATGATTCGCCGCCATTAGACGCTTGAACACCTGCGGCATGATGCTAATAAAGGTACCTACAAAAAAAACCGCTGCTTGAAACAAGCAGCGGAAGCAAGGGATCGAAAACAATAGCCAGAACAACACTATTAGCGACTGCTATCGCGATGTTGTCTGTACATACTCAGACACCCTGCAGAGAAAAAGTTCGCAAAAGGTTAAAATTTTCGTCTCAGCAGGCGCAGGCGTATACTAGGTGGCTATTCTCAACTGGGCGCATAAGCTGGCGTCTATCCTGATGTGGCCAGGAGCTATGCATGGCACTTTACTTACTGGTGTTTGGCGTTTGTTTACTGGTAATGGGGGCTGTGTTGCTGGTGCTGATGAACGCAGGAACGCCTCGCTACCGCACCGAGCCCAAGGATCTGATCGCGCTGTTTGATAAGGCGCTGGAGAGCAAGGTCAGCGAGACCGAGTGGAATGCTCTGATTGGCTACCCTATCCGCCATGATGAGTATTTAGACAACGTTCGCCGCCGTGCCTCACACCTAATGGATACACACGGGCGACGCTGGCAGATTGCTCAGGGCAAGCCGCTCCTCAACCAGGAGGGTTACGCGGAGCTAAAAGCATTACGTGATCATTTAGCGGCACATACAGCGCTTCGTCAGCGCTAACAGAGCAGCAGCGACGAGGAGAACCGTATGCCGAGTACCATTCGTCAAATACCCCTGGAAACGGCGACGAAGCATCACTCCCATGACTTCCATCAGATAGTGATCACGCTATGTGGCTCTTCTGAATTTGAAATCGAGGGGTTGGGTGGCCGTGTAAACGCTTTTTCCGGCTGCATCGTGCCTGCTAACCACGAGCACTACTATTCTGGCAACGGCCATAATCGTCAGTTGATTCTAGATTTACCAGAAGATGCTCCCGCTTTGACGGGTGAGCACCGTGAATTGGTGGCGCTATTTGATGCGCCGCGCTTTTTTGCCTTAGACAGCCCGCTGCGCCACTATCTTACCTTTGTCGAGAGCGAACTGGCCCGGGGATTAGACAACTCTGCCACCTCGTTTCAGCAAGACCGCCTAGCGGCCACGCTGTTAGGCTCGCTAAAAGCCCGCCTAGGTGCCTCAGGGGGCGCTGCCCAGCGACGCATTGACCTTAACCAGATTGACCGGTTTATCCGCCGTCACTTAGCCGATGAGCTGCGGGTGGCCGACCTGGCCAAGCTCGCCTGCCTGAGCGAAGCACATTTTTCTGAGCGTTTTCGCGCCCAAACCGGCCTCTCCCCCTGGCAGTATGTACGACGGCAGCGGCTTCACGCGGCACGCCAGTTGGTCATGCAAAGTCGTTTGCCACTTACCGATATCGCCATACAAACAGGGTTTGCCAACCAGAGCGCGCTGTCCCATGCGTTTCGCCGCAGCTACGGAGCCTCGCCGCGCCAGCTACGCCAAGGCTTTGCCAGCCCCTCCTTAGATACCAACAATCGTTCAACGGCTCATTCAACGGCGTTATCACCCTCAGCCACCCCCGCAGGGGCAAGCGTGCTCTCGTCTCGCTGATATTACGTTGGTGGATGTAGTAAAAAAGTCGCGTTGTTTGCCGCTAGCGAGCCGCACCCAACTCTACTAAAGTCGTAAATAGGCACAGCTTGCCGTGAAATTGACACGTTTTGCCACGAAAACGACATACACCTAACGACGGCTAGCTCTACATTCGAACGTCAGTCTGGGCATCTGCCCTGCCATCACTTTTTAAACGCTAGCTGACACAGCTATTCGTTCAAGCTGTTCGTTTCAGACCTGTCTTACGGGGGCCTCAATGCTCAATGCTAAAAAAATGCGTGACCCTGCCACCTGGCAAACCGACCTTGATACGCTAATGCAGCGTGTCAGCGAACACTATATCGTCGATGAAGATGCCTACGTCAGCGAGCTGATTAAACTGCTCAACGCCGACCAAGACGATTTTTCGCGCATTGAGGCCAACACGGCAGCGCTGGTGCGCGACGTACGCAACATGGATACCGCCGTTGATACTATCGACGAGCTGCTGCAGCAGTACAGCCTGGATACCCATGAAGGCCTGATGCTGATGTGCCTGGCGGAAGCGATGCTGCGTATTCCGGATAAAGCCACCGCAGATGCGCTGATCGAAGACAAGCTGGGCCCAGCGGATTGGCAGTCCCATGTAGGCAAAAGCGAGTCGTGGATGGTCAACGCCTCGACCTGGGGCCTGCTGATGACCGGCCGCGTGCTGAAGCTGGACCATCCGAAAGAGGGTCAGCCCGCCCACTTTATTAACCGCATGGTTAATCGTATGGGCGAGCCGGTGATTCGCCGGGCGATGATGGAAGCGATGAAAATCATGGGCAAGCAGTTCGTGCTTGGCCGTGATATCAACGAAGCCCTGAAACGCTCTAAGCCGCTATTCAATAAAGGCTACACCTACTCTTACGACATGCTGGGCGAAGCCGCACGCACCCGCGACGATGCCAAACGCTACTTTGACGACTACGCCCGTGCCATTGAGCAAGTGGGAAAAGCGTGCAAAACGCTGGGCGACAAAACCCCGGCACCGTCAGTCTCCATCAAGCTCTCTGCCCTGCACCCCCGCTATGAGTTTGGCCGCCGCGAACAGGTTCTGAAAGAGCTGGTAGACACCGTTATTCAACTGGTCACCAAAGCGCGCGAGCTGGATGTGGCGGTGACCATCGACGCGGAAGAAGTTGATCGTCTGGAGCTTTCTCTTGAAGTCTTCCGCGCGATTTACCAAAGCGACGCCGTCAAAGGCTGGGGCCACTTTGGCCTAGTGGTTCAGGCATACTCCAAGCGTGCGCTGCCCGTGCTGCACTACATCAACCGCTTGGCGGATGAGCAGGGCGATGAAATTCCGCTACGCCTAGTAAAAGGTGCTTATTGGGATAGCGAAATCAAAGAGTCTCAGCAGCTTGGTATCGATGGCTACCCGGTCTATACCCGCAAGGCGTGTACCGATGTGGCCTACTTGGCCTGCGCGCAGTTCCTACTGTCTGACGACACCCGTGGCCGCATCTTCCCTCAGTTTGCGACGCACAACGCCCACACCGTGACCACCATTCTGGAGCTGGCGAACCACGACAGCCGGCCGTTTGAATTCCAGCGCCTGCATGGCATGGGCGAAGCACTTTATGATGCGGCCCTTGAGCGTGCCCCTAAAGGCACCTACTGCCGCATTTACGCGCCGGTCGGTGCGCATAAAGACCTGCTGCCCTACCTAGTGCGCCGCCTGTTGGAAAACGGTGCCAACTCGTCGTTCGTTCACCAGATTGTCGACCCGGACGTGCCGGTGGAGTCGCTGTGCCAGCACCCCATCGAAACACTGCGCCAGCAAAAAACCTTCTACAACAAGCGCATCCCGCTGCCAAAAGACATCTACGGGCCGAAGCGTCGCAACTCCCGTGGGGTCAACTTAAACATCCGTAGCCACTACTACCCGCTGATGGAGAAAATGGCGACGTTCATGGATAAGCAGTACCCCACCAAGCCGCTGCTAGCGTTTGATGTGGCCGACGATAGCGCCAATACCCATAGCGTCACTTCGCCTTTCGACCGCCGCCAAACCGTCGGCAGCGTGCAGTGGACCAGCAAAGAGCAGGCAGCGAAAGCCCTCGACGCTGCCTGGGAAGCCTTCCCGCGCTGGGACACGACTCCCGTAGCCGAGCGCGCAGCGATTGTGCGTCGGCTGGGCGACCTGATGGAAGAGCACATGGCGGAGCTGATGACACTCTGCTCCCGTGAAGGCGGCAAGCTGCTCACTGACGGCGTCGATGAAATCAAAGAAGCGGTTGATTTCTGCCGTTACTACGCCATGCGCGCTGAAGAGTCGTTTGGCGAACCCATCGAACTGCCTGGCCCGACCGGTGAATCCAACCGCTTGATGATGGGTGGTAAAGGTGTTTTTGCCGCCATCAGCCCTTGGAACTTCCCGGTCGCCATCTTCTGCGGGCAAATCGTTGCCGCTGCGGTCGCAGGCAACACTGTTCTGGCGAAACCCGCTGAACAGACCTCTATTGTCGCCCACCGCGTTATCGAGCTGCTATACGAAGCCGGTATGCCCCGTGATGTGGTGCAGCTGCTGCCGGGTGACGGCCCTACCGTGGGCAGCGTGCTGACTTCTGACCCGCGCATTACCGGCGTAGTGTTTACCGGCGGTACCGACACAGCGCAAATTATTAACCGTGCTCTCGCCGCTCGTGATAACGCGCCGCTACCCACGCTGATCGCTGAAACCGGCGGCATGAACGCGATGATCGTTGACTCCACCGCCCTGCCCGAGCAGGTCGTCGTGGATGTCATTCAGTCTGCCTTCCAGAGTGCTGGCCAGCGCTGCTCTGCCCTGCGGGTGCTTTACCTTCAGGAAGATGTTGCTGACCGCGTTATCGAAATCCTCAAGGGGGCAATGAGCGAACTGCGCATTGGCGACCCTCGTGACCTGGGTACCGATGTCGGCCCGGTCATTGATGAAGACGCCCGTAAAGGCTTAATGGAGCACATCGAGAAGCTCAAAGGCGAGAACCGCTTAGTAGCCGAAACACCGATGGCCGCCGAGCACACCCAGCACGGCACCTTTGTACCGCCGGTCGCCTTTACCATTGACAGTATTGACGCCCTGACGCGCGAGCAGTTTGGCCCGGTGCTGCACATTGTGCGCTTCAAAGCACGTGAGCTTGATAAGGTCATCAATGACATTAACGGCCGGGGTTATGGACTGACCTTTGGGGTGCATAGCCGTAACGAATCCTTTGCCGCTGAAATAGCGCAGAAAATTCGGGTAGGCAATGTGTATATCAACCGTAATATCATCGGTGCTGTTGTTGGCGTTCAGCCGTTCGGTGGCCAAGGGTTGTCAGGTACTGGCCCTAAAGCAGGCGGACCGCACTATTTGCAGCGCTTTGTGACCGAAAAAACGATTACTAATAACACCGCCGCCCTGGGTGGCAACGCGTCGCTTCTGGCGCTAGGGGATGAGTAACGGCTCATCAACACTACTAACCTGAA
>Ga0208433_1001145_pt1 | contig 10134 bp, 12 predicted proteins | sample 3_EtaG_FD_184075 | JGI IMG/M metagenome (GOLD analysis project Ga0208433, IMG submission 184075) | Marine viral communities from the Subarctic Pacific Ocean - 3_ETSP_OMZ_AT15126 metaG (SPAdes) (version 2) | ecosystem: Environmental > Aquatic > Marine > Oceanic | place: Pacific Ocean | collected...
ATTTCGCCATCATAATCGCTGTCTTCGTCTACCCCAAGGGCTTGCCAGTTTATGAGTTGTTCGCTTTGCTCGCGAATATCGTCAACCAAACGATCAAAGTCGTTTGGAGGGAGGTATCCTTCTACTACAAGGGCGCGCCTCATCCTCTCAAAAATTTCATCATAGTTATCGTCTAGATCGTCTAAAAGGTAGTCAGCCCACGTATCATACTCCTCGGGGGAAGCCTCATCAAACCTAAAGGTCATACGAACTTCAAGTACAGTTTTATCGGTATCTTTGCCCCAGCCGGCCTGAACTTCCCATTCGGTCTCTTCGGAATACGTGTCTTTCAGCGCACCATCTACTGTCTCCTCAAAAGCGCGCCTGCTCTGATACTCAGATCCCCACGATTTAGGAATTAAAGTTTGATCGCGCTCATCGTCGGGCCAACGATAAAAGCCATCGCCGTCCGTGGACATGTCTCCTTTCCACTCTATTATGAATGTAAAGGACGCATCTGCGCCTCCATACACATACGGCTCTTCGTCGCCCGCCACCTCTGCATGAAAGCCCACATGTTTTGCGCGATTATGCACAGAAGACAGCACCTCTTCTATTTCTTCTTGCATTTGCTCCCAGGTGCTCTCGTCTTCCTCGTCATGAACGTGTTCAACGTTGCCGCTGTACTGGTCAATCTCTTGACCCGACATAGAGAAGAACTGGTTAAGTAAATAACCATCAGACGTGTCTTCATAAGATCCTCCATAACGCTGGAGATATCTCTCTCGGGGAAGCTCAAGATGATCGGGATCCGCGTCGTCCTTAAACATTTCGCTTTGTTGCTCCCAGGCCCATTCACGCACCGCTGTTCTAAAGCGATCAATCCCTCGGCCGTACACCCGGTCTTCGGGAACAGCAATCCAATCGCCACTCGCACTATCAAAAAACTTGCGAAGGCGCAGACGGGATCCTGCTATAATGCCAGGGATATCGCGGTCTCCGTCGCGGAAGATCTCTTGCTGATCGAAATCGCCTAAAGGTTTTGGGGGAGGCAAGTCTGCCGGATCGGGCCAAGGTTTGTTATCGAGCTTGGCGCGGACAGCATCTCTAAGCATATCCACGGTAACCAACTCAATAGCCTCTGGGCTTACGCGGTTGTTATAGTCGCCCCCTCCCGATGGGAGAGCCCATTGGGCCCATTCGCCTTTCAAAAGCTCTAAGACCGTCGCCAATTCTTGGGCACTATTCAAGTGCTTGTGCGCGACCTCTAATGAGGGCACACGATTTAATGATCTGTTAATTAGATCATTCGCCTGAACCATGTGAGGCTCGCCGTCGCGAAGAAATCCATTAAGATCTTCCGTTTTGACGAGATAGGCGATGAGGCCGTTGCCCTTAGATTCCTCCACTGCGCACTGAAAGTATTCTCCCCCGGCGCGATGACAGGAGCTAATCTCGCCAATATCGCTCATACGCAATACATCCACAGGATGGCGTGAGATCAAGATACTCCAGATGTTATCGTCGTATGAGCTATCGAAAATATCTTCGATAGTGTTATAACCGTCCGCGTCTTTTGTATAAAAGGTTTGTTTCTTGCGCCACCAATCAAGCAACTCGGGGCGCAAACGTTTGAATTTAACTGCGTTCGCAATTGCGCGAGACATCGTAGTTTTATTTATCTTCTTGATCGTTTCGCCCTTACGCGGACCAGCAGGAATTGTATAATCAAACTCCTTTACAAGCTCTAACGAGGCTACCCGCACCTCTACTTCATATTCTTCCCCTCCCTCGTCTGCCAAGTGGCGCTTCTTTTGCTTAACAAGTTTCGTGGGAAACTGTCGGCCGGCGTCCCCTGGGTGGAGCGGTACAGCCCACCCTTCTGCTTTGAGGGCTTCTACGATCTCTATAAGATTGCGCGTGTCCGATTCTACTAAAGGGACAGCAATTCGCATCTTTCCATCAAAAAGATAATCAAACTCTTCTTGAATTTGAAGGCCGTGGTCGGCCATGTACTCAAAGGTCTTCTGCGCATTTCTGCGTGTGACCTCATCTAGTCTGTTCGAGGGAGAAGGTTTATATTCATAGAGGTCCTTAAACCAAATACTAGTAGCAATATCCATTTTTATTATACTCCATCCTGTAAATAGTTGGCTTTTAATGATTCATCGAGAATAATCATCTTCCAACCGTACCACATCGTCCAGTTCGGGGGTGCTAACTTCTATCAGTTCGACATTCATTTCCTTAGCGCCAAACCGATGCACCTGTCCCGGCTTAACATGAAAAGTGTCGCCCGAATAAAACTTTGTAATTTCGTCATTCTCGTCGTAATTGTAAAGGACGCCTTTAAGAACAAAGACTGTCTCTTCTTTCATCTCATGGTATTGCTTGGACAGCCGATGACCAGCTTTAATAAACAATAGCTTACCCACATACTTGTCAGTATGGGCCCAGTGAAGCTCATAGCCCCATGGTTTTTCTACTTTTGTAGATCTAATCTCGTCCCAGTCTTTGCTCATGTTACCTCCAAAGTAATTGTATTAATGCAATAATGAACGCCAGCCCCACACACGTCATCGTCTTCGCGGTGAACATACTTTCATTTAAAAAATACCACGTCAAGAGCGGAAACGTCAAGTATGACAAAGCAAAAATTAAAAACCGGGGGCCCCATATCTCTCCCATTTCTGCATATGCTATCTGCATTCCATACCAAAAACACAGAGACGCTGGAAGCGTGAATACTAATATGGGCAACAGAGGTTTATCTTTCCACCACTCCCACACAAACTGAGAATTGAGGTGGAACCACCCAAACAGTTGCCCCAAGGTAAAGAGGAGACACGCGATTAAAATTTTAGAAGTTGGCAATTATAAGCTCCTCGCATCGCGCCTTTTCGTTAGTCGGGCGCCCATATGCGTCTATCATTGTGATGTTGTGGTGCCCGTAGGTAGTGAACAAGGTGGGATGGCTCTTATAGATCACTATCCACCTTCTTTCGATCTCTTTAAGCTGTCGGGCTACTTGTCGATGATTAACGTGGGCCATCTCGGGCCCTTTGTTTTTGCCATATTCAAAAAGATTAAGGCCAAATTGGCCCATGGGAAGAAGAATATAATCAGTGGCGGTGGCAGAAGCAAGCCCCTCTAAAGGATCTTCTGTGTCATCGAAGAAAGGAAAAAACCTATCTGCATGAAACGTGTTCAAATGTGACAAGGAGACCGCATTGAAGTTGTGCCTGTCTATTCTCCCCGAAGACACCCAGCCGCTCTCTGAGCAGCGATTTAAGATAAAGAACATCGCAGCACGATCTTCGGGATATTTAAAATTTGTCCATGTCTCTTGTAAAAGAGTAAGCTGCGCCGGAAGCAGCGTAGGAAATACATTTTTAGCCGTGTATGCAACCAAAGAAGGATTTTGGAGTGCGGTAGCCCAGAACTCATAGACAGCCTTTTTATTAGTATGAGCCACAACAGTGTGGCCAGCATTAGATAGCGCCAACTCTAAGTGTGCAGCATACAAAAAAAAGGAGCTAACGGTGCTCTCGGGAGCCATCATCTTCTTTAAGGCGGTGGTGCTCTTATAGTCTATATTACTCTTGAGGGGAGACTTCATCTATTGGTGCCTCGATGGGTGTCTCTACTGGCGCCACAGCTTCTTGGGCCTTGAAAGATAAATACCCTGATATAATATTGGTTGCGTCTTGTAGCGTGTAATCAGCGGCTGCTAGCTTTTGGCGCAGAGCATCAATCTCTTCCATCGCAGATAACGACAAGGGATCCGGATGCTTCACCGTGGTGGGCGTGATATTCTCTAAATTGGCATATGCCACATCTAACAGTCTTTGAACCTCTGTATCTAAATCATCCATATCAATGGAGTATTGTATATTAATTCTTTGTCCCACATTATCCTCTCAATAGTTGTGTGTTGGTGTTCTTTAGTTTTGTTTCAACGGCATCGGGGGCGCCGATCACTACAATCTCCGTGCCGGTATGTCCGCGATTAATCGTAATCTTCGAAAAACGATGGGTGCTGTCGAGCCCTTCGTTGAGCATCCCGCGCTCGTTTAGCTCTTGAATTCTTTTTTCTTCTCTGATCATAATGACGTGTTCGGGGTTAACAAATACTTCTCGCAACATGTAAGTGTTCGGGGTCGTCACCGCCCCGTTAGCGCACACCTCGGTTAGTCTAACCAGCATTTGCTTCCTCCATTAGATACACATCTTTTGCATGTACTCCCCAAGCTTGGCCTTTCGCATAAACGCAAACAAGCCGCTCGCCACTTGGAAGTTCTAAACTTCCATTAATCAAGACGCCCGTGATGGGCTTCTCGGTTTTAATATAAGGACCACTAGAGTTCACCACATCCCACAGAAGCACTGCTTGGGGTATGTGTACTAAGTCTCCTTCGTTAAATGTTTTTTCCATTATTTTACTCCGTTTGTATAATGCTATAATTAGTAGTAATTAAAGTCCCCGCACAACTTACGGCATTTTGTAATGCAGTGCGTGTAACTTTGACCGGATCGATGATCCCGCTTTCATACAAGTCTACCAGCTTGTCATTGCGGAAGTCCCACCCCATCTGGCGCGATGCGCGACCCACTTCCTTGATAATGATATCCGGAGACGAGCCGGCGTTAGCCGCCATCTGTCTAATAGGGGCTTGGCACGCTGCCTGGATGATCCCTCCGGCCATGGCTTGTTCAGCACTCTGTGTCTTCATCACTAAAGAGCTACTTGCTCTCAATAGTGCTGTGCCGCCGCCTCCAATAATTCCCTCTTCTTGTGCGGAGCGCACCGCCTCAAGCGCATCCTCAATGCGATGTTTCTTTTCAGTCATTTCCACTTCGGTTGCGCCCCCTACGCGGATCACTGCCACGCCCGATGATAGGCGCACGATGCGATCTTGAATTTGTTCGCAAGCCTGTAGTGATTCCGTCTGCTCAATCAAAGCTTTGAGGGTTTCAATTTGTTCTTCAATCTGTGTATAATCTCCATGGCCACCAACAATTGTGGTCGTATACTTATTACTTTCAATGAACTTGGCAGTCCCCAGGTGTTCCATCTTAACATCCTGTAGCTTCAAGCCGCTCTCGCGAGTTACAAAAGTGGCGCCCACTGAGAGGGATAGATCGTGCATTACGTCTCTGCGCTCTTCGCCATAACGAGGAGCTTTAATAGCGGCCACCTTCATGGTGCCGCGCATTGCGTTCATAATAAGAGCAGCCAAAGCTTGGCCTTCAATATCCTCGGCCACGATAATAAGAGGTCGGCCCTCTCTTGCTGCCATCTCCAAGAGAGATAAAATCTGATCAACTGCTGTAATTTTGTAGTCAGTGATCAGCAACAAAGGCTCGTCATGATACATCATGGCCCGGCGTTCATCATTGACAAATGCGCCTGCACAATATCCTGCGTCTACTTTGAAGCCCTCTGTAACATCCAATGATGTTTCAAGCGAGCGAGATTCCTCAATCGTAATGGAGCCATCTTGCCCCACCCGATCAACTGCCATAGCAATTAGGTCGCCAATAATTTCATCATTGTTGGCAGAAATAGTTGCAATATGTTTAATGTCTTCAATGCTCTGAACTGGCTTGGCGCTTTCTTGCAAGTTGCTAACAACTTCTTGCACAGCTATAGTTAAGCCCCGCTGTAATTCTGTCGGGGGTATACCAGCCAAAATATATTTTTGAGCCTCTTGTAGCACCGCTCTAGCGAGCACAGTGGCCGTCGTAGTGCCGTAGCCAGCATCATTGTTGGTCTGAACAGCAGCCTGCTTAATTACTTGTGCGCCGGCGTTCTCAAATGGGTCATCCAGCGCAACAAAGTGTGCGACGGTTACACCATCCTTCGTAATGAATGGCGACTTTCCCTTCTCTTGGAGTAAAACGTTGCGCCCCTTGGGTCCTAGCGTTGAGGCGACATTATCAGCTAGCGTGTTGGCGCCCTTGATAATTTTTTGTTGAAGAGTATCTTTACTCTCATATGCTCTGCTCATTAATACCTCTGAGTTATATATATATTATAACCTTGTGTAGTTAGTTTGTCAAGTTGTTTATTTTTTATTCGAAGGGGTGTTCGAAATCGTCGCGAGCAATTTCTGCCGCTAGTGACTGTTGAATTCTAGTAGTATCATCGATACCGCGTTCGGCCGATTTAATCGCGCCACTGCGAGCTTCCATGGTGAAGTACTTGTTGATGTTTTCAGACAAATCCTTCGTAGCGGAAAACAACTCCAATAGTTCTCCGTTTAAGTGCTTCATACTGCGTTCGGCAACTTTCTCAATCTCGGCGGATGAGTATGGGAGTTCGCCAAGCTTTTTGTAGTCAACAAAGTTAAAAGTGGGAAGCTGCTTAGCGCTAATAGCCCATTGTGTACCTCCTCTAGATTCGGATAGGAGGGCCCATTCTTCTCGGATCACCTCTTCTAAAGGCGTCTCCGGATCTTGGTCGAGACCGCCTTCTTCTTGCGCTGCGGCAGCCAAACGTTTATTTCGCACGATGTCGGAATAACCTCGCGTCATCTGGAGTGCCTCGTACCGTTCGGGCCAAGATGGAATTGCTTTTAGGTGCTCAATTGATTGTTCGGGCGTCATCCCAGCTAATTGAAACAAACCTTTTCCGGCGGCGCCCTCCTTTCCTTTCATCTTGCCTCGCGCATCTGTAACCAAGGCATCAATAAAGTTCTCTTGATTGAATGTAAACTCCTCAATGGCAATTGATTCGCCATCTTTGCGCGCCACAATATAAACCATCCTGCCAAATTCATCTAGCCCATCAATAAGATTGGTGAAACTTCCTTCAATAACTCCTTCCATACGAAGCAACTTTAAACTGATAGGGATCGGATTATCCGTCTCGGTGAAAGCGATCAAGTCTTGGATAGGAAGATTGCCCTTTGCCGAGTACTCGGCTTCTTGCTCCCCCTGTAAAAGAGCCGCTAAAAAGCCCTCAAAAACAAAACCAGCGGAAGCGGCATTAAAGCTGCCAATAACAGCACTCAAGGATTCTAAAATAATTAATGAAGAGATAATTCTCCGTGGTGATCTAATGCGATTGCCCTCAACAACAATTCGCTGAAGAAATTGTAGCTTTCCCTCAATGGTGCGGCCGCCACCAATAACATTAAACAAGCGAGTAATCTGCTTGCGCTCCATCGAGTTAGGATCCCCCCACGCTTCCGAAGGAGTAAATTTGGGCAACACCAAAAGAAACTCTTTGGCTCGGCTCTGCGCCATTTCGTGCAGGGGCGCCTTCTGCGGGGCCACTACCTTATCATAGACTTCATCCAAAGTCTCTTCAATCATTTCAATTAAAGTCTGCGTCATCGTTCGCGCATTCTTCTTGTCGTATTCTTCTCGGAGAATCTTATTTAAATCTAACATTTAATAACCTCATATAATTTCATCAGCGATGCCATACTCAACTGCTTGCTCTGCTGATAAGTAGATGTTAACTTTTTGTTCTAACATTTTTTTGAGTTGCTTTTTCGTAAGTTTTGTTTCTTCTACTAAACGATCTATGTACATTTCTTGCAGGTCTTGGATCGCTTCCATCTCGTTCATCAAATTATGAAGCGACCCTTGATTGCCTGCGATGACAGAATGAAGCATGATGCGACAGTTACGGCCAATCTTTCGTTTGCCGCGTGTTCCGCCTGCAAGAATAAGTACGCCAGCCGACATAACCTTTCCCATTCCGATAACACTAATATCGGTATCCTTCTGAATAAGCTTCATCATATCATATAATGCGAACATGTCATCTGCAGAGCCGCCGTAAGTCGAAAGGTAGAACTCAATGTCTTTCTTTTTCTTCTCGTCCTTCTCTGCTTTGTTCATCTCGTTCATAAACAACATTGCGTGAATAATCTCTGCAATCTTCTCATCAACTATTTCAGTGAAGAGACCAACAACTCGCATGTCAGGCTCTGGGGGCCCACCAAGCGATGCTGGATTTACTACAACAAGCTTCGGCTCCTCCTCAGCTAAGATTTGATCCAGCTTCTCTTTTAAACGTTTAATCATTCTAACCCCTTTTGATAAATTCTTTAACGTGTGCTCTGTTCGTTTCTAGAAAGAGCATGGCGCTATCCCAATCGGTGAAGTCCACAACCTGCTCAAAAAAGCTTCCATGGGCTTCAATTATTTGTCGCACCGACTTAGTTTTAAAATACTTTATTTCGTCTTCAAACTGCAGTTGGAAGGCATTTATATTTTGCTCAGTAGCTTTGTTGTGCTTCATGGTGGACAGGCGATATTCCTTGGCATAATGAAAATGTTCCAAGGACCGCGTAATAATAAATAGTCCTACCACTTGCGTTGTTTGCAACAGACCAATGCTTTTTCTGCTGGCATTGAGAAAGTAAAAAGTTTTACACGTCACATAGCCAAATATAAAAAATAGAGCATAAAAAGGCCACGGATGTTCCATAACAACTCCCTAAAGTAAAATAACCACCAGAAGAATTCCCTCTAGTGGTTATATTATAACTGGTCGTAAGAACTATGTCAACACTTATTTTTGCGTTAAGCGATTAAAAATGCGCTCTGTAAGCTCATCAGTCATCTGAGCCTTTCGGTTTTCTTTCACAAGACGCGCTGCGACCCGAGAAGCTACCTTGTTGATAATCTGCTCCTGCATCCCCATGGCGACATCATCCTCAACCACCCCAACATCTACGTCAGGAACGGGTTCGGCTTCAGGCATTCCCGCTTCAAGTTCATCACCCCCTTCTAGCGCTGCCTCTTCATCGGCGCCAAGGTCCACTTCCGTGCTAACCTCTTCGCCGGTCACCTCTTCAAGCGCAGTCTCAAAAGCATCCATGAATTCATCCACAGAAACCATCATTCCTTCGCCCGGAGCTTCGCCTTCGTCCCCTAGGGGATCTTCCGGCATCGGCTCGTCCACGACCACCTCGTCTTCAACGGCCACATCTCCTTCGAGAGTGTCCATATCAACAGCGGCCTCTACATCGACTTCATCGTCGCGGGCACCTGGGGTGGAGTAGTCGCCACCAAATTCATCCATTCTCTTCTGGCCAACAGGTCCCATGCTAGCTAATTTCATAAATCGGCGGATTTCCGATTCGTTTAAAAGTGTCTTACGAGCCATTATAATTCTCCTTAAAAATGAAAACTCATCTGTAATTAGTAATCGTTTTTGATAAACACCCTAAAAAGTGATGCCTTTATTCAAACAACGCTTTTTGATTTTTTCCATCGCCTGAGTTTCAATCTGTTTTACTCTCGCAAAAGAGATACCCAGGCGCTCGGCTACCTGACGCAAAGTCATTCGGCCGTTTTCATAAATAGATATTAAAGTACAATTTTGTTCATCTTTATAATCTATCCAGAACTTACATTCGTTATCTATACAATCTGTTTTGTGCTTTAAACAGCGGCGTGAGCACTTCAACAAGCCATCTTCATGTTTCATAAGTCTGGCCCCTCTTCTTCGATTAAGTCGAAGATATCTTCCACATCATCCTCGGAAAGACCGAAATCTCGTAATTTTTGAACGCCAATTTTTTGGAGTTTTTGAGATTTTGCCTTTTTGTTCTTCGATTTAAAAGATATGTCGTGCGTATATTCTACAATACGCGGGTCGTCCTCTATCAACCCTGTGATGACGTGCCGAAAAAAGGCTGCTTGCGTTAAGCGCAAATACTTTAATTTCAGCACCAGTTGGGCATGTCTATGATCATTTTCTGTAAAAACGATACGCTTAGTCATGTTCCCATAATCCGTATCGTTACTCATTTACCACTTCCGACTTGTGATGTGAGTACCGCTCTCAAATAACCCAGAAGAAGTTTGAGTTATAAAGTCTGCTTTAGCTTGTAACTCTATCGGCGTGCGAGCGCCAGAATAACTAAGGCCCGATCTAATGCCGCGCTCTAAGTCTTCTAGAATCTCTATCACTGGGCCCCGAAATGGCACCCGGGTGGAGACGCCCTCTGAAGAGCTATATCGCCCATGCCAGTCAACCTGAGCCTCCTTGCTGGCCATTCCCCTGTAGGGCTTCCATTTGCTTCCTTGTTTCCAACGACTATATAATTTCCTTGAGGGTTGGGCCCCTTCCTGTTAACACCGTTCTGCGAAAAACCAACCCGACAATCATTGGCAGTATCATGATTAATA
>Ga0208433_1001146_pt1 | contig 10132 bp, 10 predicted proteins | sample 3_EtaG_FD_184075 | JGI IMG/M metagenome (GOLD analysis project Ga0208433, IMG submission 184075) | Marine viral communities from the Subarctic Pacific Ocean - 3_ETSP_OMZ_AT15126 metaG (SPAdes) (version 2) | ecosystem: Environmental > Aquatic > Marine > Oceanic | place: Pacific Ocean | collected...
ATGCCGTTGCTTATAGTGCATCCTATGACCAAGCGCAAGGAACTGCCTATCAAAGTATGTTCTACAACCTTGACTATGAAAACGACGAGAGTTGTTCTGGGGTTCTTACGTTATACGCTCCATCAAGTACCACTTATGTAAAACAATTTACTTCTCGTGTACAAGGCAACCACCATTCAGCGAATTACTCTATGGAATCCTATGTTGCTGGTTACATCAACACCACCGGAGCAATAGACGAGATTAGCTTCAAGTTCCACAGCGGGAACATAGACGCTGGCACAATCAAGATGTTGGGAGTTAGCTAATGGCCGAAGCACTTACATTCATCTCAACGGCGACAGCTAGTGATTCTGCATCACTTGATATTACAAGTGGCATTGATAGCACGTACAACGAGTACCAGTTTCACTGTGTGAACATGCGCCCTGCGAGTGACAACCAAGATTTCAAGTTTCAAGTAAATGCGTCGGGACAGTCAGGTTTCAACGAGGTAATGACCACGACTACTTTTTATGCTTATAATCGAGAGACAACTGGAGCGTCATGGGTTGGTTACGATACGAATGAAGACCAAGCGCAAGGGACTGCGTATCAGAAAATCTTTACCTATGACACAGGTAATGATTCCGATGAATCGGTGTCAGGGATTCTTACCTTATTTGGCCCTTCAGACACGACCTACGTGAAGCATTTCTCCGCTGTTGGGAATGGAACAGCCGCTTACGGATATACAATAAGTATGGCCACTTCTGGATATATAAACACCACCACAGCAATTGACGAAATAAGTTTCGCTTTTGAATCAGGCAACATCGCCGCAGGAACAGTACACATGTACGGAGTAGGATAAGGAGAAAAATTATGGCAACATTAGCCGAATGGAAAACACAACTAGAGGCAGATAATCCTAGTCTGACCAAGATGGTCAATGGAGTATCAATTACCCTTACGACCGACGAGTACAACACCACGATTGACCGGTGGGCGCAAGCATCATTCGATCAAGAGGTTGAAACGGCGATGATCGCTAACGGCGGTGAGTCAGTGAACTATGCTCAGTATAGGGCTGATGCTTACCCAAGCATCGGTGACCAGTTGGACATGCAATACCATGACGGTGTAAACGGTACGACCACATGGGCTGATGCAATCGCAGCGGTCAAGACTAAGTACGCTAAACCTAGTTAGTTGACTTTACGCACGAATGTAGAGAAAATTAAGTTTTTCTAAATTTTTTCTAAATTTTTTAGTATAATGAATATAGAGCAGATTAGCTCTAGTAAAGATAGGAGAAAGTTACTTGACAGATAAAGAATCTATTCGCCAGGATCTGGTAGACACCCAGAAAAAACTATTAGCTCTTGCAGCAGACGTTAGAGAGATAGAAAACAATAGAGCCCAGACTATGGCCGAGATACAGGCACAGCAGGGCGTAGCTAGATTTTTGATGGATAAAGTCCCGGAGGACGAGCGGGCTGAACTAATTAACTCGTTACAAGCCGAAATTGAGGAGTCTGCTGACAGCGACTCCTAAGAGAGGATAGATGTCCGCAGGAACTCCATATTTTACTGCCGTTTGGGGTTATGATGACTCAGGAACGTCATATAGTAATCATACAAACGAAGCTAGGCGTAGAAAAGGCACATCATTTGCATTATTTGATGATGCCGCCGATCTCTTAATTATAGGCGATGAAGATCGCTTTGATTTAGCTTACTTTGATATAGATACAGCAGGTAGTTTAGGCGACCTTACTTGGCAATATTGGAATGGTAGTGCTTGGGTTGCATTCATTCCTTCTTTAGCTGATTTAGAAGGGAATGATGAAGAAAACGAATATGACTTCTCCGAAGATGGGGCAGAGTTATTTTTAGATTTACCAAGTTGGGCTACTAAAGTATATGCCGACAACGATAGACAGCCAGATAGTACCTCTAGATACTATATTAGAGCGACCCCTGCTTCTGTAGCCACTAGTCCCACTGTAAAGATGATTCGTAAGCGTTCCTATAATGCTTATTGTAGTCCTGCTGAAGTGTATGAGTTCTTAAATCTGAGGTGGACAGCGGGAGCCTTTACTTCTGCCACAACCCCTTCTTTGGCAGCGGTGGAAAACATAATCCATAGAAGGCAGTCTTTCATAGATCGCATGACTCGAAAGAGTTGGCGACCTAATATAGCCTATGAATACCACGACTTCAACTTAGCTGGGGTTGCTATGAAGAAAAAACCCGTTATAGACGTTCTTAAAGTAGAAATTTGGAACGGAACGTCGTGGGAAAACAGAACCCAAGGTCGTAATGAAGAATGGTTCTTTATGCCCAATACCAACAAGATTAACTTCTCTAGACTGTTCTTGCTCCCTGCTAGGTTTACAGGTTTGAACCGAGGATATTACGGTGCAGGAATTGGAGAATTCTCTAACGCTGTACGAGTTAAGTATTTATTCGGGCGAAATAGATTAACAGATGAATTGGAAGGAGACACGATAAAAGACGCAGCAATTAAGTTAGCCACTATTGATCTTTTGACTCACCACGACTACACCAAGATTCTAACGACAGGTGTAAATAGCGTGGATATTCAAACTAAGATTATGACATGGCAAGAAGAGACAACGAATACCCTACAGTCCTTGAGATCATGGGAGACTTTCTAATGAGTACGAAGAAAACAGAAGAGTTGCAAGAATTCCTAAAAAATCAACCTAACTTTTTGATGAAAGATGCGGAAGCACTTCAAAGAGCCGCAGATGAACGGGGTTCTTGGAACGAGAATCCTGAAGAAGATGGTTATTGGATATCCCCAGATAGAAAAATTATTGAAATGTTTTATAACTGGGATTTAGATGACGCAGAACACCATGATTGGATAAGGACAGCTAGAAAACAAAGAGACTCTAAAGGTGTTAATGACGACCAAGCTACTTAATTTTAAAACCTTTTTAAGTAAGGCTCCCTATCAACCTATAGGTATAAAACCCTGCCCTAAATCTGGTCAACACCGACATTGGGGTAGGATGGACTGCCACGATATCCCCCAAAAACACAAGAAACACCTAAAGCAGGGAATTGACCTCCACCACGGGATGGATTCTACAGGTCAAATTCCAGAAGGAACAGTCCCTCCTAATGCCCATGACTTTTATGATGACGGACATCATATGGCAGCAGCACACGGGGAACATACTGGTAGTAAGGGCGGAATATGTAAGCCGGGAGAGTATCCAAAGGGGTCGGGAAAACTAACCCCTTTCCACCGGCATCCGGGCGCAGATTATTGTCACTCTGTAACTCAAAAACACGGCAGCTCTTCTGCTAACAAAGCTATTGCTCAAAAGTGGCACGATACACATGTTGCAGATATACAAGCTTCGTGGTACGAATTTAATGAAAAACAGGGGCTTCCTCAAGAGCAAGCTACAGCGGATCCTGTCTCCGATGCAGTAAGTCCATATGATGAAGCCATGGAAGCCTATATAATTGCAGAGGGGGGTACTCCACCTCAAACAACCGCAGAAGATGTGCCTTTGATGCCTCCGATTGATGAAGAAGATGATGGTGTTGAGGCGCAGCAAGCCATAGATCAAATAGAATCACCAGGAAGTGTAGACAATCCTCATAATGTCTCAGTAAATGACATAATTAAACTCAAAGTTGATTACGTTGTATCACATCCCGCAAAAACGTACAAAGTTACCGAAATTAGTGAATCTTCTAGCGGGGACCTATTCGCTTCGATTGAGCATACAGAAACTGGGGAAAAATCTGGAATAGATTTATCTGACCCTAACGTAGAAAGTGTGGAGCATTGGCAACCTGAAGGAGATGCGGTTGATTCATGGAATCCCCATGAGTTCGCAATAGGCTCTACCTTTACTACTCAGCAAGACCATACATATGAGATTACTGGTATAGATTCCGCAAACAATAAAATTCACTATACAGTAAATGATGTTGTGATGGAATACGACTTAGATAGTTTTAATGAGTGGGTTACAAGTATTTACGAAGGGGATCCTAGCTTCAAGGTAAATCCTCCAAAAGCTCCTGATGGATTCCAACCCCTTGCAGTAGGAGATACTATAGGGACCTGGAATATAGGAAACTTGGCGGTAGGCGCAGTTATTTATAATATGTCGTCCGATGAGAATGCTATAAACCAAGGTGAAATAACTGAAATTTGGCAGCCTGAAGGAGCCGAGGAAACTCTTTATCGGGTAGAGTGGAAAGCTGCTTTTAAAGATTCTTCTGGGAATATAAACACCTCAGGAGGCTCTTGGGACGGTGTTCATGACACATCGGAAATAGTAGATTCAAACTGGCAACTTTCTGCTCAGGCTCCTGAAGGAATATCGCAAGCAGACATAGATAAATATTTAAGTGAGGATGAGGTAGGAAAGATACCTAAAGTAGGAACTACTTTAGAGTCTCATGAGCAATTTGCAAATGTTATGCCTGGAACAGTTCTTATTGCCTCCAATGGCGCAATTATACATATAAAAGATAATAAATCGGATCCCGGCTCATACCATGGTGGAATGCTTGACTATACTTCGGAAGGTTCTTCTACAGTTAACCAAACGTCATGGGAATCGCTTGTTCAGAATCCTGAAACATTTACCGTACAGTCTCTTCCCGATGTAGCGTCTTACGTGAAGAATAAAGGATTCCAGTTGGGTGGTAAGGTTCACTCAGATAACTTTATGGATCTTCCTGTAGGAGTATCTTTTCTTTCTTCGACTGGTAACACCATTACTGTAGTTCCCACCCCACAAGGGGCTTTGGGAACTTTGAAAAAACCTGGTATACATGTGGACATAGAAGGAAAAGATGGAGCAGTATATAAAAACCAATTTGCTTCAGAGATGTCGGAGTTAGATTCGGATGCTGAGAATGGATTAAAAATTGTAGGGTTACCCGACGGAACAGCAGTACAACACGTACCAGAACCAACGGGAGCCACTCCTCTAGAAAATAAACATGGCCTAGACAAGGGAACTAAACTTACTGTAAAACAATATGATGGGAACCTTGTTAGTGCCACAATTGTAAAGACGCATAAAACTAAAGCCGGACAAAATTATACTATAGAGTATGAAGATGGTTCAACAACTAAAATAGCTTCAGGGACAATATTAGTAGGTGATGAAACTGTAGGTGCTGGTCAAACTGGAGTAGTGATAGCGCATGAGGGAGCTATTTATAAACCCGGACAAGAACCCGAAGAAACCATAGAACTAACTTTACCTCCATTAGGCTCAGAACCTGGTAACTGGGATGAGGTTTTGACGAAAGTTGACGGGGCTATGGGTTACCAAGAAGGCGGGGTATTTAAACATCAACAAACTGGGGATAAATTTTACATTAAGTTCAGCAGCTCTGGTAACGACCAACAAGTTAAATCCGAGGCGTTAGCTAGTCAATTATACGAATTATGCGGAATAAGAACCTTATCACCCTCCCTTATTGATTTTGAAGGAAAAACCGCTATAAAATCCAGTTGGGATGAAAATCTGGAAAAAATAAAAATATCTGATATGGCTAATGAACCTGGGATTATGAATTCCTTTGTCATTGACGCATGGTTGGCAAATTGGGATGTAGTAGGTCCCCAACACGATAACATGCAGAAATCAGGCAATCAAATTGTCAAAATAGATAGTGGTGGGGCTTTAAAGTTCGGGGGTGCGGGAGGTGCTAAAGCTTTTACTAGTGACGTAAAAGAATTAGAGAGTATGCGGGACCCTGATTTAGGTAAAGTAGCTCATAAAGTATTTCAAAATATAACCGAAGAGAACTTGAAAGCAGGAGCGCAAGTACTAAAAAGCGTCAAAGATTCCCATATTGATGCAATAGTGGACGCTTCTCAGGTTCCTGACAAAGAGGGGATGAAGGCAACTCTAAAGGCTCGTAGAGATGACATCATTAGTAAAATAGGTGAGGGTGTCGAAGAAGGGGGTCATCCGGGTCAACATAAACATGATGGTTACTCTGGTTGGCACAGTAAAACCCAACCACATTCAGCACATCTTAAAGAAGCTAACGGGGCTCATAAAACGCTGAACGAAGGGCCTTATACAATGGGTGGGACAGCTACCCCAGAAACAAGAATTTGGGGGGCGATTAATCAAACTAGAACCGCTGAAGTTCAGGAGTTAGCTACGAAGGCTCTTTCCACCAACTTCTTGTCCGGGGGTGAACATGCATATGAAAATGTCAAACTTGTTCAAGCTTTCCTAAAGGAGAACGGAATAAAAGACGTATTCGGTCCGGCTTTCAGTGGATGGTTACATGGGGGTACAAACAACGCTAAACATAATATAGCCATAAGAGCCGCTTTGTTTACACTGAAGGGGGTTGCTAAACATAGGAAGGGTGAAGAACACTCTTTCTGGCAAACTACTATGCAAGCAAAGTGGCCGGATATTGTAAACGGATGGGAAGAGGGTATAAATAATGCGATGGCTATCATTCCCTACGTTGCCCTTTCACAACAATATACCAAAGCTAAACTTACTAGTAAAGCTGCTGGTAGGGTAAAACCTGTATATAGGGGATTAGCGGATAAATCTTCGTATTCAGGGTCTAAGGAGGGAACCAACGTAGCTACGAATGTCCTTCAAGCTGTAAAAAATGCTCAACAACTAGGGAAGATAGAAGATCAAGTGATTCTTATGCCCAATGACGGAATTTCAGGATTTTCCACTGGTAAGGGTACGGCTAAATCCTTTGGTAGCCCACCTCCGGGAGGGAAAGGAGTTATGTTCTCCAAATCCGATTTAGAAGTAGAAGATGTGCTTATAAATTTCAATGCGTTTAATGGACAGCACTCAGGCGAGCAAGAAATACTAATAGATAGTGCAGCAGTAGAACAATTTAGTGTTGATGAAGTAAGCGAGATAAAATAGGAGATAAATAATGGCATCTTTAGTCGCACAAGACGACGTAAAAGCTCTACTAGATGCACAATGGAATGCTAGTAATGTAACAGAACCAACAATGAGAGTCATAAATCATAATGACACTCAGATTAGACACGACTTGGTAAATGCGGGAGACTTGCTTACTGTTAGGGCGGATTCTCCTTATTTTAGGGAAACGCCCGTAGGAAACCATACATATGGGCATAGAGTTTACAACGTCCTATTAGAACTTTGGACTACTAACGCCTCTGACGGTCGAGATAGGCTTTACGACTTGGCAGAAGAGATAAGACGTATCCTGCACAATAAACGTCATGGAATGACCAATTTCCAAAGAATCGTCTATTTAGGTATGGATGAGATAGGTATTGAAGAAAACGAACAGGTTTGGGGAGCGCAGGTGCAGGTTGAATTAGAAAATAGAGCGGTCTTATTGGAGACATAAGACGTATAATAACAATAGGGATTATCCCATGATTGATAGGAGATTAAAAAATTGGCAGTATATCGTAACGACCAAGTAGACTTTTCTTTCGCTTCGGAAGTAGCGTTAGGTGGATATTTTGCGCCCTTAGAGGCGACTCTAGAAGCTTCATCGGGATTTTCAGGAGCCTTGTCTGCCAGTGTAGCCGCTGGAAGCCGAACCATCTCTGTAGATGGCGATAATATGGATGATTTAACGGCAGGAACCACTTATGTAATAATTGGTAACGACGCTGATACTCACGCTGGTGCAGATGATGTAACCCTAAATAGTGAAATTAGACGAATTGTTTCCTTCACGGGAGCAGGTACATCAGCAGGTGTTATTACTTTATCTGCTCCTTTAGGTTATCCGCACTTGGATAACTGTACTGTAAAAGAAGCTGACACCGATTCTGGCGTAATTCAAGGATTAGGAATTTCTGAGGATTCGGACGGTGATGTAACTATGGATCACATCCGATTCACACCAGGTGTATGGGAAACTATAGAACTCCCCGATCCCGCAATGGAAATTGAACCCCGTTACTTCTTAGGAACTGAGTCCAAACGAAACTTCTATACAGCCTTCAAGGGTCAGCAGAGTTTTTCAGGAACCCTATCTAACTTTGAACTCCTAAACGGATACCCTCTACGATTCCCAATCGGGAAAGTGGCTTCCAAAGGGTCTACCCCTGGTAGCGATGTCGGAACCTCTACAGCAGCAGAAGCGGTGAGCGCAGGTGATTATTTTGTTCTGCTTGTGGATGCTTCTAACTACGCAGATGATGAGTATATTCAAATAGAAGCTGATGGTAGCGGAAAAGAGGAAATTAGAAAGATTACGCAAATTGACCTTAATACTGAATCTACTACACAAGACCGAATTTGGGTGGACTACCCATTCCTAATTGCACATGATGCCTCAGTAGCGTGTAAACAGGTAGTAGCTCCCTTCACTCATTATGTCACAGAAACAGTGGCATTATCTCCTGTAACTTGGCAGGTGAGAAACAGAGATTCTAGCGAAACAGCCACTAATGATTGGCTTAGACGTTACATAGGCGGAAAGATCGGACAGGCTACCCTAACTGCTGAAGAGGGCGGAACCCTTAGAATGAGTTGGGACTCCGCTCCGTTTATAGATATTCAACATAACCAATATGACAGTAGTGCGGTGACTGCGCCGAATAATAAATATGATGCGGGATTATCCGCTGTTACGGTAGAGTACCCTGGTACTGAGCCATATTACTTCTCTCAGGGCAGTATCCAATTATTTGGAGTAACCTTTGCTAGGGTCACTAATTTTACTATCAATATTAATAACAACCTTGAGCCAAGATACTTTATCAGAAATGATGGATCAGAACGAACACCATCGGAGATATATGAAGGTCGTCGTGAATACAGTATGACAGCCACGGTTGTTTTGCCGGATTCTGCCGCAGGAGCGACAGATACTACTAGAACCCTTTTCAAAGAACTTTTAACAGAAGGTGATTATGGGTCAGGTACAGCAGGATTTGATATTGATCTAGTGTTTACCCGTGGAACTAGCGATACTATAACCATAAACGTCCCTGCAAACCAAGACGGAGCGTCAGGAACGGGCGGGAATAACCAAGGAGCATTTATAAGGTCAGCAAACACTAGTGTATCTACCGATAACCCAGTTTCGACTGAGGTAGATGTCTTATTTAGAAATATGTCTGCAACGATAGTAGATTCTGAACCAGTTTACCCGTAAGTAAAAATTAGCAAATAAGGAGCGAAGTATGAGTTACGAAAAGTATCTATTAACTAGAGAAGTAGAGCAGGTTATTTTAGACTTGCCATATGAAGAAGAAGAGGAAAAAATTGAGATTTCTATGCGGCCCCTATCGTGGGCTAAAAAGAATGCTATAGTATCTCAGTGTACTAATTATACCGCAGAAGGCGGCGTAGCCTTTGATGGACAACGATACATCAATGAAGTGTTGAAGTATGTTGTTACTGCGGCTCCATGGGGGGGTACTAACGATACATTTTTAGCTAAAGTAAATCTTACCTTAGGGCAAGCTTTAGAGAAGCTAGTTCCGTCTGCAACAGATCAAGGTATAGCGGAAAAAAGTGAAAATTTAGCGTAAGGGTGGTGTCTTATTTTAGAGGCAACGCTTCCGCTTTAAATATTGACGAAATACGGCATGTAAGCCATTGGGCTATCACCCTTAGATTATTAGAAGCAGGGTTACCCCACGATCTAATACAAGAGTTGCACGAAGGAGAGATGATATCGCTATTAGCTTTCTTACGGGCTAGAGACAAAAAACGACAAGAGGATCAAGAGGCTCAATCTAATGCCAACCGACGTTAGTGGCACGATTAACATAATTGCTGAGGTAGTAGGCAACAGTTCTTCCCCCATAACAGGAACGGGTAGTTCTTCTATGGGCAAACCCTCAAAAGATCAAGAGGATAACCAAAATTGGATTAAAGATATTTGGAAATCTTCTAGAAAGATGATGGCTATTCTGGGAATTGGGGGATTGTTAGCGTCCTCTAAAATAATTAGTGGCACCATGCAATCCATTATGCGGATATTCGGAACCTTTATGGACGTAATTATAGGTCCCATAGCCCCGTTACTTGTTAGAGGTCTTGTTATTTTATCTACAGTAGTAATGTGGGTTAGAAAATTGATAACGGGTGAGGCGGCTTGGTCAGATGCTTGGGCAGGACTTAAGCAATGGTGGATAGAC
>Ga0208433_1001161_pt1 | contig 10082 bp, 9 predicted proteins | sample 3_EtaG_FD_184075 | JGI IMG/M metagenome (GOLD analysis project Ga0208433, IMG submission 184075) | Marine viral communities from the Subarctic Pacific Ocean - 3_ETSP_OMZ_AT15126 metaG (SPAdes) (version 2) | ecosystem: Environmental > Aquatic > Marine > Oceanic | place: Pacific Ocean | collected...
TAGCGGCTTGATCTAGAGCGGTTGGATGCCTGGCTAGACCAACATTTGGCGGATGAAGTGCGCGTTGAGCAGCTAGCGGCCCTGTGTGCATTAAGCCCTGGGCACTTTCATAGCTGCTTTCGTGAATTAACCGGGGTGACGCCGCTGGCCTATGTACAGCGCAGGCGGTTAGATCATGCGCGCACGATGGTTCGCCATAGCGCGCTGAGTCTTGGCCACATTGCCATGCTGGTGGGCTTTCGCGACCAAGGCAGCTTCTCCCGCGCCTATCGTCGTTACTTTGAGATTTCCCCCTCTTCTGACAGATAACGCCTGAACACGCTGCCTGCCTGACTTGCGGGCAAATTTGCCAGAGTTTCGGGCAAGCACACCCTTTTGCATCGTCGTAGTCTCAAGAGGATCCCCACCTTCCTTGGAGAGACCCCATGGGCGTGACCTATCAAGACAGCAATACTCGCATGAGCCAAGTGGCGATTCATAACGGCACGGTATACCTCGCAGGCCAAGTGCCAACGGATACCACCGCCGATATGCGTGGGCAAACCGAGCAAGTGCTTGCACGTATCGACCAACTGCTGGTGCAAGCGGGGACATCCAAAGAGCACCTAATTTCTGCTCAAGTGTGGGTCACCAGCATGGCGGAGTTCGATCAAATGAACCAAGCTTGGGATGCCTGGGTAGTGCCTGGCCGCCCGCCGGTGCGCGCCGCCGTGGAAGCCAAGCTGGCCAAGCCTGAGTGGAAGGTGGAAATCATGGTCATCGCTGCGCTGCTGGAGGCTTGATATGCAGGTCGTCTCGGCAGCGGAAGTCGCGCAATACTTAACTTGGCAGGGAGTCATTGACCGCTTACGGCACACCTTTGTGAACGGGGTAGAGTCGCCTCCTCGCCACCATCACGCCATGTACCGGCCAGATGGTGAAGCCACCATGCTGCTGATGCCCGCCTGGGAAGCCGCTGGCTATATTGGTGTGAAAATGGTCAACGTGTTTCCGCAAAACGCCGAGCACGGTATTCCCGCTATTTCCGGGCTTTACCTGCTCAGTGAAGGCAAGCACGGCCAGCCGCTGGCCTGTATCGATGGCAGTGAATTAACCCGCCGCCGTACCGCCGCTGCCTCTGCGCTGGCCGCCCAAGCGTTAGCCAATGAAGACGCCGAAACGCTGTTGGTCGTGGGCACAGGCAAGCTGGCCCCTATGGTGATCGAAGCCCACGCCAGCGTGCGGCCGATCAAGCGCGTGCTGATCTGGGGACGTAACCCCAGCAAGGCAACGGAGATTGCTGAGGAGTACGCAAGCCGTTTTGATACCCAAGTAGTAGAAGCATTACCCGCCGCCGTGGCGGAGGCAGATATTGTCAGTTGCGTGACGCTCTCCACCCAACCCATCATCAAAGGGGAGTGGCTAACCCCCGGAACTCACGTCGATTTAATTGGCGCGTTTCGGCCGCAAATGCGAGAAACCGATGCGCTTTGCTTGCGTCGCTCACAAGTATTTGTGGATACCTACGCCGGTGCAAAAGGTGAGGCAGGAGATATTCTGCAAGCGATTGATGAGGGTGAGTTCCAGTTTGAGCACATCCAAGCGGAGCTTGCTGAGGTGTTAACCGGTGCTAAACCTGGGCGCTCGGATAAAGACGCTATCACGCTGTTTAAATCGGTAGGGGCCTCCCTGGAGGATCTCGCAGCCGCGATTGAACTATGGGAATCACTGCCTAAACATCACTGATAAATCACGCTACAGGTCTGGCCGTACAACAACAATAAAGGCCACCACGCCCGTAGCACTGCAACGCCAGTCATAACGAAGACCATTAATAACCAAAACGAGGTGTGTTATGAACGCTAATCGCTCTTTGCTCTTCACTGCCCTCGCGGCACTTCCGCTGGCAGTGGCTAGCGCCACAGCCCAAGCCCAATCCTATGAAATGGTGATCGCCACCCAGCTACCGGAGGATATGAGCAATAACGAAATCTATCCGGCGCTGGTGCATTTTAAAAATCTCGTCGAAGCCCGTACCGATGGGGATCTTGAAGTCACTATCTTCGGCGGCGGCCAGCTCGGCTCTGAAGTAGAAAATGGCTCGGAAGTGCAGGGCGGCCGTACGTTGCAGTCCACCATCATGTCCGCAGGGGCCATGTCGTCGTTCTATGGCGACTACCAAGCGGTGACCGCACCGTTCCTATTTACCAGCTGGCGGCAAGCGTGGACGTTCTTTGATAGTGAGTGGTTTGCCGACTTTATGTCGGGCTCCGTGGATGCCGCGAGCATGCGCTATCTAGGCACCTTCGACGACGGCGGCGGCTTCGTAGCCTTTACCAATAACGTCCGTTTGATCGAAACCCTGGAAGATCTAGAAGGGCTCAATATCCGCACCGAAGAGAACCCGGCCCACGTCGCCATCATGCGCTCGTTAGGGGCCTCCGCGACGCCGCTGCCCTGGGGCGAGCTGATCACCGCGCTGGAAACCGGCTTAGCCGATGGTCAGTTCAACGCGCCGGTCCTTAATACCACCTTCAATTTCGATGCAGTGACCGACTACACCACCCTCACCGGGCATGTGTACAACAGCGCGCCTTGGGTGGTGAGCGAGTCCTGGTACCAATCGCTGCCGGAAACGCATCAGCAGGCGGTGATTAGCTCGGCGCGTGAGGCCATTCAGCTCAGCCACGGCATGTCGGGCGCGTTAGCCACCGCTAGTTGGGTCGAGTCCTGCGAGCGCTTTGAATCCTGTTATCTCATGCCCGATGCCGAACGTGAGCGTATGGCTGAAATTGCCCGCCCCGCTTGGCAGGAGTGGATCGTCAACGACTTCGGGATGGACGAGGCGCGCATGCAGGGCCTGCTAGATGAAGTCGAACGCGTGGGCCAGCAGCTAGCCGAAGATGACCTGCGGATTTACGGACAATAACGGTGATCAACGCTGGGGTCATGCGCCCCAGCGTGAGGAATAACCATGGGCGTTTTAACTCCTTTGCGCCGCTTAAGCGACCTGGTCAATCAGGTCGCTATCGTGGTGTGTGTGGGCTGTATTCTGGCGATGCTAGGCATCTCCTTTACCGCATTTTTATACAAATTGATCACGGGCAGCACGCTGAGCTGGACCTACTCGTTGGCGCGGCTGTTTTTGCCTTGGATTGGTTTTCTCTCGATGACGATTTCGCTGCGCTACGGTGAGCACGTCGCCATGACGCTACTGGTACGCAGCTTGCCAAAAGTGATGGTGCAGGTGGCCGCCGGGCTTTGCCTAGCGGTGATTGGGCTGTTTGCGCTCATGCTCACCTGGTACGGCTGGGACTACTTTAGCAGCGCCACCCAGGTGTACATGGTCTCCGACCAAATCCGTATTCCCAGCAAGGTCACCGCCGTTGTCGTGCCGATGAGTGGGGGCATTATGCTGCTGCACTTGGTGCACGGGTTTGCACTGCTCGAACACTTTATGGATGAGCAGGACGTGATTGGCGAACTTATCGATACCGTTGATGGGGAGCACCGCTCATGACGCCTGCGATTATTGCGTTTGTTGTACTGCTGTTTATTGGCGCGCCGGTAGCCGTTGTGATGGCTATGTCTGGGTTGGCGGGTGGGTTTGCGATTGGCGGCGAGCGCATGCTCGGCATCATCGCCGACCGTATGTTCTCTGGCGTCTCCGGCTTTCTGCTGATCGCCGTGCCCTACTTTATTTTTACCGCAGAGCTAATGAACCAGGGCGGGCTGACCCACAAGCTGATCGCCTTCAACAATGCGCTGTTTGGCCGGGTGCGGGGCTCGCTCTCCCATGTGAATATCTCGGTGTCGGTGTTTTTTGCGGGCCTGACGGGGGCAGCGGTGACCGATACGGTGGCCATCGGCAAAATCATGATCCCCGAGATGAAAAAGCAGGGGTACGATGCCGAGTATGCAGCCGCAGTCACCGCGTGCTCTTCGATCATTGGGCCGATTATTCCCCCCAGCGTTGTGATGGTGGTGTACGCTACCTTGCTGCGGGATATTTCGGTGATCGATCTGTTTGCCGGTGGCATTATTCCAGGTCTGCTAATGGCCGTGGCGCTGCTAGGCGTTAGCTTCTTTTTAGCCTGGAAGCGTAACTATCCAAAACAGGCCCCCACGCCGTTTAAGATGGCGGTGATGTCAATTGTACTGGCGCTGCCCGCTCTTGTGGTGCCGATGATTATTCTAGGCGGCATTCTCTCTGGCTTAACCACCATCACTGAAGCGTCGGGGTTTGCTGCGGTGTACGCCATCGTGATCGGCGTGGTGTTCTACCGAAACTTAACCTGGCGCAAAATATGGCAGGCGTTAGTCACTACCGTGCGCTTTTCTGGCGTGGTGTTTTTTCTGCTGGCCACTTCGGCAGTGCTAGGCTGGTTTGTGACCCGTTCAGGCATCGCGCGGGATGCAGCCAGTATCATCACCACCTTTAGCGATGTGGCCTTTATACAGTTGATGCTGGTGTGCCTGCTACTGTTGTTGATTGGCACCGTCATGGATGTGCTGCCCGCGTTGGTAGTCATTGCGCCGGTGCTGGTGCCTGCCATGATTCAGCTTGGCTTTGACCCGCTCCACTTCGCTATTCTGATGATTGTGGTGCTCAATATCTCGAACGTCACACCGCCGGTGGGGATGACGCTAATGACCGCCGCGCGAATAGCCGAGGTGCCCTATGAACGGGCCATTGTGGCGTCGCTGCCATTTTACGTCTCGTTTTTGGTGGTGATTGTGCTGTTGGCGGCTTTCCCAGTGCTCTCCACCTGGATACCGTCACTGCTGTGACTAGCTAAGGACTGCGACCCATGAAGTGCTTTTATCACCCTGACCAAGCGATGCATGCGCCGCCTACCTTCCTGCTACGTGGCCAGCCCGTCGCATCGCCGGAAGGCCCGGTGCGTGCCGAGCTACTGACGCAGGGGTTAGCAAAGGCTGGCTTAGTGCTCACTGCGCCAGTTGAGTCAGACTCCCCCAAGCTGCGCAAGCGCCTAGAGCAAATTCATACGCCGCGCTACCTGACGTTCTTAGAAACGATCTATGCCCGCTGGCAGGCGCTGCCCAATGCCGCCGAGTTTGTGGCACCCAACATTCACCCCTGCGGCGGAGGCCACCACTACCCCCGCCACCCGATTGGGCAAGCGGGCTGGCACCTGCACGATATGGCCTGCCCGCTCAGCGCGACTAGTTTTCAAGGCGCGCTGGCCTCGGCCGTCACCGCAGAGGCGGCGGCAGAAGCGGTGTTAGACGGGGAAGCGGTGGCCTATGCGCTGTGCCGCCCGCCAGGCCACCATGCTGGGCCGGAGCGCGCAGGCGGCTTTTGCCTGCTGAACAACTCTGCGCTAGCCGCCACCGTGCTGCGCGAACGCTTTGCCAAGGTGGCGATTATCGATGTAGACCTGCACCACGGTAACGGCACCCAGGATATTTTCTACGCCAGAAACGATGTATGGACCGGTTCGCTACACGCCGACCCCAGCGATTTTTATCCGTTTTTCTGGGGCGGTGCCGATGAAGAGGGCAGCGATGAGGGCGTGGGTTGCAACGTGAATCTCCCCCTGCCGGTGGGCAGCGATGGCGAGGTCTATTTGGATGCGCTGGCGATCCTGATCGACCATCTGCAGCGCTATGAGCCGGATGCCGTGGTGGTCGCGCTGGGGTTAGACGCCCATAAGGATGACCCGCTAGCGGGCCTGCATGTGGAAACCGAGGCGTTTATCGAGGTGGGCAAACGTTTAAAAGCGCTCTCGCTACCCATGGTGATTGTGCAGGAAGGCGGCTACCCCACCGAGCATTTAAGCGCCAACCTAGCGGCCTTTATGCAGGGGTTTACCGCATGAGTAAAACCGGATTTTACTGGCACGAACGCTGCTTTTGGCACGACCAGGGGGCCATTGGCGTGTTTTCCGCGCCGGGGGAGTTCTTGCAGCCCCAGGCCGCCTCCGAAAGCCCAGAGAGCAAGCGGCGGCTGAAGAATATTCTGGAAGTGAGCGGGCTGATTGATGAGCTTCACGTAGTGAAGCCACCTGCCGCCACGATGGAAGACCTGCGGCGTTTTCATACCCCGCGTTATTTGGATGAACTGCAAGCAGGGGATAAAGCACGAGGGGGCAATGGCGGCGACTGCGCGCCCTATATGCCGGGCAGTTGGGCGGCGGCAACCCACTCAGCGGGGCTAGCCATTGCTGCCGTTGAGGCCGTGGCGCTGGGTGAGGTCAGCCATGCCTATGCGCTATGCCGCCCTCCGGGCCACCATGCCGAAGCCGATCAAGGCCGAGGGTTCTGCCTGCTGGGCAATATTCCCGTCGCGGTGATGCGTGCCCGCGCCCTAGGTCAAGCCAAACGGGTAGCGATACTCGATTGGGACGTTCACCACGGCAACGGCCAGCAGGCGGCGTTTTATCACGACCCCGATGTCTTCACCGTTTCCATGCACCAAGCGGCCAACTACCCGCTGGAAACCGGTGGTTTTGACGAGCAGGGAGAAGGGGCCGGGCTAGGCGCTAACCTTAACCTGCCGCTGCCCCCTGGCTGTGGCCTGGGGGCCTACGCGTATGCCATGGAAACGTTGGTGCTGCCCGCGTTGGAGGCATTCAAGCCTGACCTAATCGTGGTGGCCTGTGGCTATGATGCCTGCGCCAAAGACCCGCTAGGTAAGATGCTGCTCAATAGCCAGGCTTTCGCCACTATGACCGCTCAAGTCAAGGCCGTGGCAGAGCGCTGCTGCAGCGGCAAGTTGGTGGTGGTGCATGAAGGCGGCTACTCCGAAGGCTACGTGCCGCTCTGCGGTCATGCGGTGATCCAAGCCCTTGCGGGCAGCAAGACCGCCGTATTCGATCCACAAAACGACGAAATTGCCGCCTGGGGCTACCAATCGCTACAGCCGCACCAGCAGGCGCTCATCGATGGCTGGCAACAACAGTGGGAGCAAATGACCCGATGACACCGCTTTATGATCGTGACGGCTGGATTTGGCAGGATGGCCAGTGGCTGGCCTGGCGGGACGCCAAAGTGCATGTGTTCACCCATACGCTGCACTATGGCATGGGCTGTTTTGAAGGCGTGCGCGCTTACGCAGGGCCGCAAGGCCCGCAGCTGTTTCGGGTAGCGGAGCACACGCGAAGGCTAGTGGAAAGCGCCCACGCGCTGGATATCCCGCTGCCGTTTAGCGAAGCCGAGCTGATCGATGCCCAGCGTGAGAGCCTGACTAAAAATGGGTTAAGCAGCGCTTATTTAAAGCCCACCGTGTTTCTCGGCGCGGAAGGCCTAGGGCTGCGTGCCCAAGGGCTGACCACCCATGTGATGATTGCCGCCTGGGATCTAGGGCCCTACCTTTCCCCTCATGCAGCGTCCCACGGGCTGCGCGCCTTGACGTCCTCTTGGGCGCGTCACCACGTCAACATCAGCCTGTGCCGCGCTAAAACCAGCGGCCACTACGTGAATTCGATGCTGGCGCTCAACACGGCAGTCAAAGCGGGTTTTGATGAAACTATCATGCTCGACCCCGAAGGCTATGTGGCCGAGGCCTCGGCGGCGAACGTCTTTTTACTGCGCGATGGCGTGCTACACACCCCGGAAGTGACCTCCTGCCTGCAGGGCATCACCCGAGATAGCGTCATTCAACTGGCCCGGGATGTGTTGGGCATCGAAGTCAAAGAACGGCGCATTACCCGCGATGAGCTTTACACCGCCGATGAGGCATTTTTGACCGGCACCGCCGCCGAAATTCTGCCGCTAAGAGAGCTGGATGGGCGCAGAATCGGCACTCGCGCCGGGGCGCCGCCCCTTAGCGAGCCGGTGGCGGCGAATAGCGTAACGGCCCAGCTGCAGCATCTTTATCGCCAAGCCGTGCGCGGCGAACTAGACGCCTACCGGCACTGGCTAACCCCGGCATAACGGGCTGATTGCTTTGAAGTCGCCCCGGCTTTGCTCCGGGGCAGGCGGTGCTAGCCGTGCTGCTGAAGCGCTTTTTCCAGCGCGGCCAATCTGCCGGGCGCTAACGCGTCCTCGACCGCTGTAATTCGGATCACGTTGGCCAATTCCGGGTGGGCGAGGCGGGCTACCAGCACGCCCTCGGCCAACAGCTCCTGATGCACCGCTGCCGCCAACTCCGCGCTGGGTAGCCGAATGCCGACGAAGTTCGTCGCGCTGGGGAGCACGTCGGCACCCAGCGCCGTGAAGTGCAGCGCCAGCTGTTCGCGGCGGGCTTTCACTGCTTCAATGTGCTGGCGTACTTCGTCGGGGTGATCGAGCACGACTTCAGCCGCCGCCTGAGTGAACGACGACACCGCGTAGTGAATACGCACTTTCATCATCATCGCCAGCACGTCAGGCTCGGCAATTGCGTAGCCAATACGCATCCCGGCCAGGCCGTGGGCCTTGGAGAGCGTACGCAGGCGAATCACGCCCGGCAGCGCCTGGCCAAGGAACTCGCTGCCCGCGTCGTCACGAAAATCGCCGTAGGCCTCGTCTAGCAGCAGCCAGCACGCCTCCGGCAGCGCCTCGCGCAGCTTGAGAATCGCGGTATCGCTATGCAGGTGACCGCTAGGATTGTCGGGGTTCGCCAGGTACACCAACCGCGCCTCTTCTTGATGGGCGGCGGCTGCCAGCGCTTCTAAATCCGGGGCGAGCACGCCGGGGGCTTCATGGTAGCTGGGCTCGATCAAGTGGCAGCCCTGGCCCTGGGCGAAGTAACCGAAGGTAGGGTAGGTGCCTGCGGTGCTCACCACCGCATCGCCCGCCGTGCAGGTAGTACGCAGCGCTAGGGCGATCAGACTATCGGCACCGGCATCCACCAGCAGGTGATCCAGGGGAATGTTCTGCTGTGCGCTCAAGCGTTGACGTACCCCCAGCGCCTCGGCATCGCCATAGCAATAAACGTGCTGCGCCACCGCATCGCCAAAGTGCTCCCGCAGGGCGCGGTGCGGCATGTCTAATCCCTCGTTAGAGCCCAGCCGGTGCGGAAGCTCCCGACCAAGTTTCCGCTCTAGCACTTTGATACCCGGAAAAGGGTTTACGGGGCCTTCGCCTGTGAGATGCTCGGGGTAGCGGGGCATAACGTCTCCAAATCAGATAGCGTAAACTGTCGCCTAGCACAGTAATGAAAGCATTAACGGCAATACCAACACCAGTCCAAGGATACGGCATGGCTCACTTATTGCGCATCGTGATGATTCACGGCCACCTGAGCGGCGTGGTCGAACTCAGTGTGGACGGCCACACCAATATTTGCGGCACCAACGCCTCCGGTAAAACCACGCTACAGCGGCTGGTGCCGGTGTTTTACGGCGAATTACCCAACAAGGTAGTGCCCAAAACGCGTATGAAGTTCGACGCGTTCTACCTACCCAACCGCAACAGCTACCTGGTATACGAATACCGCCGCGAAGCGGGCAACGTGTGCCAGGCGGTGCTGACCCGCAAGCAGGAAGGCGGCGTGGAGTATCGCTTCGTCGGCGCGCCTTACCGCCCGGAAGACTACCTGGTCGAGACCGAGCAGGGCCCGCTGGCGCTGGACTACACCCAGTGGGCCAGCGGGCTGCGCCGCAGCGGCACGCCGGTGTCGCCCAAGCTGGGGGCCACCTCCGAGTTCCGCTCGGTGATCCAGAACGACTTTACCCAGCTCCACGGCAACAGCCGCGATGGCCTGAAGCTGCGCCAGATCGCCGCCCAGTTCAGCCTGGTCAACCCCGAGCGGCGCATTCGCCATATCGAAAAGCTGGTCTCGGCGGTGCACGCCAAAGAGGGCAAGATGGACACCCTCAAGACCATGCTGGCGGCGATTTTCGAAGAGGACGGAGTCGAGCTGCCGGTTACTCGCATTCGTAGTGCCAAGGCCCGCGAGTGGATTCACCAGATGCGCCAATCCATGCGCCTGGAGCCGCTGCAGGCCGCGTTGGCCAAACTCTCCGGTATCGACCGTGAGCTGGCCGAGCTCGACACTACCCTGTGGCAACTCAAACCCCAGCTGGCCGCCGACCGCGAACAGGCCCAGCGGCAGGTCGCCGACCTGGAAGGCGAACTCAACCGCCACCAGCGGGAGTTTCAGGCCGAAGAGCAGGCCTACGGCGAACGGCGGGATGCGCTCAACGACCAGCACA
>Ga0208433_1001163_pt1 | contig 10075 bp, 13 predicted proteins | sample 3_EtaG_FD_184075 | JGI IMG/M metagenome (GOLD analysis project Ga0208433, IMG submission 184075) | Marine viral communities from the Subarctic Pacific Ocean - 3_ETSP_OMZ_AT15126 metaG (SPAdes) (version 2) | ecosystem: Environmental > Aquatic > Marine > Oceanic | place: Pacific Ocean | collected...
AAGGAATGGAGCGGAAAGGAAAGGGTTTTTTCACCAAAGGGGAAAGCATGACTGAAACGCAACTGCAACCGATCGAAGGTCCGGCACCGTACACGCCGGAATGGTACGAGATGCGTCCCGGAATCATCGGGGCGAGCGAGGCGGCGAAAGTCCTGGGCGTAAGCAGGTGGGGCGGGGCACTCGACGTGTACCTCGACAAAACCGGGGCGACTCCACCGATCGAGGAAAACGACGCGATGAGGTTGGGGACGCTCCTGGAACCAGTCGTGCAGGCCGAATACGAACGGCAGACGGGGGAGACGATCGAGACGGGGATCCCGATGTTCCTGCACCCTGTAACGCCGTGGATTGCCGCGACGATCGACGGGGCACGCGGCGGGGATATTCGCAAGCCGTGGGAAGCGAAGACAACGTCCCGCTATCTGGCAGACCAGTGGGGTGAGGAGGGGACGGATGACGTGCCCAACGATGCCCTCGTGCAATGCCAGCAGCAGCTATACGTCACGGGCGGCGAGGTTGTCGCACTGGCGGTACTGATCGACGCTCGCACGCTGCGGACTTACCGAGTTCACCGGTGTGAAGAACTAATCGACCAACTGGTTGCGGCGGAAACGGAACTGTTCCAACGCATCCAAAACCTCGACCCACCAGAACCGGATTTCAGCAAGGCGAACGCGGTTGACGCAATTCGACACCTGCACGGGCTGGCGGAAGGCACAACGGTTCAACTGTCGTTCGACGCAACTACTGCGTGGCTGGCGTACGAGCAGATCGGGCGTGACGTCCGCGAGTTGAACAAACGGCGGGACGAACTGAAAGCGAAAGTCCTGCACGCGATGGGTTCGCACGCGATCGGCGTGATGGACGACGGGGATCGCGAGATCGTGCGAAAGGTGACCGAACGAAAAGGGTTCACGGTCGAACCGAAATCGTTCGAGGCGATGCGGGCACGGAAACGAAAGGCGGTGCCGAATGATCCGACCTGACCAACTAGCAATGGGGCCGGAGTTGATCGCATTCGTGCTCGACGATCTGGAATGCACACAGAAGGAGTTAGCGGCGGCTGTCGGTTCGTCGCAGGGGCATATATCGAAGTTGTCCAGCGGAGCACGGCGAATGGGGCGGCAGTTTGCAACGCGGCTGCTAGCGGCGCATGCGGAAATACAGGAACGGAAAACGCGACCATAACGTTATTTGTGGTTGCACAATTTTATTTGTGCGAGGGGAACGACATGACTGGATTGACGAAAAAAGACGCGAAACAACTGGCAACGGTGCGGGATTATTTGTCGCACCCGGCAGTGCGAGCGAATGTGCAAGAACTGCTGCCGAAGCATCTGTCTGCGGATCGCATGGCGAAGCTGGTCCTGAGTTGTGCGAGGCGGACGCCGGACCTACTGAAATGCACGCCGGAATCACTGGCCGACGCGATGATGCGGTGTTCCGAACTCGGCTTGGAACCGAACGGGCGGGACGTGCATCTGATCCCGTTCCGCAACAACAAGGCCGGAACGCACGAAGTCCAGGTAATCACCGACTACAAGGGGCTCATCAAATTGGCGTACCAGTCGGGGCAAGTGATCGCCGTCTTCGCAAAGGCGGTGCGGGCGAATGACCACTTTGACTACCGCCTCGGCACTGAAAACTTTATCGAACATCGACCGGCAGACGTCCCCGACAGAGGACCGCTGACGCACGCTTGGGCGTCCGCGAAGCTCAAGGCAGGCGGGGAGCCGTTCGTGGTATTGAACGCCTCGGAGATCGCACAACACCAGAAAACCGCGAAGGGGATGTCGCGATCGGATTCCCCGTGGACAGCTCACCCGGATTCGATGTGGGCGAAGACGGCACTGCGGGAATTGTCCAAGTTCATTCCCCTGTCGCCACAACTCGAGCGGGCGGTTGAATTCGACACGCCTGCGAACCCGGTGATTGAGGCCGATTTCACGGCGATCGAAGAACCCGACCCGCCACAATCGAAATCGCAGCGGATCGCCAAGCAGGCGAAGAAAGCAAAGGCGAAGCCTCTGGCCGACAGCTTAGCGAAGACGTACGCCGAAGCTATCACCACGGCACCGGGCGCGGAAGCGCTCGAACGCATCACCGCCGACATTCAGAGCCACATGGATCACGACGCGTTGACGTCGGGCGAGGGTAGTACACTTCACGGGCTGATTGAGGTGCGACAGCAGGACTTGAGCAGTGCAGGCATAGGGAGCTGAGCATGGCATTATCACCTGAGGAGAAGGCCGCCCGGCACCGGCAACGGCTGCTGGATAAGGCTCGCGAGTACCAGACGAGCACGTACCTGCGGAAGTTCGTCGCTCCCCTATTTCAGAAGATGATCCGCGCCGAAGCGGGAGCCGACGATCGACGCTACGTGACGGCAGTCGTCGAGGGGGAAATCCGCCAAGTCGAGCGGGAACTCGGGCAGTGCGTCTGCGTGACGTGCGGGGCTGTGTGGCTCTGGGACTCCGGCATTGACGGAATGCACACCGGGCATTTCCTCGCCAGTCGGCGGAACTCAATTCTGCTCGAAGAGGATAATGTTGCCCCGCAGTGCGCGTGGTGTAACTATTTCTGCTCCGGTGCTCAGCAGGAGTTTCGGAAATGGATGTTGGCCGTGCGAGGCGCGGCCGCGGTACAACGGAGTGAGCAACTCAAGACGGAGTCTCGCTCATTCGATCGGGACGAACTGATCGACATGCGAATTGCGTTTGCCGCTCGCCTGAAAGCTGCCGAGGAACGAATGAAGGATGCCGAAGGGGTAGAACCATGAAAGTTGATTACGAAAAGTACGAAGACCGGATTCCGCCTCGCACGCTTGAGGCTCTGCGGAAGTACATCGAACACGGTGTGCCCACTGGCGGATTCATCCACAGCGTGCTTGCTGACAGCCTCTTCGGAACTGTCGGGAAAGCAGACGATAAGAATCTCGCCGCCCTTGGCGACATCGTGATGTTCATTTACAATGAATCCCCTGGCGATTGCTGGGGAAGCAAGGCGACAGTCACAAAGTGGATTGAGACTGCACGCCGGCGGAGCGATGACACGCTCGGCAATGGTGCGCTTTTTATTCATGAGGGGGAACAAAATGTCTAGCTCCAGCATTGCAGCGACGGACCTAGCCACGCTCGCCAGCGAAATCGACGATCTCCACGCCCGGGCGACTGAGGCCGCCAGAACCACCGTAGACCACGCTCGCGAATGCGGCGAGCTCCTAATCGCGGCAAAGGGCCGAGTCGGCCACGGCGAGTTTGCGGCTTGGCGGGAAGCAAACTGTCAGGTGCAGGCCCGGCAGGCTCAGGGCTACATGAAGCTGGCCCGCGAGTGGGAATCCATCGAGTCCAAAAGCGCACCGGGTGCGCATTTGACGATCGCCGGGGCGATGGGGCTGCTGGAGAGCAACGAGAATCCGAAGCAGGATGAAGGGGGCCGGTCCGAGGATGAACGGGAGACAGAGGCTGAAGGCGTCAATGAGGACGCCGGGACGGATGCCACCCGCATGGACGCGCCCCCACCGCCTGACAGGGAGCGTCGAACTGACGGCGGTGGGGTGTCTTCTTCGAAACCCGACACGCCGAGGCGGGATCCCGTGGCATTGCAGCGGGCTAAAACCGTGAAGACGGCAGAGGCCCTGATGCGTGCGTTTGATGACTTGCAGGAATTGCAGTTCGATCCGAATTACGACGACATCAGCGTCACGTGCGTTGATCTTGTGACGCAGGCGAAAGCCTGGGGATGACAGACATGGAAACGCGGGAACCGGGGTTCCTTCGAGAGTTGACCCGGCTTGGCCCAAAAGGCTGTTCGATCCAGCCTCGTTTCCCCTTGACAGATTGAAGCCTTGGAGGCACAATTCGGACGCCCACCTTGCGAAACTGGTGGATCGACAGAAGTCACAACCCTACAATACACTGCTTGGCGTCTCTACGCCGTTGTGGTTTCTGTCGAACCCTGCCCAGTTTCGCACCTTGGGCAGGGTTCTCTTTTTATGACAGGAGCACACAGCAAATGGCGGCACAGGCACTGATTCCTGTTATAGATCGGTTTCGCGTCAAAATGGTCTGCCCGCGACAGGACGCACACTGGAAAGAATACACGCCAAAAGCGTGGGCGATGGTATTGCTGGCGTTGAGACACGACGCAGTTGCGATGCAGGAAAACAACCCGCTATCGCCTTGTTGAAGGCAAACGGTTAAACGGCACGGCTACCTACCGCTGAGGCGACAAAGGCCGTGCGACAATTCCAAGGGTGTGCTCCTACGAATTGAGACAAGCATCCGAGGGTGGTGAGGGACCGTCACGCACAGACGGTTGATTGCGGCCATAAACGCGGTTGCCCTCGGCCAGATTGCGCCTACAGAGTGAGCGCAGACAGGTGAAACGATGACCTACAACCCCAGGCTCAACCGCCTGCAATCAGCCGCCATTCTGGCGATCACGCTCGATCGAACGCTGGTTGATTGCGTCGAAGAGTCCTGGTTCACCGGGAACGCACGAGCCGCGTTCTTGGAAATTCAGGCGACTTGTGCGGGAAACGGCAACGGCACGGTGAAGCTGGACGAGTTGTTTCGCAGTGAATTCGGCATTGCCCGCCGCCGAGACGAGAAAGTGAAGGACGCAGTGTTGCGTCGTTTGCAGATGTCCGCTGACAAGCGATTGGCGCTGGTAGAATACCAGCGGAAGTTGCTCGCATTACCGAAGAAAGGAACCGAATGAATGAACTCTTCAGCGATGACGAGGTCGGGCCGGCTGAACCGATGCCGAGGGGCGGATACGCAGCACGGCCCGGCAGCGGACCGGATGGGCGGACCTGCCAGACGTGCGGCCACTTTCGCCATGTTCGGTTCGGCCAGAAGTTTTACACCAAGTGTGCGCTCGTGAAACGGCAATGGACCCGAGGAACGGGGACAGACATCAAGGCCAGTGTGGACGCCTGCCGGTGGTGGGAATCGCACGATACCAGAGGGGGAGATGCGAATGAGTAGGTATTCCGAGTTCATCGGGCGGCTTGCCGCAACAGACAATGCGTGCGGGTTTGAGGTGAGCGAGACGAATCCGAACATGTTCGACTGGCAAGCGGACATTGTGCGCTACGCGTGCAAGTATGGTCGCTTTGGCGGGTACGAAGCGTGCGGGTTGGGCAAAACTCTCCAGCAGCTAGAGTGTGCCCATCAGATTCGGCAGCACGCGGACGGCAAGGTTCTGATTCTTGCACCTCTTGCGGTAGCACAGCAGACGAAACGAGAGGCGTACAAATTCGACATCGGCACAGATGTTACGGTGTGCAAATCGGCGGACGACGTGAGGCCGGGGATCAATGTCGCGAACTACGAACGGCTCCACCTGTTCGACGCATCCGACTTTGTGGCTGTCATCCTGGACGAAGGCAGCATCCTTAAGTCTGTGGACGGCAAGACGAAGAGTCATCTGCTTGGCAACTATGCCGGAGTGCCATATCGCCAATCATGGACAGCAACTCCATCGCCAAATGACGTCATGGAGTTCGGCAATCAAGCTGCTTTCCTCGGCGTTATGAGCCGTGAGGAAATGCTCGCCACGTACTTTGTGCATGACTCGGGGGAGACGCAGAAATGGCGACTGAAAGGGCACGCGAGAGAGGCGTTTTGGGAATGGATGGCATCGTGGTCCGTTGTGATTCAATCGCCCGCCGATCTGGGGTACGATGCCGGCGGGTATGATCTTCCGCCGTTGGTCTACCACGAGCACATTATCGAGTCGGCACCGCAGAGCGGGTTGCTGTTTCCTGTCGACGCGTCCACGCTGGCTGAACGCAGGGCGGCGAAGAAGGCGACAATCGCAGAACGCATCCAGCGTGCGGCGGACCTCGCCAACGAATCGGATGAGCGATGGGTTATCTGGTGCAATCTGAATGATGAGGGGACTGCACTCGCCAAGGCAATTCCCGACGCTGTGGAAGTCGCGGGCCGCCATTCGATGGACGAGAAAGAGGATCGGCTGTCGCATTTCGTCGAAGGCGATATTCGCGTCCTCATAACTAAGCCCAAGATCGGCGGGTTCGGGCTCAACATGCAGCACTGTCACAACACGGTCATATTCCCGACGGACTCCTTCGAAGCGTGGTATCAGCAGATTCGACGATTCTGGCGATTCGGGCAAACTGAAGCCGTCAACGTGCATCTGATTGCGTCGGAACGCGAGGGCGCAATCGTAGCAAATCTGAAGCGGAAGGAAGCCGCAGCCCAGGCGATGTTCGATGCATTGGTGGGGCACATGCGGGCAAAGTCTACAGCGAACATTCACAGCACGACGCGTGACGTGCTGGATTACACACCTACTCAGGAAATGGAAGTGCCAGAATGGATGATGCAACACTGTGTCTGAATCAGTCGAGCGGAGCGAATCACCACCTCTATCATGGGGACTCGTGCGAAGTGCTCGGCGGGCTTCCCGACAACAGCGTGGAATACTCGGTATACAGTCCGCCGTTCGCACAAATCTACGCCTATTCCAACTCTGATCGCGACATTGGCAACCATGCCGGGGACGCTGAATTCTGGGAGCACTACAGATTCGTTATCTCGGAGATGTACCGAACGGCCACGCCAGGGCGTCTGTCTTCGGTGCATTGCATGAACCTGCCTGCGATGAAGGCGAGACATGGCTACATCGGCCTGTTGGACTTTCGGGGCGACATCATCCGGGCGCACAAAGACGCGGGATGGATCTACCATTCCGAAGTGTGCATCTGGAAGGATCCCGTTGTGTCGATGCAGCGAACGAAAGCCCTCGGCTTGCTGCATAAGCAGGTGCAGAAAGACTCGTGCCGCAGTCGCATGGGAATCCCTGATCACGTCTGCACTTTCCGGAAGCCGGGCGATAACCCGGAACCGGTTGACGGTCCGCTGGAATACTTCGCTGGCGATCCCGATACGTTCGCTCACACGGGCAATCTGTCGATCGACGTGTGGCAGCGATATGCCAGTCCGGTGTGGTCGGACATTCGGCAGACTCGCACGCTTCAATATCGCACGGCTCGCCACGAGGACGACGAAAGGCACATATGCCCGTTGCAATTGGATGTTATCGAACGGTGTGTGCAATTGTGGAGCAATCCTGGCGAAATCGTCCTGTCACCATTCGCGGGAATCGGCTCCGAGGGGCATGTGGCGATTGAGATGGGGCGTAAGTTCGTGGGCTGCGAATTGAAGGAATCCTACTTCGATGTGGCGGCGAAGAATCTGGCGAAGGCGGAAAAGTCTCTGACGGAAAGAAAACTGCTATGACATGGATGACGGACGACGACCTGGAAACAATCCGCGACCTGTATCCGGTGACGACGGCGGAACGGATCGGCGACATCCTCGGGCGATCGGCAGGGGTAATCAGGCAGGCAGCGTTTCGGATGCGGGTAGCATCCGGTTGCGGGGCGTCGCAAGCTCCACGATTCACCGCACGGCAGGACGCCGTTATCCAGGCGGAATACGCTCGGGTTGGGACTGCTGCCCTATCGCAACGCCTTGGTCGGTCGCCAGCATCGATTCGGAGCAGGGCGGCACGTCTGGGACTGGCGACCGCACGCCGACCATGGACACACGAGGACGATTCGACGCTGCGGGCGATGTATTGCGGCGGATTCCCAGTGCGGGACATCGGCATCCGCCTGAGGAGGACTGGACCGGCGGTAAGGACTCGGGCGGGGGTGTTGGGGCTGAATAGGGCCGAACAATGATTGAGCTCCCCTCACTCTACGATCACCAGTCCAACTTGCGGGACCGAACCCGCCCTGCACTGGCGCAGCATCGGCGAGTGATTCTGACCGCGCCACCGGGTTCGGGGAAGACTCGCCTTGCCAAGTGGATTATGGGGGCCTCGGCCAACAGGACGCCGGGCGACAACCAGTCCGGGAAAAGCCTGTTTGCGGTGCATAAGCGGGGGCTAGTGGAGAACGCATCGAATTCGTTCGCCGAGGAACCGGAACTCCCGCACGGGGTGATCATGTCCGGTGTTGATACGGCGTGGGGCCACAGAACTCAGGTTGGATCGATCGACACGTTGAATTCTTGGTTCGTCGGGGGCGACGATGGCGAGGTGAAGTACGACACGTCAGTAACATTCGATCTGGTCGTGTTCGACGAGACACATTCGCATCTGAGCAAGCTGCGGAAGTTCCTGAAATACCACGACGCCTACCGCGAAGAACTCGGGCTTCACCCGGCGTATGTGATCGGCCTGACGGCGACGCCGGAAGCGAAGGGACTGGCCGACGTCTACCGCGAATTGGTCCTCGGTCCGCCGACGCAGTGGTTGATCGATAATGGTTTTCTGACGCCGTTCCGATACGTGTGCGGACGGAAGGCCGATCTGTCGAAACTCGTCCAGGGCGGCGACAATTTCACCGAGAAGTCGGAAGCCGCCGCATTCGAGGGAATGTCAGGGGATATTGTCCGCGACTGGAAACGGTTCGCCGAGGGACGTCCCACAGTAGGGTTTTTCCCTCGCAGAACGCACGCACGAGATGCCATGACCCTACTGTCGGAAGCGGGGGTTCGCGTGGCTTACGTCGACGGTGAGACGCCGGACGACACGCGTGCTCGCATCTACTGGGAGCTTGGCAACGGGCATCTCGACTACCTCTGCAACGTGCAGGTGGTCGAGCGGGGAACCGACATCCCGGCGATCGCCTGCGTGCAGCTATGCGTGGCAGTTGGTTCGGTGGTTCGCTATCTACAGATGATCGGCAGGGGAAGCCGAATTGCTCCCGGAAAAACGGACGTCCTGATATTGGATCACGGCGGAAACGTCGCTCGGCACGCTTTTTTTGAGGATGAACGCCACTGGAGTCTCGACAACAGCACCGAACGCACGGGTGACGTTGTCGCTCGCCCGACGATCGAATGTCCAGAATGCAGTGCCGTGTACCGGGGTGGGAAATGCCGCCAGTGTGGTTACGAACCAACTCCGAAGCAGCGTGCTGGACAGGGACTGGAATTTGATGGGAGCGAATTGCGAGAGATCGCCCGGAAGGACAAGCCGCAATCAGCCGAGAAGTCGCCCGAGGAACTGATGATCAAGGCCCTGTATTCCGCTGGCGGGTCCGGGCGAACGTGGAAGCAGTGCGTTGGGATATTCTTCCGGGCCAACGAGAAGCAGGGCTCGAAGCGTCGCGTGCCGAAAACGATCACTGTCGGCGGCCACCGCTATCAGATGTTACGATCCGGCGACAGCCGGGGCGGGAAGCGTGTTTCCTCGATGTACCCATTCACGACAACCCGTGGTGATCACGGGGGCGAACTCTATTTAGGGGAATTCTGATGTCCGACGCGACGAGGACGGCGGGCGGCACTTGCAGCGACTGCGGGAACCCGTGGGAGCCAGACGTGTTGCAGTTCTGGGGCTGTCGCCCGGTGACATTCTGCTCGCACTGCGAAGCACCGATTGAACCGGGGAAACCGAAACGCAGCACACTATACGAAAGGATCCGACGATGGTTCGGGAATCGCTACCGACGGTGAGGGATGACGTGGACACGATCGAGATTCGACTCGCACTGCGCAGCGAGTTAGTCGCGATGGCGGCAATCGACGACGGTGGCCCAGATGCGATGTGTGCCGCGACGCTCCTGCACCGAATTCAGCAGGGGATGACGACGGCGCTTTCTGCGACGACATGCGGGCGGGTCGTGGGCTTTCTCGTCTACGAAAAGCACGGCGAATGGTATGAGTTGGTCAGGATGGCCGTGCATCCACAGCACCGCAGAGGGGGAATCGGGACGGCGATGCTCGCCGAACTGAAAAACAAACTGCACCCGCAGACGCGGCGGGCGATTGAGTCGATGGTGCGGGAAACAGACCTGCCGGAACTGCTGTTTCTGCGGTCAGCGGGATTCATGGCGACGGAGATGCACTCCGAGTGGTTCGACGATTCTGGCGAGGATGGAATCCTGATGCGGTACGTGAGCGGGGGGGGATGATGGGCGATCAGCAAATGTGCCCGGTGTGCGGAAACACCGTCAATATTCGTGAGTACGAGTATCACGGTCTGCCGATGGTGCTGTGCGACGGCACAGAGGAGCACGAGGGCTGCGATT
>Ga0208433_1001169_pt1 | contig 10040 bp, 16 predicted proteins | sample 3_EtaG_FD_184075 | JGI IMG/M metagenome (GOLD analysis project Ga0208433, IMG submission 184075) | Marine viral communities from the Subarctic Pacific Ocean - 3_ETSP_OMZ_AT15126 metaG (SPAdes) (version 2) | ecosystem: Environmental > Aquatic > Marine > Oceanic | place: Pacific Ocean | collected...
CAAAATGTACTCTTTATCCACCTCCCCCTTTATCAAAGTGTGCTGTTTCTCTCCGTCGGGAATGGTGCATTGATGCATTTTCCTTGCGCTAAAATAACTATCGCTTCCGTCTGTAAATTGAGCTGCATACTCTCTCATGAAAGACGAATTAGAAGCTCCCCCTGCTCGAGCTTCTTCAATAACGGTACTATCAATCATGTCGGCAGGAATAGAATCAAATCCCATTTGTGAAATAAAGTAATTAGATTGCATAATATCATCTGAATAAATATTACCCATCCAATCCTTATATGTGCGATAGAGGTTTTCGAAGCTATAACTCGCAGAAGACAACGCTATCATCTTTGAGTTGTTTTCAAACACAATCCGGTCTTTCTCTTTCATTTCCCCCTTGGCGATAAGGTCATCTTCCATTTCCCTTATCTTTATTCTCTCTGCCATATCCTGAGGAGCCACCAAGAATGGCATCAATACATTCTTAATAGTGTCTTCTGGTAACAACAAAAACTCATCGAGAACTAAAACGTTGGCGCGAAAACCCCGAATCTTTTCTCCACTTAAAGGAATAGCTGTGATTGTTCCCTCATTGATTTTCCACTCGAACTGATCGTTACGTTTAGACTTAGCACCGAAAGCGTGAGCTAACATTTGAGCTTCCTTGGACTCTACAATTTTTTCTATATTGTTAAAAATAAACCTAGCTGTACGAAAGGTCGGCCCCGCTATAAGTATCTTTGTTCGGGGTTCAAAAACACATTGAAGAAAACAATAAATAGCCGCAATAAAAGTTTTTCCGCAGCCACGTCCCCACACACACATACTAAAGTTTCTATTGAAGAATGCCTTCAGAGTTATTTCTTGGTAAAGGGCAAGTTTAATCCCCGACAAAAGCTCTGTGGTAAAACCAAGGTTAGAGCGCATGAACTTGGCTAGTGTAATCTTAGCCTGCCGATCCCCGAGTTCCCCCTTTAACGCAAGGGACTCCTTGTTTATGTCTACGATAGGTTTATTGTATTTGTCGGGGCAGTACCACATATCAATCCAAATACGCAATAAGAATCATTATCAACACTATTGCTATTGCTTCGTTATAGGTTAAACAAATATATCCCTTCATAATAATTTAAGATCATAGGCAAGCTGTAGATCGAACTTAATTTTTAATATTTTTGTTAGTAAAAGTTTCTTCACTATTCTTACGCATTCTACTCTTCCATCCACGAACAAAAACTGAATATGAGGAAATTCCTGAATCAACTCCCTCACGTTATGAAAAATAAAATCAGGGGTTACGCGGGTATTTTTTTTGTAGACATAAGGGAGTTTTTTAAATGCTAAACACTCTTCTAATTTTCGCTCAACAAGAATCACCATATACGCATCTTCTTCCGCCGCTCTTTTTATTTCATTTTTGAATCTTTCCAAACCCGAACTCAGCGTGCCTATAAGGTCTGGAACAGACTTTCTCTCAATATAACAATTACCCGTTTTCTTCTTGTCGTTAAGGCAGTAATCTCCAAATTTTAATCCCCTAACCTCGGTGGGGAAGTCTTTTATTTGCAAGGGGTTTTGTTCCCGTGAGTCAATGTATATTAAATGATCTTCATCAAACTCCTCCTCAAATTTTATTTTTCCGTCTGGTCCTTGAGTAGGCAAAGATGAAAGTTTATTCTTCAAACCTATTTCTTCACACAATTTATAATAGTCCTCAAAAATTATTTGATAATAGGAAATGGGTGGAACCAAAAGCGTTCGTAGCTCTACTTCGGTGGGTGTATATTCAAGGCCCTTTTCCCTCTTTCTTTTTGTTAAAAGGCCTTTGCAGTATTTTCTAGCTTTCTCCATGGAAGCTTCTTTCAGCCAACTTTTCAAATTTCTTTTGTCGTTGAAGTCGGCGGAAAGATACTGTTCTTTATTTTTAAATTTTATTAATTCCTTGGAGTATAAATCGTAACGAGGAAACTGTGTTTGGTAGTAGTCTCCTATCGAAAGTTTGTGAGCTTTTATATGAAGATGAAGGCTCTTGTCTTTTTCGAATTCTTTTTTGCAAACATTACATTCAACCATTTAAAACTTCCTCTTCGCTGATACCCATGATACGAGACTTGATCTCCTCCATGGAGGTCAGCCTCTCTATCTCATTGGAAACATTCTTCTTTCGAAGTTCAGCTATCTTAATCATTTTATGTCTAGACTCCTCGCTTTTCCAAAGTTCTACAAGGTTCAATATGGAAGCAGATTCCTGCATCATTTTACTCATTCGCTGGCTTCTCTTCTCTTTCAGTTCGTTAAGCAACTTGGTCTGGCGATTGACGCACTGGTTGTATTCTGTTTGGGCCGTGTTAATTGCTTCCACCAAACTCATCGCCATTCTGCGACCCTCCGTATCTTCCGCGTTCTGATCTAGTAGCTGTTGGAGTCTTTCGACGCGCCGCTGGATATTTGAGGCTATAACCACTTCCGCAGAGAGAACGATATATTGATCCACTTCCTCTTGAGTTAGGTCGGGCTTATCCCATGTATATCTTACAAAGCTGCTTTCGAATAATTCCCTATCTGTCTCAATATTGTAAGTACCAATTTGATGAAGAAAACGGAACGTATGCATGTATCCAATTAAGGTATACAAATTCCTTTTTGTTTTAGTCGTAACTTTTTCCTTGTCTATCCCGTTGTAAACGTACTTGTTAACCCTAACCAACGCACGAGCTTCTGACTTGGGCGGAGAATATCCTCCCTCTGCGGCAGTCTCCTCATTCGTTACGTCCGAATACTTAACTTTGTTATTTATCGTCTTAAGAAACTCAAACAGCACCTTATATCTGAGATCTAAGGGGGAAATGTTTGGGTCATCGAAAACCACCTTGGCCATCTCCATAGGCTTCATCGCGCCGCAATTATTCGAGATAAACTCTTTCTGATCTTCGGTAAGTTCGGTTTTCTCTTTCGGGTAATACTTATGAGACACCTTTGCCTTAATACTCTTTTCAGCCAGAAATTTCTTTACGGCTCTTCCATACTTAGATCTTCCATCCCTCATGTCTTCAGGAACATCCGGGAAGACTAATTCGATTAGTTCCTTGATGTAGGGGGGATCATCAGGACGATTATTCCATTCGTTCAACAGTGCTAGCTGTTGGTCCTCATTAAGTTCTATATTTTTGGAGCTCATAAAATTTCAATATCTCCGTCCTTCAACATCCTTTTAACTTTTTGTATTATGGATTTTTTAACATTTTTAATTTGTTTGTATCCGGGAACTCTATTCCTTTCGTTTGTCTTATACCCCATTAAAGTCGCCGCTTCCTCCTCGGACATATTATTAATATAAAGAGCCTTATATATTTTCCATTCCGCGGGTTTTAGAGTGGACTCCATCTTAACGTGAAGTTTTTCCATCATCGAAATTACATCCAACCCCGAATACTCAGCGGAGTTTATTTCGTGTGAATGGTCATCTATGGAGACGGGCAACTTTGCGTCATATGCTTGTTTTTTGGTTTTTGTCCAGTTCGCGTAAAGGGGGCATGCTTCCGATTGTTTTCCGTAGATGTAACACAAGTCACCAGCTTCCGCCGCTGCACATTTTAAACAGGGTCTGCAGTAATTTCCGTAATTATTTCTAATTAGATTCTTTATCTGGTTGGAAATTATACGGTTAATCCATGGATTAAGAGGTTTTCGAGTGTCATATAAATGCCACTTTTTAAAGATGTGAATTCTTAAAATCTGAGAAACGTCATCGAAATCCATCCACGAAAGCGCTGTTAAATTCCATTTGGATTTTCTTTTTTTTATTTCTAAATCTATCTGCTCAATTAAGTCTTCGAATTTAGGTTTCTTGCGCCTGCTCATGGTTTCGAGATGATCCCGCGTCCCTCATGAAATCTTCAGCAAGGGTTTCTGCCGAATAACTAAGATCCGCTTCTCTTCGATAATCACTCCTGCTTCCCTCCGGATTTGATCCAACCAGTTTGTCCATGGGTGCGATGTTGAATAATCGGGATCCGTCAACTTCCGCTTCAAGTTTGTTTATGTTTGGCATCTCAAATGCTTCCTCCTCAACTTCTTCTTGAATTGTTGCAATTGGATTTTTGGGATCAGCCTTAAACACCCTTTTGGCTGCAGTCTTATTAAGAGCCAGAAAGGCCTCCCCGCAGGAACTACAAAACTTGGGCTTTACTGCGGCGTAATTTGTACCTCCCCCGCAAGTTGGACAATATATTTTCATCTTCTTGGTATTACACTATTTTACTAAAAATAATTGATTTTTCAAAAAAAGTGTATATCTTATATATATGGAGAAAATCAAATTCAAAAATTCCGACGGTATAGAATACGAACTGGTATGGAAAAAACCCCATCACACCTACAATGCTGATGGTTTGTGTTATTCTCCGGAACTAGATAACCCCAAAATTCTAGTGGACCCAAAACTCAAAAAACGCAGGAAACTCAGTACTTTAATAGAAGAAGTGACTCACGCTTTCTTTTGGGACAAACCAGAAAGAGAAGTCAGGAAGTTCTCTTCGGTCTTGGCTGGTTTAATCAATAAACAAATTAAATAGTTTCCAGTTCTGAGATTTTAGTAACAATAAATTTAGTTAATTCAGATCGTACTATATCCTCCGCGGTAAACTCAAATGTCTCTATTCCCATTTTTTGGCTTTCTTTATTATTGAAAATATCGAAGATTTTGTCGAAACCTCCCCTGTTTCCATTTTTAAGATCGGTCTGCATGGGGTCAGCTAATATAAAAACTCGGGAATATTTCCCTATTCTGGTTAGTACGGTAACAATCTCCCGAAGAGAACTGTTTTGAGATTCGTCCATTACTACAGCTTTTGAATTCCAGCTCATTCCTCTGGCAAAGTTTACGGGATGTATGGAAACGCGATTCTCTTTTTGTAGTTTTTTAACCGTAACATCATTTAATAACTCATCCAGCTTATCCATGAAAGGGAGATTATAGTAGTGAAGTTTTTCGTCGGCGTCTCCCGGAAGAAACCCTAGTCTTGAGTCGGAGCTTTCAACTGCTGATCTCATATAAATAATATCAGACACTTTGCTAAGGTTTAAAAGGTTTAAGGCTGCATAAACAGAAATAAGCGTTTTGGAACTTCCCGCCGGACCTTTGCATAAAATTACCCTAGTTTCTTTTTTAAGGGATAATTCTATGAATTCTTTCTGCTTCTTTGTCCAGTTAAGTTCATCTATGTAAAAGGTATCTTTGGGTTTTAAAGTTTCCCTTTGGTGAATTTTGATTTTTCCGTTTGAGACTTCGAGAGAATCAAAGTCTCCCGCGTTTTTAACTTTAGGCATCTTCATATAATACACTATTTTACGTGTAAATACCTATGAGGATTATGAACGAAATCACAAATGCAGCGCCTCAAGTCGTTAACTTATTAAGCCAAGGAGTAACTACAGAGCAAGCGGAAAAAGTAGCTCAGGACTTGGTTGGACAGTACGGATGGCTTATAATAGCAGCACTTATAGCGATCTTAGCGAAAGACATGATCATAAATTTCGCGCAAGCGTTATTAGTGTTTATGGGGAGTGATTTTAATAATGACGACATAATATATATTTCAGGTCGTCAGGCACGAATAGTGAGGGTAGGTATAAGGACAACCTGCTTTTACATGACAGACAGATCGTCAAAAATGGTCGTTCCTAATGAGCAATTAAAACAGTTAACTATAGAAAAGAGACTAGTGCAAAACGGGAAAGTCCCCTATTTGCCCACCGGAGGAGACCCAAGTTACGTAGGAACTGAAGAAATTCCTATTCAGCCACCCCCGATGGAAGTGAAAGTGGTGGAGGGGGACAAGCCCCCGCCCAAAACGTCTACGAGAAAAAGATGAAAAAAACGCTACTTGTAATTATAATATTATTAGTTGGATGCAAAACCCCTTCGTTGGATGAAAAGGGGCGATTAGAAAAAATAAGAATAATGGTTCCTGCGCTGATTGATATAGAATTTGACTATTACAAGGATGAGGAGAACAAAGGTAAAAGTAAATACAAGAAACCCGAGCCTGTTCCCGAAACTGTTAACGGTTACCCGAAATTAATGCCGTTAAGGAGAAAATAAGTGTAAAGATTTATGGAAGGATGCAGTTAAGCATGACCAAGGCAATTTAGCGAGACTTGATCAAACAGACATTAGCTCCGAAGCTAAATTTGACATAAAAGTTAGCGAAAAAACTAACGTCATAATTCGGGATTGTATCAATACCGATCATTGATTCTCGTTAACAAAAAGCCCCGCTTTCGCGGGGCTTTTAGTTTACCTGATTATAATGTCACCACCTTGGTGCTCGGGTCTCCTTATTATAACCACTCCTACTTTGCTTCTTGGGATCCTTAGTATCCAATTTACTTCTGGGACAGACTTAAGGTTCCTATCTGCTATGCGTGATGGTATATAGTAAGGTCTGTGATATTGTATAACAACATTATCACCCTTTCATTCGCCCGGATCGTTTCCGTCGATCACCTTGTCTCGGTTGTTTTTAAACTCCTCTCGGATTTCCTTAATTCGAGCATAGACCTCTTTGTGATGAGTTTTCATTTGAGCCATCCATTCTTTCCTTGAAGCTGCCATTTTCTCTCTCAGAGCCTTTTTCTCTTCGTCTGAGGCGTTTTTCCATGCATCACGATCAAAAACTCCCTTGTGCTTCTTTGCAGCCGCCGCAAAGGCCTCCTTTAGCTCCTTGATCTTGGCGTCATCTCTTACGAGCTTGCCAAAGCCGCTGTCTTTCTTATGGTCACCCTTTTTATGGTCGCGAACTTTGTGACCACGCTTCTTAGCATCTCCCCGATGCTTTTTGCGCTTTTCAAAAGCAGCCTTAAGGCGTTCTTTGACTTTCTCTGGATTCCATTTCTTGCCGCCCCGTTCCGGCTTCTCTTTGTCGGGTTTAGGTGCGGGTTTTGGAACCTGAGCCTGTGCGGTTGTTAACGCTGATGCCACAATAGCTATCAGCCCAATTTTGAGTATACGTTTAACAAACATAACAAATATTACACTGCAAGAATCATGCCAGTCATAAAACACCTATTTGCTAGACTTTAAAAGTTCTACGATCTTTTGGATTGGTAATAATTCCCAACACAACCAAAAGAATGGGTAAAGACCCCCATTTGGTGTAATATAAAGCATGAAGAAGAAGCTTATTGTCGGTGCTGTAGTCTTGGCTCTTGTTGGGGGCGTTGTGTTTTGGGTTCTTAAGGGGGACGACATTAAGGAGAAAGCCGCAGAAAAAGTTGTGGAGACCGTGGTTGAAAAGGTGGTTGAAGATGCCGTGGACGAAGCCAAAAATAAATTAATACAAAAACTTATTCCCTGACACTGGTATGAAATTTCATATCTACCTCAAGGAACTACGACATCGTAGATTTCCAGATACTCGTAAGATGTGTATAATGCTTGGAGTTACAAAAGAGGTGTGGAGAAAGATTGAGCGCGGGATAAACCCCCCTCCAAAAAAGTCGGTATTGAGAAAATTTTGTATTTTGGTAAGCGCCTTAAGTTATGAACAAGCTCAGCTTTTCGCACTAGCTAAAAAATGGGAGCCTCATAAAGACACTAATAGTGGATACCACAGTCTCCTAAGTAAAAATTCCAATTCAGAATGGATAGAGGCCTTGACCGAAGAAAATAGACCTGATTACGAACACAAGCACTGGGGGAAAAGACAATAATCTAACATATATTTTACACCAGCTCTTGTTTTCGTGTAATTGTTTATTAAATGCCAAATAGCCACAGTAAAATAAGTTTCGCGGATCTTGATACCTTCTTAAAGATAGCACCCATTCTTGGTCTATGCTTCCTAGCCTACCTCCAGACGCTCTTCCCCAGTAAGGTGGAATTTGACAGAATAGAACAGCAATTGATACGGATGGATAAGAAAATAACAGAGATGACAGTCCTTAATAAAGCGATAACATCCAACACAACAGATATAAACCAAATAGAAAATAGGTTAAGATTTCTAGAGGTGGAATTAGCCAAACACCACGCGTCAGATAAAGCCAGTAGGGGTGAGGGCGGAGCAAGATGAGGTGTTTTTTAATTTTTCTTTTCTCTCTTTCTTTAAACGCCGCTCCAAATATAGATCCCGATGTGGAAATAAGAGTAAAAGGGCTGGTTTGTCCGAGTTGCGCCATAGGCCTTAAAAATATCTTTAAAAAGAATTCATATGTCAAGGGGTTGAAGGTGGACACTAAAAAAGGCACCCTCTCTTTGGAGTACTGGGGTATAGAGATCCACCCCTCCAAAATAAAAACAATGGTTAAAAAATCCGGTTATGAAGTCTCCTCTATTAAATGGTTAAAAAAGGGGAAACCCAATAGATATAATGCTCCATAAAAAAATCGCAGCCGAAAAGGCCGCGATTAATACGAGTTTATTGGAGCCTCTGCCACCTGAAGATAGGAAACTCTAAACCTACTTCTATTTGAAAAGCTCTGCGAGCTTTTAGGTAGCAGTATAAATTAGTGAGTTGTACCCACACCAACGTTACCCTCGGCATCTCTATCGTCACTAACAATAGGTCCCGGGGGCGGTGGTTCTGGGGCTGAGGAACCAGCTCCTACATTTCCTTCGGGCGCAGATGTTCCTGCTCCAACGTTTCCTGCAGGCTCAGATGTCCCTACGCCTACGTTGCCTCTATTCCTTTTTTTGTCCCTCTTTCTGATTCGAGTTCCGTCTGGTCTATAAGTTGCCATAATATTTTTCTCCTAAAATTAATCTGGGTAAGGTGTACCCGTAATTACCGCTCCGGAAAAATCCGGAACACAAACACTCACCCACGTTTGCGCACCATTCCTTGCGTCATTGGTTGCGTTCATCCAACCGGATACACTGCTGTCTGTCCAGCTCCACCCAGAAGGGAGAGGAACTGCTCTACCAGTTTCGGTACCGGTGACTTCACCAGATATTCCTGTTAACTCGGTAACCAAACGTGGATAATAATCGGTGCCGCTAGCATAATTGTTACTGTAGGCTTTCTTGTCAACAGGGGGGGCACCTTGTCTGAAATAAGCAAAGTCGTGCCATCCCCACATTTGAACGCTGGCAGATTGGTTAACATGTTCGGGTGCTCCAAATTGAAAATCAATTATACCAATATCCCAATAAGAAGTACTCACTCCGTCACTAGTTGTATGTTCTTTATAAAATGCCATTTTAAATCCTTACGCTTCCCCAACTGTCCACTGATCTGTTGCGCCGGAAAAGTATGGTACACATACCTTAATCCAATCATAAATTCCGCTACGAATATCATCGCTGCTTTCCATCCACCCTGAAACTCCGTTATCTCTCCAATCCCAACCAGCGGGAAAATCTGGTCCCAACCTCTTTGTTCCCGTGACTTCTCCCGAAACACCGGTTAAATCCATATATTGAAACAAATCCTTTGCACCGGTATAAGGACAAGAATACATTTGGTTCATTATGGAATTAGCGCCAGCTTCCCGATAGGCGTGGGTTGCATAACCATCTACCCACAAGTTACATCCGAACCCTTCCGAGGAGGGAGCAGGTGTCCATGATTCTACGTGGCCTACTTTCCAATAGCCAGCTGACGTTCCGTCGGGCAAGGTTTTGTTAATATCTAAACCCATGATACAGAATATTACACAGAAAAAGTAAAAAAGTCTATTTTTTTAAAAATCAATCCAACCACGTATTGAGAATATAACTAAGATCTTTGGTAAATTTTTTTTCAGAGACAAGAAATTGGCGACTTTTTAAGTAATCGGATGTTTCGCGCATTAGTTCCTCATCTTCAAGTTTTTCACCAGCTTCGTCCAGTGAAAAGTAATAATAAGGATAATCCTTGCCTAAATACTCCACCACAGAGTTGTTGGGGTTGACTAGTACCGGGGTCTGACGAGTAATGCATTCCACAATAACGTTGTTAGCTGTTGATTCAAATAAATCGATAAACACAACTGAAGAAGACATTATGTCATCATATTGATTATTATCGAGATAACCTATAACCTCATAGGGTTGATACTCGTGC
>Ga0208433_1001171_pt1 | contig 10029 bp, 10 predicted proteins | sample 3_EtaG_FD_184075 | JGI IMG/M metagenome (GOLD analysis project Ga0208433, IMG submission 184075) | Marine viral communities from the Subarctic Pacific Ocean - 3_ETSP_OMZ_AT15126 metaG (SPAdes) (version 2) | ecosystem: Environmental > Aquatic > Marine > Oceanic | place: Pacific Ocean | collected...
CGTATATTCTATGTGATGTAACTGGTCGCCCCAAATCGTCACCACTTCCATCAAACCCTATTAGATTCATAACTTTCTGTCCTTGTATAGCTCCTATTAACATAGCATAATTTGGCTGATTACCTGAACCACCAGCAATATCATCTAAAAGGTCTGTCCTATCTACATCATAAACAATAGACTCAGCCCATATTCGCCAGTTATTCCCATTCAGATTATTGTTGCCTGATTCTTCATATTCAATTTCATCACATACTTCCCAATCACCACATTCTTCAAATGAATTATCATCATGGTCAGTCTCAATGGGAATTAGTACCCATTTATGACCATTATAGAATGGTCCTCCCCAAGAAGAAGTCATATATAATCTTTTAGTTTTTGGAGAAAATGCCATGCCACTCGGACCTTCCCAATCCTTATCAAGGGTGCATTCTAATTTATCCATAGCAATATAATGAATGGAAGAAGAATCACTCAAAGCTGTTTCATTAGGTACATAATCATTTTTTACACCAGCTAACAAGGCAGTACCGTATAAATATCTTCCATCATCAGCCGTCGTACTCACAAAAACATGCTTCAACTTATTAATGTGTCGTAAATTACACCAAGCTGATACTCGTTCTATCTCTGGTTGGGTATCTGTAATCTCTACAAATTCAGTATTATATGAATTTTTTCCTGCTGATGTCGTTGAGTCATCACTGTTGATTGGTCTATATCTTGCTAAGTGAAAAACCCAGTCTGTATGTGGATGGTGAGACAATGCTCTTCGATACGTTTGACTATACCAGTTTTCACCAGCTGAGCCTGACCAACCAGTCCAATCCTCACCTTCACAGGTTTCATTATAATGGACACCTTGGTCCACTGTTGTCACTCTCGTGTAGTCACGGTCCCTCGACCATTGACCAAAATCTTCACTTCCATCCGGGGTATGTTGCAATGGGTCTCTATTAGTAAAAGAAAGCGATGTCACACCGTCATAATTAGTAGTCGAAGCCTGCCAAAGAATCCCCCTGCCTACAGATGGTGTATAATTATCATCATCTATTTTTTTATACGCTGATAACCATATATCCCAGCCCTGTATATTCGAATAGTCTAAGCCATCTTCATTACCATTTTGATTTATACATATCATATCGCTTATTTTAAAACCGGGGTCTAATGCTATACCTGAAGAAGAAATAGTCTGAAATGTCTCATCTTCTATATCATACTTATATAAAAGCCCCATATCGCTACCTGAATCTAATATCCATATATAACCAGCAGGAGTATACGACTTATAACCAAATGATACCTTCTGGATTCCCCCAAAATGCATACCATCAACTTTTACAGGGTCTTCCCAGTAGCCATCAGTAGTTGAGTAGACTGGGTTTTTATACTTCATGAATATCAATTCTGTACCTTCATATTCTGCGCCCCATATATTACCGTCTTGGTCAATACATGCTGTATCAAAGAAGCCAACGTTTGACATAGACATTTTTAATCCAGCTTCACTTAATGTTATATTTTCTTGTGGGGCTCCACCAAATGTTGGAAATTGGTTTCTACCAAGCCACTGAGCAGGTCTATTCGGTCCGCAACCTATATGGACCTCCTTGTTGTTAGGTATAATAGTTACATCCGCAGGTCTATCCCTTAGTGTACCGGGGGATTCTGCTTCTCGAGCTCCATAAAAATCCTTGATAATGTTTATATTTCCTTCTTTTTTATCATACCCTATTAAGTCTCTTTTGCCACCATTCTCGAGCCATCCTAAGGTATCCATACGTAATGCCACCTGTCCTTCAGCTAAAATAGTCCATGTATCCGGATATATTCCTCCCATATAGCTATCAGACTGATTAAAAGCTATAAGTAAACCCGCATCGAATTCCGTAGGAGTACCTGAACAAGCTGCGGCAGCTGACCAACCAGACCCACTTAAACCCGCATTTTTCCATTTGTAGGTAGCAGCATTTCCTACACCATGTTGTGCAATTTCAATATAGTACTTAGTCTTATTTTGACCAGCGGTAGGAACAAAAAGACCAGTAATTGTTATTGAATTTAGAGTACCAGCCATTTAACTCTCGTCAGTAGTTGTGGATGTTGTAAAACTAATATCATAAACACCTGTATAATCAGATATAGCCCAGCTTCCGTCCTGAATCAAATGACTATCTTTAGGAATACCACGCAGTCTCCCATCTTCGCCTAATTGTTCCAAGTTTTCACTATAACTTGCAGCATCTAATGGTAAATCATGAGCATCAGGCGATGCCTGAATACCAGCATGAAATGTTCTTATTTCAATAGCTTCCTTAGGCACTAAGTATATTGCTCCATTCGACTATCGTAGGAGTCTGAAGTTTTACCTCTACCATATTGAAAATCTCTCAAAGCTTTCAAACTTTTAGCTCCAAATTTTCCGTCAATTTCACCTTTGTACAGTCCTAATCCCTTCATTTGTTCCTGCAGTTGCCGAATCGGCTCAGAGTTTTCAGGACCAAAACCACCATGATTGCCAATGTATTTCTGTAATTGGTCAATTCTCACTCCAGACCGTTGCTCGGGAGAGTAATAGGTGTCAGCATCACCTTGTTCTGACCAAGGATTTGGTTTATCAGTTGTTGTTTTAAATAAATCCGGGTCAGGTTCTTTAGCAGCTTGTCTATCATCTCTCCAATTATTCCACCGTTGTTTCCAAGAAGCCTTTTCTTTCGGTGGCGAATAAGAGTCATAGGGTACTCCTACACCTTTATTGCTATCAACTTCAGCAGAAGAGGGTTCTCCGGGGTGCGGGGGTGGTGAATAAGAGTCTTGTTCCGCTACAAATGCACCAGCTTCTTTCTCCGGTGAATAAGAGTCGTAGGGTATATCATTACCCTGTTGCGGTGGTGAATAAGAGTCTTGTCGATTTAATGGTACACCCTTATCCGTTTTCGGTGGAGGTGGTGAAAAAGAGTCATAGGGTATATCATTACTCTGTTGCGGTGGTGAAAAAGAGTCGTAGTTACTTGGTGCATAACCATTCCATGAATCTGGTACATTTGCATTCCATTCGTCTTGAGCACTCTGACCCTTTGCCTTATAGTTGCCCATTCTTCCATATTTCCATTTACTCATAATATTATCCTTCTATTAATTGACCCCACAATGAGGTCTTTCCGTTTATTATTTGTACTACATGTACGGTAAACAATCCGCCTTGAAAGTAATCAACAACCGCGAAAGCGTGGCTCCAATTATGTTTTCTATTCATAAGCCAATCATTCTTTTCGTCTGACATGTCCTTTAAACATCCGATACTCCATGCACTCTTCACACCATCAAGGTGTGTAACAGAGTTCTGTTGAATATCATGGTGATGTCCATACATCACATTAGCACCGAGCTTTAGCAAGTGATTTCTCGCATGAGTAATACCCGCGAAATGATTACCATGATAGTAGTACAGTTTTCCAATTTTCAAATATTTTCCCATTGGAAAATACTTATAACCACGTTCATCGAGGTTCATCGCCTCCTTAAACATGATGTCACCGAGGTAAGGATTCTCATAAACGAATCTGTTTAACCAGTCGTCATGGTTCCCTTCCATTAAGTACTTTTCAGTACAGCTAACCTTATCCAAAGCCTCGTCTATCACATCCATATGTTTATTGACTACTTTTATGTCATCATAAACAAATGGGAGCTGATATTCAAGCGGAGGACGTCTCTTTTTTTTCCACTGCCAGTGAGCAACGGATGAGAATTCTCCGATGTCGCCGAGGTCTATATAAAAGTCCGGCTTGATGATTTCTATACTCTTTGTCAAACAACTTATCGCCCCTTTATCATGAAGAGGGAAGTGTTTATCGGGCGATATAACACCTCTCCTTACTACACCCTTATCTAATTTGGTAGTCCTTGCCATATAGTCTCCCAATCGTCTAAGTTAAAATGTAATTCCTCTACCTTCTGCAAATGCTTTATTGTAGTTTTTTGAGTGAATCTTAATAAAAATTCCCCACAATTACCACATTCCCACATTAAGTCTCCATCATAAGCGCCGAGTATCTCGACCCCTGATATATCTGTGAATCCACAGTAAGGGCACGCATCTGGCTTTGTCTTCCAGAATTTGTTCCCCTTAATTCGAAACTTATCTATGGGATGTTTTCCCATTTTTAGAAACCCCATTTTAATTTCATCACCGATTTCAAGACGTCTAATACTTCTTTCATGATTGCTTCTTTTTCTTGTTTCGTAAGCTTCCCATCGGCATAACCTTCTTGAAGTTTATCAACAACTTCACCAACTTCTTTCATAACAGACTTGTATTTTGCAGCCATTACTGTAGCTACCCCAGCCACGATTAAACCAATCAGATAAAATCCGTTGGACCAGCTAATCCATTCCATCATACTAACCTCATAAGTAGTGTTACTATTATAGGCACGACAAAGATAGCTGCTGCACCCCATGTCTTAAACATGATAATTGCGTTGCTATTTTGATACACCTGACCATTTAGTTTCTCTAAATGTTTCTCAATTCTCTGTAAAGATTTAAATATACTAATTTGTCTTTCGTTTAATTTAACAAGCGAGGCTGTCGTATCAGTTCTATATTCCTCCACATTCATCCTTCTTCACCTTATTCTTCTGGGCGTCCAACTAACATCAATAATATAGCCACCATCTTTTTAACCGACTGCAAACTGTAATCCTTCTTTTCCACCAAGGACAATGCCTCCTCTACCTTTGCCTGCCAGTTGTCAAACTTAGCTTGTAATTGTGCTTTTGTCTCCGCCATTAATAGTCCTCCTTAATGCAATGACCCATTTAATTTACTACTATACATATCATAAAGTCAACTATATTCTTAGATATTTTGCTTCAATCTGTATTCTTCTTTTCCATCGATATACCATGTTCGGTATTTCTCTCTCAGTTCGTAGGTATAAGCAAGATAATCCTGTAACTTCTGCTCCCAATTTCTATCTACCTCTGGATTAAATATTCCAGATTTATAATTGGAAAAAGTATAGTTAATCCAATTTCTCTGATTTTCACCATTCAAGTGGTTTTCGAACAGCATCTTGTTCACATGATAGAATGAACCTTGATGAACATGTTGTACTACTTCTATGGGTTCTACATCCTTACCAAGAACTACTGCATACAACAAGCTTTCGCTCATATGCGTAGTATATACTTTCTCTGCTTCTTGCAGATAATAGTACATATCTATATTTCTCGGTAATAGGTTCTCTTCTCCAAGAACATCTTTCATCTCCCCTATGATAGCGTGGGTAGTTATGGGATGTGGTTTGTAGTATACATTATCACCATAAGTATCTCTGATGTGCTTTAATTTGTTTAAACAGACACGTTCTTTTACCTTATTACTGCCTACTAAAACAACAAGGATATCTCTTGGCGGATACTTCTTATTGTACTCATCACGTTCAGAATACTTATTAGCAGTATCACCTCTAACTTTATCTCTAAAATACTGGTCATAATCATCATAGACAGTCTGTGTATCTGATGCGTCACGAATCTGTGACCTCTTTAAGTGTCCATTTAGAGGGTGTATCATCATACAATGAGCATACTCAGTATAATTTAGAGTACGATAGAATGGTATTTCCTGAGCATTGACATCATATGCGAATTCAACATCAGGATATTTCTTCAGTTCTTCCACCATCAAGGTTTCTACGTCCTGAAGGTGTTTCAAGGATAGACTTTTCTTTAATGGTCCTATCCTTTTGAGCTGCGATTTCCTCTTGAACATGACTGGTTTGCAGGCATCTTCGTCTTTTTTCTTTTTCTTACTTGGCATTGGGCGCCTCCTTAACTTGGGTTTTCATAAAAAGATGTGTTAAATGTGGTGTTCCACGCTGTCGTGGTATCATAAGAAGTTAATAACTGTGTACTTGTGTTCCAACCTGTTAATGTAGTACGAGTCGTCGAAGTCTCCCGAGTGGTAGTTACCCCAGTTTGGAACACAGTCGTTGTATCCTTTACAGTTATATAAGTAGTAGTAGTAGTTTTTGTAGTATTATAAGTAGTAGTTGTCGATGATGAAGTATTAAAATATGAAATCCAACCCGTATAAATTGTTGTAGTCGTATTCCACACAGTTGTAGTATCTTTAGTAGTATTCCATATGGTCTCAGTTGTATGTGAAGTTTCAACTGCAGTAGCCCAAGTAGTAGTAGTAGTTTTAGAAGTCCCCCACTCAGTAGTAGTAGTCTGCTCTGTATCCCAATATGATGTGTATCCTGTAGTTGTAGACTTAGTAGTATTATAAGTAGTAGTAGTAGAGTGAGTAGTACTATAAGTTGTTGAAGTAGTCTTACTCGTATTCCATATAGTTTCAGTTGTGTGTGAAGTTTCTTGTGCAGTAGCCCAAGTAGTAGTCGTAGTGTGGGAAGTTGAATACACAGTAGTAGTAGTCTTTGATGTATTCCAATATGATGTATAACCAGTAAGCGTAGTCTTAGTCGTATTATAAGTAGTAGTCGTAGAGTGAGTAGTATTGTACGTGGTTGATGTAGTCTTTGTCGTATTCCATATAGTCTCAGTTGTGTGTGAAGTCTCAACTGCGGTAGCCCAAGTAGTAGTCGTAGTTTTAGAAGTTGAATATACAGTAGTAGTAGACTGTGATGTATTCCAATATGAGGTATACCCTGTAGTTGTAGACTTAGATGTAGCGTACGTAGTAGTCGTAGAGTGAGTAGTATTATACGTCGTTAAAGTAGTCTTTGTTGTATTCCATATAGTTTCAGTTGAATGCGATGTCTCTTGGGCAGTAGCCCAAGTAGTAGTAGTAGTTTTAGAGGTTGAATATACAGTAGTAGTAGACTTTGACGTATTCCAATATGATGTGTATCCAGTAGTAGTAGACTGAGATGTAGCGTACGTAGTAGTAGTAGAATGACTTGTACTATAAGTTGTTGAAGTAGTTTTAGTTGTATTCCATATAGTTTCAGTTGTATGCGATGTTTGTTGCGATGTAGCCCACGTAGTTGTAGTATTATGAGAAGTACCATACACAGTAGTAGTAGTCTTTGACGTATTGTAATATGTTTGCCAAGCAGTTAAAGTAGTCTGAGACGTATTATAAGTAGTCGTAGTATTGTGACTTGTTAACCAAGTTGTCGTGGTATTATGAACTGTAGTCCTTGATGTATTATACGTAGTCGTAGTAACATGTGATGTATTCCACGTAGTAGTAGTAGAATGACTTGTATTATATGTAGTTGTAGTACTACGAATAGTATTCCACCAAGATTGATATGTAGTGAGAGTAGAATGACTCGTAGCCCATGTAGTAGTTGTACTCTTGCTTGTATTATACGTAGTCGTAGTAGCATGCGATGTAGCATAAGTTGTTGTAGTAGAATGAGATGTTGACCATGTGGTAGTAGTAGCTCTCGTAGTATTAAAATACGATGTCCATGTGGTAAGCGTAGTCTGAGAGGTGTTCCATGTAGTCGTAGTACTATGTGACGTATTATACATAGTATTAGTACTTTTATACGTACTATACGTCGTAGTAGTCGTAGTACTATGTGACGTATTATAGACAGTAGTTGTTGACTTAGAGGTATCCCATGTAGTAGTAGTATTCCAAAAAGTAGTCCAAACTGAAGTCCAGCTTGTTTCAGTATTGGAAGGCACTGACGTTGTAGTCTCAGTTTCTACTGATGTATCTCGTCTCGTTTCACGAGTAGTGTTTCTACTTGTATTCCACGCAGTAGTAGTATTTGTAGCTCTTGAGGTATTAGGCATCGCAAGCTCCCATACAATCTTCTCCGCACTCACATGGTGCCACCCACTCGTCTTCAATCAAGATTTGAAGCATTTCGGCTTGATTCTTTACCAAGGTCGTTGGGTCAGTCACGAAGGAGTCTGGTTTATCTCCCCTCCAAGATAAAAATACTGTTGTTATATCGTTGTTAAAGCGTACTGTGGATATATCTTCGTAAGCATCTCTCCACATATCTTCGGTAACAGCTTCAATATCCATGATTTGATATAGTTTAGACACAGCCATTATGATGGATAATCCCCAGAATCAGTTGTTGCTCCATTGACCATAGTCAAATTATAATTTGTACTACCTACAGCCGGGGTTATTGTTGTGCCAGATACGGAAGTCATGTCATGAAAAAACAGAAGGTTACTATCCCATTCAGCCCAATCAGCGGGAGCCCCTCCATCAAACGCAAAATCTTCTATTTCATCTGGCGGAACCCATTCATCCCACATAGCGCACATAGACACATTACCCTTATATGGTCTTGTATTAGAACCTTTACCATATGCTATCGCTGGATAATTATAACTCGCCGTCCGCTTTGTACCAGTTGGACTTTGGTGCTCAAAAGGAGTTTCCCATTGTTCCCATACATTATCTCCATACCTTCCATAACCCAGAGCAGCATTCCTACTCGTAGAATCATTATTATAAGAAACAGAAATAAGATACCACTCATTATACCTAAATGGTCTTGCACCATCCGCTGAAGCCCACTCAGCTATATAATTACTTCCAGAGAAATCATGCCTAAATCTTATTTGAAAATCTGTTGCTTGTATATCTGACATAGATATAATCCAATTCCAGCCGCCTCCCCATGCGCCATTAATCATGTGTTCTGAAGAGTTACCCGTTGCACCAGTACATTTAAAAGCAAGAACTACTGTTCCTCCGCCATTAAATAAATTGCAAACATCACCGCCCCCAGCACCCAGAAATCTTGTACCATCATTCGCACCATCATACAGTATAGATTGAGTTAGAGTATATCCTGTAGACCATGTCGTAGTAGTAGATGTAGTCTTCGAAGTACTCCAACTTGTACTCCAACTTGTATTATAAAAAGTTTCCCATTTAGTAGTAGTATTAATATGCTCTATGCGAGAGGTCTGGGTTAGCGTGGATGTTTCTATTGAAGTCTGACGAGTGGTCATAGTACTCTTAGAAGTAGCCCATGTGGTAGTTGTACTTTTATACGTACTATACGTTGTAGTTGTTGTAGTACTATGTGACGTATTATAGACAGTAGTAGTATTATGAGACGTTAAATATGTAGTAGTAGTAGACTTAGATGTCGCCCAAGTAGTAGTCGTATTTCTTGAAGTTAGTTGCTTTGTCTCCCACAAAGTAGTTGTACTCCGACTTGTATTATAAGTTGTAGTAGTAGCGTGAGTTGTATTATAAGTAGTAGTCGTAGAGTGAGAAGTCGCCCAAGAAGTAGTAGTATTTCTCGTAGTATTATAAGTTGTAGAAGTATTATGACTCGTAATTTTTTTAGTCGACACAACTGTTTCTGTAGTGTGACTTGTATTATATGTAGTAGTCGTAGACTTAGATGTAGCATATACAGTCGTAGTACTGTGACTCGTTGCCCATGTAGTAGTATAAGTCGTTAAAGTAGTTCGAGTTGTATTATATCCCGTGAGAGTAGTATGAGAAGTAGCCCACGTGGTAGTAGTATTTCTTGAAGTAAGCTTATGAGTCTCCCAAGTAGTAACAGTATCGTGACTTGTATCATACGAAGTGAGAGTAGTCTTAGAAGTATTCCACATAGTTAGATACGTAGTAGTAGTATTTTTACTGGTCAACCATGTCGTAGTAGTATTATGAGAAGTATTATAAGTAGTAGTTGTACTTTTTGTAGTATTCCAAGTGGTCGTAGTACTGTGACTCGTAACTTTCTTAGTTTCCCACGTAGTAACAGTAGAGTGAGACGTATTGTATGTAGTAGTAGTATCCTTTGATGTATTCCACGAAGTAATATATTTAGTAGTAGTATTCTTACTCGTTAAGTATGTAGTAGTGGTATTATGAGAAGTAGCGTAAGTAGTAGTTGTACTTTTTGTAGTATTCCAAGTGGTTGTAGTACTATGGCTCGTAACTTTCTTTGTTTCCCACGAAGTTTGAGTAGAGTGAGACGTATCCCATGTAGTAGTAGTCTCTTTTGATGTGTTCCAACTTGTAATATATTTAGTAGTAGTATTCTTA
>Ga0208433_1001179_pt1 | contig 10006 bp, 11 predicted proteins | sample 3_EtaG_FD_184075 | JGI IMG/M metagenome (GOLD analysis project Ga0208433, IMG submission 184075) | Marine viral communities from the Subarctic Pacific Ocean - 3_ETSP_OMZ_AT15126 metaG (SPAdes) (version 2) | ecosystem: Environmental > Aquatic > Marine > Oceanic | place: Pacific Ocean | collected...
GACTCAAGCAGGAGTTGGCTGAACTCAAGGAGCAGCATCGCAACTATCACGATCTGTTTATCATTGCTCGCCCTGACAGGCTGCCAGAGCCTAGTGAACGTAAAGAACCTAGATCTAGGGTTCGGCGGTCTGGAGATTGAGTTTTATGAACCAGCACCAGTAATTGTGCAGACGAATTTAATCAACCTAGAGGCAGACATAATCCCGAAGCTGATGCAGCGGAGAAGGAAATAAATGTGTCTTCCTGTGCCAAATGCAAGAGGGATTATGAGGAGATAGAGTTGATTTGGGTTGAGGTTAGGGGTAAAATGGAGACATTGTGCGACAATTGTGCGAAGAAAAACAGTAAATAAAATATTATGGCGACTACATATGGTATAAGTAGGATCAAGCCTATGTGCTACCCAGTCCACGCCAAGAAGGATGCGGGCTGTGTGTGCGAGGCGTTGGTGAGGTTTCATGCAAAAGACGACGACCAGTTCGTCACGCATGATGCGGTATGGCGTCCAGACGAGGGTAAAAAATGCCCCACTTTGGAGCAGTTCAAGAAGAAGGAGGCGGAACATATGAACCTCCTATTCGCAAATGAACGGGCCAAGGACAAGCTGGATGCCCAGTTGGTGAAGAGTGACCCCATTCCCTACAGGGAGTATGTTACTCCTGACATGGCGATTGACCTGACGGTTGTTCCCACCAAGGAGGAGGAGGTTCCAGTAGCGGATGAGGCTCCAACGGTAGCGGATGAGGCTCCAACGGTAGCGGAGCCAGCAGAAGAGGGGGGGGGCGAGTAGCCCTTGTCTTGGAGTGATGCGCTTAATTGGCCTGCTAGTTGTGGGGTTGGGGTGCGGGTGTCACACGGTTGAGTACGAGTGGCTGCCTGAGTCTAAACACACAGAAGCGGTTGAGGGTGTGGCTGTCTCGGTGATTGAGTGGAGGTTCTAAATAAACCTTGTAGAAAGAGCCCTATAAATATACAATAAGTCGTCCTATGGAGGATAATAATAAGTTCCAAGAGGCGCAGCAACAGGTTGGTACACTATACCAAGCGGCACAATCGGCCCTGTTGCCTGCGAGAGACCATCAGGTAGTAGCTGATTCGGCGCGGTCATTAGCTACTTTCTTGCAAGAAATAGAAAAAGGACCGCAACCCGACGGCGCGGCTAATATCGCGATGCCAGAAGAAAAACAGGGATAATTCCCTCACATGCCCACCTCAAAACACCCATGCGTATTTCGCTCGACGATATTAAAATACTTAGTGCAACGGTGGTTGGGGTGGGTAATCATTTTGTTGAGCACATTGACATCGGTGTCAAGTTGATCATTAGTGTAGTGACGTTGGCATATGTCAGCGTCAAGTTTTTTAGATTATTAAAGGAGAAAAAATAGATATGCCAGAAGAAACAAAACCAACCAGCATGATGTCGTCCAAGACCACTTGGGCCGCCATAACTGGAGTTGTCGGCGGTGTTGCCGGGTACTTCACGGGAGAATTGGAGCTTGGTGCAGCAATCAATGTGATTATCACCAGCCTCTTGGCCTTGTTCCTGCGTCACGGGATTAAGAAGGCCGAGGAAGCAGCCTCCGAAGATTAAGTGGGAGTCCTTTTAGCAATACTAAGGGCAATCCCAGCATTGAGGGGATTGGCTGATGCTATTGAGAAGGTGTTCAGGAGGGCAGAAGCCCAGAAAAGGCGTGAAGACAAGCTCGACCATATTGATTCAGCTATTGCTGACGCTGTCGCTCATCCTAGTGAGCGGGTGCGTGACGAAGAGGCTGAACTCCTCGAGGGCTCTGATAGAGACCCATCCTAAAGGCTTTAGAGACGCAGTAAACGCTAGCCCTGAGTCGCGCCTGTTTGTTAAGGACGCGCTCAGGGTTATTGTTAATTTAGAACATGAAATAGAAAGTGGAGAATAGTTATGGCATCACCAAGTAAACCAAGTGATTTTTCGAGCCTAGTCCTAACCTCGTCGGCAACACTATGCGACAGGTTCAAGGCTGTCCTTCTGACCCTTCCAAGCAGGTTGTACGCTTTTGTCAACTATGTCTTGGACAGTGCGGGGATGCCTTCAAAAGGCTTTACCAAAGATCTTCTATCGAACACAGGTATCTGGAGTGTGGGGGATGTGAAGGTGTCCCTTGTCACCACCACGCCTGATGGCTGGGCGGAGTGCGAAGGGCAGGCTTTGAGCAGGACAACGTATTCAGATTTGTATACAGCTATAAGCAACACATATGGCGACGGCGACGGGGAGAACACGTTCAACCTGCCAGACCTTAGGGGTTTCGTTTTAATTGGAAGAAACGAGGTGTCGAGGCAGTCGGCTGACTTCAGTGCGATGTCGCTCGGTGACGTGATAGGTGAGGAGACTGTAACACTGGAGAACGCCAATTACCCTGATGCATCGCTTGAAACAACGGGATACGCGCTGGCGCACGGGACGACCTCAAACTCTCACACTCCTGCGTCTGGCGACAAGGAGAGGTTTAGGGAACAGTTGGGGGCTGCGTTGTACCATGAAGATGCTGGGCACAGGGGCGAGTCTGCTGCTTTTGATACTCCCGGGAATCTGCTTGTAGCGTCAACTTATGGTGAGACTAAGCTTACAGGTGCCAACGGAGATCCATTTTCAATAATGCAGCCCAGTTTCGGGGTGCGTTATTTAATGTATACTGGTTACTACTCATCTGCTTAAAATGCCAAGGCTGCCAAAGTTCAAGGACTTTCACATTAGCCCACTAGCTGGGCCTATGAACACGGCTACGCCAATTGACCTTCTGCCTAACGGTCAGTTCAGGTACGTTAAGAACTTCAGGGTAGATGGGGCAGGCAAGCTAATCAGGGCAGGTGGGTTTAAAGCTTTACTGGACGACGGGAACTATGACGTAGGCGGGGTCATAAATAATAACAGTGATCTTCACGATCAGCTTGGCTTAAAGGAGTCCCCAACGAACGAAACAAGGGAGCACATCACAATGCTCTATGAGTTCGAGAGCGGTGGTGGGGTAAGGAAGCTTGTAGCGGGAACCTCCTCTAGGCTTTACGCGCTTAACCAGAGATCGAGGAACTGGGTTCTTATAGGTGACAACCTTGGGTCAGGGTATGGCACCGGGATATCTGCTGACTATGAAACAATAAAGTTTAAGGCAGCGCAGCTAGGGAACAACATTGTATTTACAAACAATTACAACGAACCGCTATACTGGTTCTTTGACACTCATCCAGATAAGACAAGTAAGGAGCTGGTTCAGGTTATTCCAGACCTCGGAAAGCTTAAGATCACTAAGGCCGCGTTTGCTTCGGAGTACAAGGGGTTCTTGTTCTTGGGAGATCTGGAGGAGGACGGTGCCCAGCAAAGTTCCAAGGTTCAGTGGTCGGACTACATCGATGCTACCAGCTATTACCCGTCTCTTTCCTCTTTGGCGGGGCAGCAGACAGTAGGGGATTTTGGGGAATCCATAATAGGCATGGCAGTCCTCGGGGATCACCTTATGATTTATAAGGAGCGCAGCATTTGGCGCTGCTCCTTGGTTAGCTCTTCCAATCTATTTGTGTTTAAGCAGGTGTATCAGGGAGAGAACACTCCGTTCTACCCAGACACCCTTGTCAATGTTGGTGGCGCTCATTTCTATATGGCCGAGAGGGGCATATATAGAATCACAATTTCGGACGTAGCCCCGGTCAGGGTAGATTGGATGCACAATGCGTCAGGTCTGATATATCAGGAAGGCGAAACCATCACAGGAGAGGATGGCGGATCGGTCTCTGGTGGAATAAAAGACATGAAGATAACCCAGGTCGGAACTATTGCTGAGGTTTCTTCATGCACATCGAGGCCTCCGTCCATCTTAGCGCATCCCAACAACTTATCGTTAAATGCAAACCCATGCAGCGCAAGCTACACGCCGAAAGGGGTTTTCGGGGTTACAGTAACAGGCAAGGAGCCGTTCAGCTATCAGTGGCAAAAGAAACTCACGTCGTCCAGCACTTGGGCCGACATAGCAAACGAGAAGAAGGCCTCTTTAACATTAAAGAATCCACAAGCACCTGACGTTAGCGGCCAAGAGTATAGGGTTGTAATAACTAACGATGACGGAACAACCACAAGCAACGCCGCGACATTAAGTTTAAGCAGCAGCGGAAATGTCCCTACGTTTACGTCTATATCTCCTGGCGCCTCGAAGAACGAGGGCGAGAGCCACACCTTTACAGTCAAGTATTGCGACGCTGTAACCTCTGTTCAATGGAGGAAGGACGTAGGTAGCTGTAATCTTAGCCAGTACACAGATAAGGCGAGCTGTGAGGGTGACCCTGAAGGAACATGGGATGAGGGAACTCCTGAGAACATAACACATGACGGCACAAAGTATTTTGTTGAAAACGGAATGGTGGAGCCATTCGCCGTCCCTGGCTACTACTACAGCAAGCTTACAATTAAGAGTCTAGTTTCAGCGGACTCCGAAACATACGATCTCCAAGCGACAAACGACACAGGCCCTGCAGACTCAGGTAATATGGCGCTAACGGTTAGCGAAGTAAGCGTTATCACGGTAGATGAAGACACGGGAGAGGAGGGGGTTGAACCCAGCAATGACAATCTTTCATTCATCATTCAGCCGCAACCCTATTATGAGTTATACAGTGGTGAGAATATAGGGCAGCACTATCGGGTCGGCGAAGGCTATAGTAAACCACATTTCAGGGGGGGCTATACGGCAATAACCAGAGATGGAAAGAAGCTGCCACAAGGGCACAAAGAGATAGTTGTGAAGGTTTCTGGTGGAAAGAAACCGTACAGATTGGAGTGGAAGATTTCCCCTAATACCGGGGGGATAAAGATAAACAATTCAGGCGGTTACACTGATGCTTACACAGGGGAGATCAAGGTGGACAGGATGGGCTCTGGTTACAAGAAGGGAACAGTCATTGAGTTTGCCAACAGCGCAACCATAACTCTGACAGAAGACGCATTTCCAGCAGGGAGCGGCCCTGTATTCCCTGATACCATTAGGGGAACCGTTGATGCGGGAAGCGGAACAGAGATAGCGCATCAAGCCGAGAGCCTGACAACAACAAGGAACTGGTCGACCCTCGGGACAGGGAGGGTGCCCAACGGGCACGCGGACGGGGCGGTCTACACAACGCTGGCTTATGTGCGTTTTTATTCCACCTTCATGGGAGCCCCTGAGTCGGACAACGACCAGAGCGAACTGAACATTAAGTTCGGGTCGTTCGGTGCCTCGACAAACCACTGCTGGACGGATTCGTTTATAAAATGTTTTGCTAAAGATTCCTCAGGGACACCACAGACCGCACTCAGTGATGAGGTGACAGTAGACATAAGGGTAGGCAAGCCGGGGGGTTGGACTTCAGTTTACTTTGACAGGAACGAAGAGTTCTTTGGTAGGGATTAACCATGGCCGAGAATAGACATAAGATTCCAGTATCGGGGTACAACCCAAGGACAAAGGAGTTGTTCTTTTCTTGGCTCTCTGATGATGGGGGGCAGGAGCCAGACAGAACCCTTGTGTTTAATTTGGAGTATGGCCATGCAAGCTATATGGATCATGGGTTCACTGCCATGGTGAACTACCAGTCGGACAGCCAGAGGTCTTTGAGGGACTTTTTGGTAGAGCCTGTAGGGACAGACACAAGCATTTGCGATTGCGACGACTCACTGGACGACATCATGCAGGGTGATCCATATGTTGTGGGCAGGTCTAACAACATGAGCGAGTATCCAAGCTTGTGGAACACTCAGGAGAACACGGGTAGCTGTAATCTTAGCCAGCACACAGATAAGTGGAGCTGTGAGGATAACGGAGGAACATGGGATGAGGTAGCAGCCAGTTCCACAAGCCTTTGCGCGGCTTTAGGCACGTGGGGCTTTGAGCATTTTTGTGAGGACGGAACAGAGGGAAGTATCTTTGTGATGGCCAGTGCTCAGGACAAGTGCTTGAAGCAGTACGAGACAGAATACTTTGAAAGAGATTTTTACAACGGCAGCGACGACTACACGTCCAGCGGTTACAGCAGCGTACTTGAGTCTGGTGCGTTGCACCTTGATACAGACAACGAGAAGATGCTGCAGAGGGTGACCGTGGAATATTCAGGTGTAAGCGCATTGGCGGTCACTGCTGCCATGAAGTTCGGCAAGGCGAGTCAGCCAGATCAATTGCTGTCAGGGTTAAACTATAAACTCTTGAGCACTACTGAGACGCTTGATGACCAGTCGGAAGCAAGTACTGCTGACAGAATAAGTGACAGAATTAATCCAGATGACAAGGCTTACTTCAACCTTTACACAAGAGGTAGATATCTGGGCTACCAGTTAAGGCTGACTGGCGACGGGCCAGCGACGATTACCAGGATTACATTGAGCACCAGGTTAGCAGAGAAATAATGTCGACTAACGTACAGATAAAGAGGATGGCGCTGGACAGTTCGGCCTTGGTTGAGGCGAGCGGTCTGCGTCCACCTACTTTGCCAGAAGACGTTGTCAAGAGGTTCCCCTCGATGTCGAAGTATCAAGAGGAACTTGGGAGTTACTTTAACAGGCTGGACAAGTATTTCACTTCCCAGCTTATAGCGGTGAAGCAAGAAAACGATTAAGGAGAAAACATTATGGGATTAGTATCAACGGCAGGTAAGTTGTTCGGCAAGAAGAAGGGGAAGATAGTACAGGAATACTTTAGCCCGGAGATTCAACGGGCTCTTGGCAATTACGGCAAAAGGCTTGGCGAGTATGCCGAGCAAGATAGGGAGGATGCCAGCCGAGCCAGAGGACAGTGGTTGGGTGACATGTCTCGGTACAACCAGTTCATAGACCAAGACATTAGCCGTATGGGCCAGTACCAACCCGGAGGGCTTCAGGAGAGGCGCTATGACCAAGGCATTGATCGGTTCAGGGATGCTCAAATATCAGCCCTTCAGGACGCCTATTCAAGGGCAGGGGCAAGAGCTAATCAGCAACAAGCACTGCTGGGCGGCGGCTCTGCGAGTCCGTTTATGACGGCTATGCTTGGTAATCAAATGGCGGCTGGCGGTCGCCAAGTTGCTGCCGACACTGAAGGCAGAAGGCTTAGTAACATGGGGCGCTTTCAAGACATAGGGCTGGGGCTACTGGGCCGCAGGGGTGACATGCTTAAAAACAAATCCGATTATGCCATGGGGGGGTTTGGTATTTCTTCAGCCAGAGACAGGAACACTCTTGGTAGAACGCAAGGTTTGATAGACGCATACGACAAGGGTTCTTGGCTCAGGAAGAAGCCTGACAAGCTCAACTGGTTCGGGAAAACGGCAGCCCTTGTCGGGGGATTGAAGCAAGACATTGATGAGTTTGATGACAGGAGCCAAAAGGGGATGGATCAGTTTGCGAAAATAATAGGCGGCGGCGGCGGCGGTGGCGGCGGTGGCGGCGGCGTTTCGGCATTGGCTTCAATGTTTTGCTGGGTTGCCCGTGAGGTGTTTGGGGTGGACAACCCCAAGTGGTTGTTGTTCTATCACTGGAAAGAAACGGAAGCGCCAGTATGGTTTAAGAAACTATATGATAAGCATGGTGAGAGTTTTGCAGAATGGATTTCTGACAAACCAAGAATCAAGTCCATGATCAGGTTGTGGATGGAGTCTAGAATTAACAACTTAAACAGAAGGATCAGTTATGCCGAGAATAGTACAGTTTGAAGAAGACAACCCTACAGATATCTTTGACCAGCAAGAAAAGCAAGCAGCCCGTGACAGGCTTATCAGGCAGCAGAGTGCAAAAGCCGCGTCTGATAGGGACCTGCAAAGGCAACGGATTGAACAGTCCAAGGCTTACAACAAATGGTTGATGGGCCGGGACGATGCCCGAGCGGCTGAGGCTGAGAAGGCCAGAAAGCATGCCAGTAAGTCAGCTAAACAGCTAGAAAGGTTTAGGTCTAAAAAAACAAGGGAGACCACAAGATTGAGGGTTGGGCATGGCGTCGAAGTACAGGAGGGCGATAACAGGAAATACAAGACCTTGTTCAATGCTGCGCAGGCCAGTAACAAGGAAATGCTCAAAGAAATAGAGAGGCAAAGCAATGTACTTTATCAACTTAAAAACCTTGACGGCAAACCTATTTTTGTTAAAGGCAAGCCTGACAAGGAAATAAACTGGGGAGGGGTTAAAGACTTTGATACTTTCTTAGATGCGAACCCCAGTATGAATGCAGATGCTTCTACACATTCTGATGCCATGGAGGCAATAGATATAAGAATGCTTGCGATCAAAAAAATAGATGACAACAAAACTAAAATGGGGACATACCAACCTTATGGTGCTCAAGTTGATAATGATGGTAATTGGACATTTGTTGAACAACATGATTTAAGGGATTTTTATCAAAAAGAATGGCCAGAAGGCGGTGGTGGCAGAAAAAGTCGGCGCGGCAAGAAGAGGGATGACAGCGAGAGGGATGACAGCGTAAACCTGCCCCCAAACATTTCCAAACAGCTTGATGGTGTTGAGGTGCGCCAAGGGCCTACTGCTCTTGGGCCACCAGAAACAGTGGCTGTTGAGGCTGGCCCTTCACCGATGGATGCCTACACAGAACAATACGAGGCAGGAGCCAGAGATGAAGACCCTGCTTTTGGGCCAGACAGGGCAACCGCATTAAGGAATCGGTTCAGAAACATTATTAACTTACCTGATCTTGAACCAGAAACAAGATATACAGGCCCTGCTCTAGCACCTACACAGACGGGCACAGGTGTGTATGAGCCTGTAATGACAAGCCCAGATGCAATAGGCCCAACAATGCTGCCAGTAATGCGTACTGTTCCAGATGATGTGGTCTTGTCTGGAGGGGCTGAAGGATATGAGGAGCCATCAGATTTAGAGGGTACATTGCAGCAATTGGGAATACCATTGGGATCGGTTATTTCCTCGGCTGCAAGAGCGCCCACCTATCAGGGCCCGGAGGAGGTTGTTGTAACTGATGAAGAGCTTCCTTGGGATGCAGTTCATCCAGCTGGCCCACTTGAGGGGCAACCCTACCATTACGAGCCTTCAACAGAATACCCACCTGGGTTGACACCGCAACAAGGATATGATGTTCCGTTGGAACAGGAAGGGGTAATTGACCCAACAGTTTCTCAGGCTCCACCCCCTCAAGCTGCTTACCCTTGGCCAGAACTCCCCCCACGTGGTCTTAACATGGCAGATGATTACGCCAGGTCGGGGGCTTTTAGTGTGGCAGGTGATCCAGAAAGGCGTGAGTCTTACGAAAGGTTATTTGGGCTAAGTGATCGTCGCCGTGCTCTTGGTCCGTATTTACCCGAAGCCAACCTAGAAGCTAACTTCAGATGGGAAATGGACCCACGGGAACAGGAGCGGCAGCCCGAGCAGCCCGAAGCGGCTGTGTACGAAAATGATTTTTGGCCTGCCATACAAGGGCAACCACAGACTGTAGCACCAGCGGAGTTGCCAGCTGAAATGAGTTTAGCCTCACCAGAAGCGCTGCCACTTAGCCCTGAACAAGAGGTGGAACTTGAAACTGCGAAGAGGAGGGCCGCAAGAACGGCCATAAACCTTCAAGCTTTAGAGGGGCTAAACGAGGAGAGGGAGCATTGGGCGGACTATGCAAAAGCCACGGAGGCAAGGGAACTTGCCACCTGGGTTCTTTCATATATAGACGCGGTTACAGGTGTCGGTGGACTCGGAAAGCTTGTTTTGAGGAAGTTTGGTTGGGCGTTTGTAAAACAACTCAGCGGAAAAAGCGCAGCAGAAATCACCGAAATTGTAGCTCAGAGGACAGCGACAGAAGTAGGAGCCAGACGCGCAACAAGAGAGGCTACTGAGGGCGTTTTAAAACCAATGTCGCCGTGGTCCCGACCCACCCCCGCCGATGCCGCTTTAAGAGCAAGGCAACAGGCGGCGCAGACTTTTAACCCAGGTGCAACACCCAGCTTGCAAGGATTACAACAAAATGCTCGACGCGGGATGCATGGCCAGTTTTCTCCAACTCCCGGAATGGAGGC
>Ga0208433_1001180_pt1 | contig 10006 bp, 13 predicted proteins | sample 3_EtaG_FD_184075 | JGI IMG/M metagenome (GOLD analysis project Ga0208433, IMG submission 184075) | Marine viral communities from the Subarctic Pacific Ocean - 3_ETSP_OMZ_AT15126 metaG (SPAdes) (version 2) | ecosystem: Environmental > Aquatic > Marine > Oceanic | place: Pacific Ocean | collected...
GGTTTAATGCGTAAGTCCTCTCCGTTTCTTCTCATACTTCTAATATAAGTTTTGGTGGTAGGGGTTACAGCCGTAAAGGCCTCATACCACTGAAGACTTGAATCTAATTTATATTCTTTTTTTAAATCATTTAAGGTAAAAAGTTTATCATCGGTCTCTCTAAATTTTTTATTGAAACGTTCTAATAGTCTTTGAATCTCTATGGTGTTGAGACTGTTTCCTTTTCTCCAGGCTTCCCAGTTTAAAATATCTTTGTATAAAGATTCATTCATACTTCTTCCATCTTTGGTTTCAAAGTAAATGCCACGTCTCCTTAATTCTTTACAAATAGGTTTTAATAAATCATTAGTTCTAGCTAAAATATACCAGTCCCCTTTTGAGAAATTAATAGGACTAATAGAAAAAAAGGATTGGATATTTCCTTCTTCAGGCGTAGGATAATAAGTCTTAAAGATTCTTGTTCTAATATTATCCAATCGATCCATAGCTCGCTCTTGAATTATTTTAGGGACTCTTTCAGATTGTTCTAAAGAAATTTCGGTTGCATCAAAATTAATAAAAGAATCAACATCAGCGCCAGCCCATCCAAAAATAGCCTGGTCATCGTCTCCTGCAACGTAAACATCTTTAGTATATTGTTGCAGAACCTTGATCATTTTCCATTGTAAAATGGAAAGATCTTGAGCTTCGTCTATAAAAATAACATCAAATTGAGGTACTTTGGCTTTGGGTAATTGAACGTTTGTTATAAAGTTGTCCAACATGTCGTTGTAGTCGGTGAGGTGATAAGCATTTTTATAATCATCAATATGTTTTGCTACTACTTGAAGTTTATCTCTTTCAATTTTTCCAAGGTGTTCATTACGGTCGAGTTGATCTAAAACACTAATGTTTCTAACACGTGCTAAATTAATTAGGCTTAAATATTCACTGTTTGAAGTGAAGATTCCATTGAAATCGTTTTTTTCATATGAAGCATATTTAATTCGTAATCCACATTCTTCCCCGATTACTTTGTAGTGTTCTTCCTGCATGACGTTTTCTTCTTTTAGTCCTAAATATCTAAAGGCAAAAGAATGAAGGGTTCTAAAATGTTTAACATCTTTTTTTTCTAAAAATAAATAAGTCTCTAGAAGCCTGTCTCTTGCCTCATATGCAGCTTTACGTGTGAAAGCAAAATAACCAATACGATCCAGAGAGGATCCTGATTCTTTATATTCCATTACTTTATCTAATAGTGTTTGTGTTTTTCCAGTACCTGGTGGACCTATCACTTTATAGTTCATTAGTAATTAGACTCCTTTTTCTTTGCTTTTCTATATTCAATTTGATCTACTTTCATTTGTTTAAGACGCCAAACTTTTTGAGTTTTGTCATCTATATTGTAAGAACAATCATCCTCGGCTCCTAATTCTTGTTTCATAATAATTCCAGTGTCGCGAGCATCTAATTTCCATTTAAGAGGAAGGGATTCAAAAAAAGAAGAAAAAAGAAAATGGTGATAGCCACTTTCAGTCCAACACAGTCCTCCTCGAATGTCGCTACGTTTTTTAGCGCGAGCACTGTTAACACAATATTCGTAAAGATGTTGATACAATTGATCTTTAATATCGGTTCCGGAGGCGGGATAAATAGTGACAGCACTTTTTCTTACTTGATTAAGAAAGACTCTAAATTTTTTAGGAGGTAAAGGATCGGGCATAAAACCTGCTTGTAACCAAATTAAATCCAATAAATCAGATTGTTTAGTTACTATCTTTGGGTTAGAAGCTTCACATGGAGCTGGTTTACCATCCGGTTTTTCTACAGTGAATCGAAGTTTTGGTATAGTACTCATAATAATTTGTAAACCAGAAATAAGAGGAAAGACAGAAGTGGGATCGGAAGCTACCCCGTAAGTTCTCTTCACACAAACATGTTTTATGCATTTAGGTTCCAAAATTTCATCATTACAGGTATGTCCCGCCGTATCTTTATCCCAGGAGTTAGTTTTGTCTAAAATTTTTTTAAGAGGCCAAGGTTCTGTAAAATATTTATTAGCTTCGTTAACTTTGTCCTTCCATAATTCTTTTCCATATTTTTTCTTGGCAAACACCATATAGTTATACATAAAACGATCTCTGCCATCTCTCAGTTTTACTTTTGAAAGTCGTTGTAAACATGGGGGACCATCTTCAAATTCAGGATCTCCTCCTTTTAAAACTTCTTCTTCACATCGTGTGATTAGCTTTTCTAATTCTTCAGAATCTAATTGAGATTCTTTGGCTATTTTAATGAATTGTTCTAGAGATAAAGGCTTATTATTTTTGTCCAGAGCATAACGAGTTGTTTCTTTTTCTTTTTGATAAGGAAGATTAATAAAATTTCCTGCCAAGTTCCCATGTTCATCCGGTTCTAGTTCAACTTGTTTAGGATAAATTTCAGTGGTTCTTTTTAATTCGAGAGGTAAAAGTATAGAAGCTAGTGAATCTCGCATAATTTGAGCATCAAGGGCTTCTTTGAGAAATAAATAAATATGTAATCCTCCACTTTTTGATCGGCATGCGACCAGGGGAAGTTTATATTTCTCTATATAAGAGAGTAAAATAGGTATGTTAAATTCTTTGTAATTTTTAGGATCTATATCAATACATCCAAAAGAGGCTTTACCCTCTTTGGTACAAGGTTGAATCCCTATTGATATTGTTCCGTCTAAATGTTGTTTGTAATGAAAAGGAGTGATTGCTGTTTGAGCCCACACGTAGTGAGGTTTGATCTTATTTCTTTCTTTATCAAACTCAGCTTTGGACATGTCGGCTTTGCCAAAGTTTTCTTTGAGTCCAGAAAACAGTTTTATATATTCATCTATCATACATCCCTTTTAAGCGGGGCGGCTTCCACTCTCGCTTCCACCGCCCCTGTATTCACCTTTGGTGAAAATTAGAAGTTTGTATCTTCTTTCTCAGCAGCTTTAGCTTGTGCACTTTTTATTGAAGCGTGAAAAGCTTTAGCTTGTTGATATAGATCTACATTATCTACTTTTCTTAAAAGTTTTACGTTGTAACCGTACCAGGTAAAATTACCTGTTACTTCTATTGAACGTAATTGATAGATGTGACTAAAAGATGGCGGATTAAAGGTACTATTTTGACCTTTTTCAGTGATGCTTTTCATCATTGAATTCCATCCTCGACTTACTTTTAGTTGAGTAGACTTCATCGCTACTAACGCTTTATCAACCATACTATCCGTAAGGATAATAACGAAATGATTAGCTGTTTTAATAATGATGTTTCCATTTGTAAGAACATCTTTTCCAGATGCATCTTTTTTAGTTTGAGAAAGAACATCGGCTCCTCTATCGGGTGATACAGGACGACCTTCTCGTCTTTCAAATGGTGCCCACTCAGGAAAAGTGAGTTTATAAAAGCACGGAATTACTTCTATGCCTTTAGCTCCATCGTACAGTTTTTTAGTCACTGTATTATAGAACATTCCTGGTTCAGCTCCGTCGACATACGAAGCATGTTTTTTCTTCGTTTCGTCAGAACTGTTTTGAAGTAGTTTTAGGAATGGTAGGGCCAAATCATCTTGGTCCATATTCTCTAAGCCTAACTTCGCATCCGCTTCAAATAATGAAGTGGATGGTACTCCTGCTTGTTTCTTAACAGTTAAGTCGCTTGTTTCTTGACTCATGTTTATTTACTCCTTATTTTTGTTTGGTTTCCTACAAACGTGTTGAACAACTCAGAAGGCATTTCTTGACCTGCTTCAGTTCGCTCTCTGAGTAATGCTTTTAAAGTCATAGGTTCTACTTTTAGTTTTTGTGCAGGTTCGTAGCCTTGACCTTGTGCAAGGGAGGCATATTCTGCCGCCTTGTTATCTTCGCCACGACCAAAGGAAACAGTAACTTCATTTTTAATGATGTCACCTAGGTCGTTTTCTCGAAGCCAGTTAAATGCCGCTTCTCTTTTTGCTATTGGTATTGAAGCGCCATAAATTTTTTTAATTTCTATAGAAGAACCATCTGCTAGTTTTAAAGAAGACAAAGACATTTCATTCATAATCGTTGGAATGACTTCTCCTGAAATTTTTTCAGCGGTTTCTTTTAAACTTTTTAGATCTTGTTCTTTTGCTTTTATATTTCTGTCTAACTGTTGAAGTTTTAATACTTCATCAGAAAGATTCTTTATGTTGTCTATTTCGTTGATGGCAAGCGATTGATCTTGTTCCATCATTTCATTTAATTTATTCATCTACTTGTCCTTTCTCGTATAAGTTAATTGAAATGGGATAATACATTCTTTCTTGTCGGTCCCATTTTAATAAATTGTATTTACCATGGGTTATATCAGATACGACAGAACACGCAACTCCGATAATAGCAGGGTCTCCTGTTAGTAAAAGATAATCGGTTGAACGATACTCTTTTAATAATCTTCTTAATTCAAAAATAATTGGTCCCGGACTAAAAATCATTTGGGAATCTTCTTTTAATAAGACCTTTATATTTCCAAATTTTTGAGCTCCCATAATATTTATTTTAGGGCGCCCTTCTTTGGTGCCTGGAATTTCTTGAATTACATAGACTATTTTATTGAGTTCTTTTGTAGGTTCTGTGTGATCTAAATTAGCCATAGCTTTCTATTGACACCATGTATAAGATAATATATTAGTATTGTCAAGAAAGAATATTATGAATTATAAATTTAAGACGAAGCCTTATGGGCATCAGTTAACTGCCTTGGAAAAATCATGGCAGAAAAAAGTTTATGCCTTGTTTATGGAAATGGGTACCGGCAAAACCAAGGTAGCTATTGACAACATTGCTATGCTTTATGATAAGGGCAAAATTAACGGAGTCCTTATTATAGCCCCTAAAGGGGTGTATAAAACGTGGTATGCCCAGGAATTTCCTACGCATATGCCTTCTCACGTTCGTTATAAGATGGTTTTATGGCAAGCCACTATTAATCAAAAACAAAAGAAAAGACTGGACACCCTGTTCGAAACAGGTGTAGATCTTCATGTTTTAATTATGAATGTAGAAGCTTTTAGTACAACTAAAGGTTCTGCTTTTGCTCAAAAATTTTTGAGCTGTCATGAAACTTTTATGGTCGTAGATGAAAGTACCACAATTAAAAATCCCGAAGCCAAAAGAACTAAAAATATTATCACTTTGGCAAACAATGCCAAGTATCGTAGAATTTTAACCGGATCCCCAGTGACTAAATCCCCATTAGATCTTTATAAACAATGTGAGTTCCTAGATCCTTATCTCTTGACTCATTCTTCTTATTATTCGTTTCGATCTCGATACGCAAATATGCGTACTGCTAATTTTAACGGAAGATCTGTGCAGCTCGTTGTAGGTTATAAAAACCTTGTAGAACTGTCGGAAAAACTTAAGCCGTTCTCCTATCGCGTTCTCAAAGATGAGTGCCTAGATCTTCCACCTAAAACATACATGAAAAGAGTGATTACGTTAACCCCTGAACAACAAAAAGTTTATGGGCAAATGAAACAAATGGCATTAGCTGAAATGAATGGAAAAGTTATAACGACGGCTAGCGCATTAGTACAATTAATGCGTTTGCATCAAATAACGTGCGGGCATTTTACAGCAGATGACAAGTCGATTCAACCTATAAAAAATAATAGATTGTCTCAGTTATTGGAAGTTTTAGACGAACTTGAAGGAAAAGCTGTGATTTGGGCCCATTATCAGTTTGATGTGAAACAAATCACAAAAGCGCTTAAAGAAAAGTACGGCGAAAAGTCTGTTGTTACTTATTATGGTTTAACACCTAATGAAGAACGTCAATCTAATATAGAACGATTTCAAACTAAAGACGAAACTCGTTTTTTAGTCGGAACTCCACAAACAGGAGGATATGGTATTACCCTCACGGCTGCATCCACCATGATTTATTATTCTAATGGTTATGACTTAGAAAAAAGAACTCAATCTGAAGCACGAATCGATCGTATCGGTCAAAAATTTCCTATGACCTATATAGACATTCTCGCGGAAGATACCGTTGACGAAAGAATCGTTAAAGCTCTCCGCAAGAAAATTAACATCGCCACCCAGGTTATGGGTGAAGAGTTAAAAGACTGGATTTAATCCCTCAAAATGTAGGATATACACGCGAGGCGCGCAGAATTTTAGTTTCTAAGAATATCAGCGTATTTTCGGAGCCCTTGTCGTTCCAATCGATTGATCGCGCGGACATAACCCCATTTTTCAAAAAATTTAAATATTTTCATCATATTATTTCCAAGCAGGACGCAGAACGCCCTGCTTTTATTATTAGGTTAAGGATTATTTAACTTCTATTGATTTAGGTTGTTTGCCTTCTGGAAGAATCTTGTTTAAAGAAACTTTCAGTAATCCGTCTTTCAACTCAGCGCCTTTGATTTCTATGTCATCAGCGATGGTAAAAGCTTTAGAGAAATATCTTTTAGAAATGCCTTTATGGATTATTCCATTAGATTCATTGCTATCTTTTACTTCTTTAACAGATTTAATCGTCAATAAGTTGTCCGCGTAGTCGACTTTGATATCCTTCTTACCGAACCCAGCTAAAGCAACTTCTATGTTGTAAGTTGTACTTCCAGTTTTTACAATGTTGTAAAACGGAAAAGTAGCCGTCGGTGTACGAAAGAATTCGTCATTATCGTCGAACATTCTTTCGAAGTGATCAAAGATATTGTCGAAACCTACTGATACAGGTCTTAATTGATTAAAGATTGATGGTAATTTATTGAGTGTCATTTTAACCTCCTTGTTTAGACAGTTAATAAAATGGGCCCTTAAAGGCACCCATGCGTTATATATAAGGGGTTTGTATTAAATTACAAGTATTTATTTTACGTATCTGTCCGTGGATAAACCGAGTATTGGTTTGTACTCAGTCTGTAATGACTCAGGATTCTTGATAGCCATTAGATATTCTTTCCGGTTACTATTAATTTCTTTCTTATAGCTGACGTGGATCCATCCTGCGTTGGGTTGACCAGGTTCCCAGAACTCAAGAATGAGTTGATCAAACATCAGGTTCTCTTTGATCCAGTCGCTAACCTCATTGTTAGGTGTGCCATAGATTTCGAAGTCCGCCGCCTCTCCAGCACAGTGCTGACTTTTAGCGCTGCTACCTATCTTTTGAGACAAAATAATGTTCCGGAACCCTGAGGAAATGGTAAGAACCTTGTTAAAATGGTCTCTAACGGGCTGTAGGACCCTCTCACAGAGCAATCTTAAGTTCTCCTGCTCATCCTCACTGGGGTTGTTATCGAGACCCATTCTCGAGGCTGTCTGTGACTTGGTCATCTCAGCCAAGGAAAAATTTTTAGAAAGTTTCATTTAACCATACGCTCCACAGCAACTTAGTTTATCTAGAAAGAAATGATGATAGGTCGCAAAACCTATGGTGATTCCTGCAGCGATCCCGATGAGTGTAGCTATTAATAATTTAATCTCTATGTTCATTGAACAATCTCCACTTCTGGTATGGGCTTTTCACAGTCCTTGCACCGACATTTCTTACATACTTGGACCTTAATGTCATCAATTGTTTTCCATAAATCTTCAGGACAATGAGCTTCGTGGCCACAATTTTGACAGGTTTCCATTAATGAAATCCCACACATCCGGTACAGATAAGTGACATAATACAAAATAGTGTAATAAAAATAAACATTGCTATGATTTGTTTATCGAAAGGAAAGTTGCTCATTTAAACCACTGTAAGTACATTAACCAAGGCACTAATATAGGCCAGACTATATGCTCAACAAGTTCATAAAGAACTGCGAGCGTTAATAGTATAGCCCAGAACTTTGAAGTCTTTGCTTTTTTAGAAAGAAATCCAAATATCTTAGAGTGCCATACCCCTATTTTTTGTATTATTTTATTCATTATTCTAATATCAGTTTCTTAATAGTTTTTGAACCATCCGTTGTATTAATTTCTATTTCTGCTTGTGATTTAATACATTTATATAGTACGTTGTTGGATACGCTTCTTTCTGCAATTCGTTTATGTTTTAAACACACACTTAAAGAGTCTTGAATTCGATGTTCTTTAATCTCATGGTTAACAAACATGAGTAATGCAAATACTGTTTCTAACATTATTTATATCCATAACTTGTTTTTCTATTTTTCCATCTTTTGTTCCAACTCCACACATGGATTTTTGCACTATATTTTTCTATAATATTTAAAATAAAATCTATCATTTATAATTTCCATTTGCTTTAATGCTTCGATGTTCTTCTTGAACTTTCTCTAATTGTTCTTGTAACTTCTCAACTTGTTTTTGTAGAAAATCAATATTAACTTTATTATTTCTCATGCCTTTAATTTCTTCTTCAATATCTTCTACGATTCCAGAAATATGCTCCACTAACATGAAAAGCTCGGACTCTCCACTAGATTGTCCCAGCTCACCCCTGGGGTATTTTATCCTAAATTCTGTATTTTGGTTTAAATCTTTTTCCATTAACTCTAAAGTTGTGCTATGCTTGTTGAGAGTCTCTTGAATCCCAAAAAAAGCGTACACCCCAACAGCGACTGCAGAAATTATTCCAAGTAAATTACGCATCGGCATACTGATAGCAGTCTTATCCGATATTCGCATTTTATTTTTTTCTATTTTTTATTAAACTTGTAACAGATATTCCATAGTTTCCACCCACTACTATAAACACTAAGTAAAGGTAGACTTCAGGAATTTCTTTCAGTCTGTTAAAATAAAATTCAGTTCTATTTAATATTAGTTCATCACCGAAGTAAGAACCATAAGCTAATATGCCTAGTGGTGCTAGTATAAATGCACCTAATATTAAATCTAAAAATAAAGAACCATTTCTTTTTGCTCGTTCATTTCCAGTAGCCATTTCTTGCATAGCTATTGCGTGTGCTCTGTCAGACTTTTCTTTTCGTCTAGTCATAAAAGTACCGACAGCTTTAGAACCAAGTTTAAATAATATATTGTATGGTATCATAATTTTTTATGGTGGCAGAGCAGTTCTACTCTAATGAGTTATACTGGTACCACCATGACAGTAAAGATTTATTTAATCTTTATTGTTTTAGACTTTTTACTTTCAGGTAAATCTTCGTAGAGTTTGATTTTAAGCATTCCATCTTTAAAATCAGCGTCATCTACTTTGACATACTCTGATAACGTAAACTTCCTTAAAACACTTCGAGATGCAATCCCTTGATGAATCAAGTTCTCTGCATCTTTCTTTTCTTTTTTAGCTTCAATGGTTAATACACCATCTTGTAGTTCACATTTCAAGTCCTCCTTAGAGAACCCTGCTAATGCTAGTTCGACAAGATACTTACCATCCTCTAACTTTCTTATGTTATATGGAGGGAAGTTTGAAGTGTTAAGTCGAGAGACCTCATTTAAAGAATCAAACATTCTATCGAAACCGATAGAGAAGTTCTTAAAGGGGTCAAAGTTTATTAAATCGTATGTTGTCATGTTAATCCTTTCGTTAAGCGATTTAAGTTGAGTAACTCCACAATGGACATTACTCTTTCATACTATAGTATAGTAAGAAATCTGTTAGTTGTCAACTATTTAAATTTATTTAAATAATCGGTTAAGCTAGTACCTACTGAATCTGATGGATTATATTCACCATTTGATTCTAAAAATTTTCTCATCCCATAATTACCACCTAAATGGGCAACAGCAATTAAGCCATTTAAAGTAACAGGTACTCCATTAATCTCTTTGCCGATATAATTATCTAATTTATTTTTTGTAATATAGTTTTGTATATCATTTGTATGCCATTCAAATACTTTATCTTGTAACTTTTTATCTTTTAAAAAAGTTTTATTATCAAATTCTTCACCAGTTTCTTTTTTATAATCATCTAATCTAGCTTTGCCAAATTGATATGCTCCCATATAACCTTCAGTATTTACAACACTATAGTTATTAGAGCTTTCAGATTCTTTTAATTTTTTCTTGATAGATTCTGGTCCTCCAACTGGCTCTGAA
>Ga0208433_1001190_pt1 | contig 9924 bp, 10 predicted proteins | sample 3_EtaG_FD_184075 | JGI IMG/M metagenome (GOLD analysis project Ga0208433, IMG submission 184075) | Marine viral communities from the Subarctic Pacific Ocean - 3_ETSP_OMZ_AT15126 metaG (SPAdes) (version 2) | ecosystem: Environmental > Aquatic > Marine > Oceanic | place: Pacific Ocean | collected...
GTTGCGGCGTTTCGGGCCGAGATTACGGCGCGTATCTCCGCCGCGTTTCGCGACAGTCTTATATGAGCCCTTCTCGTATTGGTGCTCGTCCTCTTCGCTTAAGTCTTCTCTGCGGCCTGGGGTTGCCAAGAGCGCGCTGTCGTCTTCTGGCGCAGCTTCTTCGCCGCCTGCGTCACCGAGGCCCTCTTCACCGCCTAGGTCGCCGAGGTCATCGCCGCCGCCTAGGTCGCCCAATCCTTCGCCGCCGCCGCCAAGTGCGTCTTCGGCGCCCTGCTCAACAACTGACTCAAGCGCTTGCTGGAATTTCCTATCATGGAAAGACTCTCTCTGGTTTCTGAGGAATTCATCATCTGAGAGGCCCAGGATATTGTGAGCAACCCAGCGCTTGCTATAGGTTCCTTCCGGAACAGAGTTGGCCACATCGAATTTGGTTCTTAAATATTCTAGTTGCTGCAGCTCGGCGAGTCGGGAAGGATTATTCAGTGTTAACTTAAAACTGATTAGGTCGTCGGCTCGGAAGCCTAGAGTATACAGGTGAACAACGGCAATCTTCTCTAGTTCCGCTATCAAGGATCTCTGTAGTCTCTGAATTGTTCGTGCGAAACGAATATCCTTTTGAGCCAAGGTGCTCTTGTCTTCATCGGCGCCTTCAAGATTCGTGAGATAAGACTGCGGGATTTTGATCGCTGAGAACAACTTGTCTCTCAGATATTTAACATCCTCGATATCGTCCAGGGACTTTGCGCCAGGGAGAGAAATAATATCCGAACCGACCCCGCCACGCATTGGGATAAAGTAATCTTCTTCTAGAGATAGCGGGTTGTATCGGAGGTCGACGCGGCCGGTATGAGAATCAACCAAAGAGTTTCTCTTCAGCTCGCCCTTTACCTTTTCCATATACTGTGCGACTTCTTGAGGCGGAATGTTACCTACGTCAATCTTAAACACGCGGCGCTCGGGGGCGCGCACAACACGATAGGCAATCATCGCGTCTTCTAGAAGTGTGAGCTGTCGCCAGATTCGGCGAGCGGGGTCAAGGATCGATGTTCCATAGGGAGCATGGCGATCGTTGCCCAAGATGCGGAAGTGGGCAACCTGCCAGTTCTCGAAAGTCATACCGGCGCCATTCCACTGATACTGAATGTAGTTCGGGTTTGTTGGGTCCTGACCTTCAAGCCTTTCTACTTCATTGTTCGGCATACCAATAACTGATGTCACTCCCATTTTGTCGTCGAGATCTAGATAAAGGAAGAAGTCGCCGTACTTGCACATTGATCGTGCCCAGCCGAAAGCGTTGAATTCCAGGTTCAATACATCATAAAATAAAGAATTCAGAATTGTTTTGATCTCAAGGTTCATACAAGAGATGTTTAAAACTTCATCGTATTCATTCGATGTGGTCATTTCATCAGCATAGATATCAATAGCAGATGCAATCTCGGGCATATACTCCATCTGTTCAAAGTCGGTATATCGGTCAGCACGGTTCTGGTTGCGGAATGCAGCAGACGTCCACATGTTGTAGTTCTGCGACATATTGGTATCTGCGCGCTTGAACTCTTGGCCGCTCATTGAACGGAAGCGGTATCGATACTTCTCTAGGTCGTTGCGGCGTTCCTGGCGAGCGATCTGAGTACGATAATCAATAATCGGACCAGATAATAGTCTTGTCAGTCGCTTAAATAACGGTGACGCCGGGTTGCGTGTGTTGTTGCTAGATGCCATGGTTTATCCTTTTATCAATCCTTCATACATTTGATTATAGTTCACAGCTTCTTCTGAGCGCTGTGTTTCTTTACTCAGCTTATGACCTGTCATTCCAGGAATCGTAGTCGATATCCTGGTGTGCGATGTAGATATAGCAGACAAAAACTCTTTGCTATACTCAATATCTTTTTGGCTTTCAACTATCACAGTATCTCTCACCCAACATCCAATGGCAAAGGACATAACTAAATCATCGTTATAACTTCTCATCGCTTGCGGTCTTCCTGCCTGCCAAATAAACGTTTTCATTTCAGAAAGCAAACGATTAGAGTTAATTTTAATTAGTTTGTTTCTCATAAACTCTTCCATCTTAGCGACGATAAGGGGTCTTGTCTTCGAGGATGTGGTGAATCCAGGAATTACATTTGACTGCCACTGGGCACTTACTGGATCTACGTACTGGTGATCGCCCTTCCGAGAGTGATATAGATTAGAATACCCTTTATCAAGCAACTTTTTAAGTACTGCGTATCCTATATTATTGTTTTCTATGACTAACATGGGGTTGCCATACTCTCCGCAGACATTATATAAGATGTCGGCAAAGTCGTCTGGTGTGGGTTTTCCAATGTATTCGGCCACCACTTCCATTGTTTCTAATTCAAATATGTGAAAGGCGCTATTATCTTTTCCATCGCCGCGCGCAACGTCAGCTACGATTAAGTGAGGCTTAAGTGCATCATGCTTTTTCCAAATCCAATAGTTTCTATCGAAGCCCGTACGGTATTCTGGTGCGGTTGTTCTCTCCAAGTACCACCGAATGTCATCCGGATGGATTACCGTCTCGCCTGAGACATTGAAGTTGCATTCAAGCTCTTGCGCGATCTGGCGCTTAGACATATTCCTGGTTTCTTTTTCAAACCATTTCTTGTCGCGGTCGGGGTGGACATCCCACATAAGAGTTGTCATATAGAAGTCGTTAGTACCTGCTTCTGCCTCGACGCAGTTCTGGTGGAACCAGTTGCCGACGCCGTTGGGGGTCGAGAGTGCAATACAGCGGCCACCAGTTGATAGTGTGGGATAGAGAGCAGTCCACAGGTCAGATAACTTCTCAACGTGCGCGGCCTCATCAATTACCAATAAGGAAAGCGCTTCGGAACGGCCAGCGTCCCCGGAGGTTGAGGAGCCCTTGATCTGTGAACCATTGGAAAGCTCGAATGAAGTGCGGTTATCCACTTCAATATTTGAAATTCGCATCCAGTCGGGGAGGTTCTTGATTATTGCTTTTACTTTTCTAACAAGGTTGGTAGCTGTTTGCAGCTTTGTTGCCACAACAAGGATGTTCTTGTCTCGGTGGAAAAGCATTAACCACGCGATGTAGGCTGCTGTGACTGTGGATATCCCAAGCTGCCGGGCTTTAAGAATTATATTGAAGCGATAATCATTGAAGTCTTTTAATAGTTCTTGCTGATAGTCGTATGCCTTAAAGGGGATCAGGCCTCTCTGGGGATGTGATATCCGACAGTAACTTGTCGTAAAGTATACAGGATCTTTTCCGGCTTTTACGACTTCCTTTACGATCTCTTTTTTGGTGAGGCCGTTTGCCATAGCGAGTATTACTTACCTTTGCGAGTATCGTTCTTCGGGCGCTTGTTCTTGGGACCTAGGGCTAACCATTTTTTAATAGCGTCGTCTACTCCACCCTCACCCGAGCCGCCATTAACCTCTTCGACACCCTTAATGCCACCAATGCGATAATCGCAATGGGCCTGGACGTCAGTGCGGTAGTTCGAGATGCGCTGGACGAGGATCTTAGGTTCGTCCTCCATAGTTAGAGTAAGGCCGTTGCCCGTGATTGCTTTGTATTCTTTTTTCAGGAACTTAACAATCTCTTTTAGCTGCCCGTTGATGTCATCCTCGAAGCCGTTGTCCTGAACTTCTTTGATTCTTGTCTCTGCTTGGTATGTTATGCGAAGAATGGGGCCGTTAAACTTAACACCGAATCCATCGATAACGCGGCGATCATTGATTAGGTGACCTTCTTCTCTTTTGAGACCAGCAGAGCGAGCCTTGCCGTCGGCTTGGAGTGACTCTTCGTGAGCGCCATCCCAGGCGCCATTAGCAGCTGCCTGATTAATTCCTTGAATGATTTCGTATACTGTTGCCATGTTATTATCCCTTGTCGGGTCTCCACCCGGTTGCCCATCTTTCTTCTCGATCCGAGATATATTGTATGTAACACTTCCAGCAGGCGCTGAACTTATTCATATACAAATCGTCACGGGGATGAAAAGAATATGTTTCACATACAGGACAAGTCCTATTATGATCTCTAGTAAGTAGTTTTTTGTTTATTAAAAATCCATCTTGTTCTACTTTGCTATCGGACTCCGATAATTTGCCAAACTTCTGTCGCTCTTCTATGGACTGTTGAATATATTCTTTTTCTTTGTCCTCGGACCAAAAACGTCTGGGATTGTTGATGGTCTCTTCACCATACTTTTGGGAGATTGCTTTCTCTAGTTTGGCGATGTATTCTTGGTCTTTACTCATTTTAGATCAAACAACAGTCCTTCGAGCGAGACCCATTCTCCAGAGGGATCCGGCGTAAAGGTAGTTAAGTTAACATCAACTGTGCCATCAACGTCTATATCGATGCGCGGGGCTACGTAACCACCAGCATCATTACCAATTGTTCCAAATATCTTTTTCGACTCCGGGCGGTAACCTTCAGGAAGTGTAAAAACAGTCGTCCCAGCGGAAGCATCTGTCGTAGTCAAAAGTCCTCGCAAATGTATAAAGCCCATTGTATCTTTCATAAAAGCCGGGGAACTATAAGCTAAGTTTGAGTATCGCTCCCAGTACTCGTTAAAATCGTAACTGTTTCCAGTACCGTTATCTGTGATCTCAATCCAATTCGGCTGCAGCAGGACGTCTATTTTCTTAAGGTATTTCTGAAGAAACGCAATTAGACGACTTCTTGATGATACCTCGGGTATACTCACTGTGTTACGATCTCCGTTGACAATGCAAAGATTCCCAACGAAGCAAGTGTTCCAATTCCAAATCCAAGCGCAACCATAAACGGGGCCGTGCTGGGGTCTTGTTTTAGAATGAGGCCCTGCAGGAGGTCATTCTCAGAGGTCTTAAGAATCATCATCGATTCGTATTTATCTGTCCAAGCTGCAAGTTCAATGTCTTTGTAATCCAAAAGAAGTTGATACTTCTCTTCCTGGAACTGTAACTCATAGCTGATTCGCAGGTCGCACTCGGCGCTTTCAAATTTCTTTTCAGTTACCATTTTTGCCGCGGCATCCAGGGACAACAGCACTCCGTCAAAGGGAACGATAGTACCGGCCTCAATAGGGAGCACCACGTAGTCGGGGAATTCCACCTCTGCTTCTTCTTCGGCAGCGATCGCGGGCGCAGCGAGGAGAAACAGGGCCAAATAAGTTGCTAATATCTTTCTAACCATTTTTTATTCCAAAGGCTTCAGCTAGCTCTCGCGCTAACTTCTCAGGATCATTATAGCTCTCATCAACAATTTTTTTAAGCTCTGCTTCTTTTTCTTTGCTTAGCTCTTCGCCTCTCTTCTTATATTCTTCCTTGATCTGCTCGCGGCGGTCGAAATGCTCTTTCAGTCTCATATTCTTCTCTGCGATCTCTGTGTTGTGAATATGCGCTAGCGTTTCCATTTCTTGGTCGTGAGAGTCCCGCCGCGATTCCATGAGGTCCAGGAGTCCCGCAACATAGGCGCCATTGCGCGTGAGCGCATATAAAAGAAATGCTACAACGAGGCTCAAGCCTAGGACTATTACCCACCAACACTTCTTAGCCCACAGATAAACTTTCTTTGCGCTCGTTTTCAATCTTATCAGCGTCATCATTTATACCCCTTTAGCTTGGCCACTGCATCGATTACAGTCTGCCCGCCAATATAAACGCAAGTGATGATAACCCAGTCGCCAGATGCCAAATCGGCGAACATCAACAGACACGTTGCAGTTCCCCAGGCCATTAGTTTTCGGGAAATAAGCTTATTCAACCCTTTATCAACAATATGTTTCATCATATTAGACTCCTTTATATAACTAGACGAAGCTCAGAAGTATGTCTAAAACAATTATAAACTCATTGACTAACTTTGGCGTATCCGTCTGTTTTATCTATTGTTATTTCGACGTCGACGATGTCTTTTAAGGAATCAACATGAGAGATTAGAATCACCGTCTTAAAATACATTTTAATCAGCTGAAGAATTCGGATGAACCCTTCCATGTTTTCGGCATCTAGCGCAGTGCCGGGTTCATCGAGAATAAATATATTTCCCTTGGGGAGCGAAGACACCGATAAAAGAGCCAAACGAATTGCCATTGCGGCGACTGTCTTTTCTGCGCCCGAGCCCATTTCAATTGGGCGCGGATCGTGACTTGGGTGCTCAATAAGGATATTAAGTTTGCGTCCGTCCTCTTGGAAGAAAACATCGAAATCAACGATGTTTGACAAGACCTTAGCTATCTCACTGTTAATGACAGGGAGACGCTTTTTGATAATATCATAAGCTATACCGTTTGAGTGAGTGCAGCGCATAAACAGATCATAGGACGCGTACTCTTCTCTGATATTGTGAAGTTCTTTCTTCTTGTCGTGAAGTGATTCTACTTTCTGCTCAAGGGAACCAATCTGTCTGTGATGATTATTAATCAGGTCCTCTAAAGCAAGAATAGAATTCTGCGAATTGTCAATTACGTCCTGGACTTCGGATCGCGATTGCAGAAGACTTTCAAGATTCTTGATCAAGTCTTTCTTTTCTTCATAAAGATCAATTTTATTTTGTGTTTCGCTAAGCGCAGTGCGATGGGCTTTGATCTTCGCATAAAGTTTCTCAATCGAAACCTTATTATCACGCTTTTCAATTTCAATATTATTTTTTTTGATAATGGTAGAATTGTAGTTATCAATGACTTCTATCATTTCGGCCGAATTGACTGACACTATTTTTGTCTTATAGCTTTTTGCGCCCTCTATCTCACTAATAATATCAACCTCTAGAGAGGGCAACTCAACGGAGGCAAGATGCGCATCTTTAATAAATTGACACATAGGAAACTGGTCCGCGCAAGGTACTTCGTCGAGCAATTCTATTTTTTTACTTAGACTCTTATGCTCATTGTCCATAAGGCGCGCGCGATTTACTGTGTCATCATATTTTTGCTTGAAATCATCATATTGTTTCTTCTTCTCTAAAAGCTCCTCAATATCGATTGTCGTAAGGAAATCATCATAATCCTTGAGCTTCTCGTCATATCCTACAACTTCTTGTTTAAGTTCAACAATATTAAGATTTGTTTCTTCGATCTTCTTACCTAGATTACTCTTCAATTCCAGAAGAGACATTATATCCAACCTTTCAGCTGGGATGGAATCAATCTGATCTGTCAAAGCAAGGTATTCTAATTGCGCATCGGCCAAGTTTTGCCTTTCAGCAGCACACACTAGCACCTCGTTGTCGAGTTCTTGGCGCGCTTCATCGCACTGAACTTCCGCGAGAGCGATATCATTATCGTAGTTGGTCTCCCCGACGCGTCGAATGAGTCCTTTAAGGTCCGCAGAATCCTCATGAGCTAACTTAAACTTTCTCTCAAAGATGTCTAAATCCAAAAACTTAGCCAGGATTTCTTTCCGTCGTGTAGAACCCTCTTTAATAAACGATAAACTATCGAGTTGACTGGACATTGATGTGAGCAAAAAGTCCTCAACTGTCCCAAATCTCTTACGAATATGAGCGTCTGTTTCGTTGCGTGTCGTGCCGTTGAGGCTTACGGTTTCTCCCACAACAGGATCTGTGCCACTAAAATCTAGATTGGTGCGCGCCTCGTTCGTTACTTCGCCCTTAAGCTTTTTCACATACTTCGTAGAGTCTCTCTCGATTGTATAAACTTTCTCGCCAACCTGAAGCTCTACCAGTCCCCGACAATCTTTCTTGTTTTGATTAATAATATTATAATTCTTACGCTCATTCTTGGAAGTCGTATTAAACATGGTGTATAAGAGCCCATCAATGATGCTAGACTTTCCAGAGTAATTCTTTCCAAAAATGCCAACAATACCATTGAGATTGTTAAAATCTACGCTATTACCTTCTCCGTAGTTAAACAAGTTATCCCACTCGAACTTGTTGATATTCCAATTTACGTTCCGGGCAACCTCTTCCGTCTCTTCAATCTGTGAGTTATATTTACGATTGAGTTCAAAGACGCGCTCAAGCATTTCCTCGGTCGGTTCATAATCTGTGAGGTACTCACGGATAAGATTCTCTTGCACCCCCTTGTCGCGGAGGTTCTCGACTTTGAACCCTGCTCCGATTTCGACAGTGCCTCGCTCGCCGGCGGCTCGATTTAGGAAAGTGATGCTCTCGGGCTTGAAGCGGTGCTTGGCAACCTCCACAGCCTTTCGCATAACATCAAGAGGCAAGTTGTTATTGCTCACAAGACGCAGGCGAGCCGTGGCTGGCACTGTAGTTCCCCGGGGCATTCGCCCCTTTGGTGTGAGTTCAATCGTCATAAAGGGCTTAGGGTTGCGGAGGATGTGATGCTTTACACTGAAGGTGTTCTTGTCTTCGATCTCCCAAATCAAGAAGCCCTTGTCATTGGTCTCGCCGTGATTCTGCTGGACCGTCGAACCACAGTACCTCACGCGGCCCTCAGTGTCTAAAATTTGATTCGTCTTATGGATATCACCAAGTAGTGCGTAGTCGTGACCACCAAAAATACTCACATCATGATCTCCGTGAGTCATCACCCAGCCGGCGTCGGTTTTGACGCCAGATACAGAGCCGTGATAAAGTGCGATGTTAATGCGGGAGGGATCGCTCGGGGAAACCCAGTTCTCTTCATCAAACACAGATAGCACGTTGAGCGCGAGGTCCGGCTCTACGACGATTTCGCCGGCATTCTTGAGCAGATGTAGGTCGGGTAGGTTCAAAGCCTTCACAATTGGTGACAGGGCGTCCTGACGGGTACTGTTCTTTAGGTTACCGTCGTGGTTCCCCAAGATGATGTAGGTTGGTGCGATTTTCGCTAGACTTGCGAAGAAGTCGGAGCAAAGCTCAACGAACTCTGGCGAGATCTGTGTCTTGGTGTGGGCGATGTCGCCGCAGTGTACGATGTAGTCTACGTTTTCTTTTCGTAGTGTTTCATATAATCGATCGAATACGATCTTATACTCGTAGTGAAACTTAAGATTCTTTATGTGCGTGTCCGCAATGTGTGCTATTTTGTACAAACAGTTGTCCCCAAACTATAATACTAGTATACAGGATGGGTAGGTGGTGTCAAGTATTATTTTGATCTTTTATTCTTTAGGACCGAGTATGGATGCGCGTAGTCTTCCACGTCTTTATCCACGGGTCCGATGCCACCAAAAGGCTGGTCCTGGATTGCTGCAAAGGGGTCTTCAGGCTCGTCGCGGATCGTTTCTTCTTCGTCCTGGACGGGTCCAAGCTCTTCGTCCAGAGCTTCTGCTATAGCATCGCGGATGGCGCTGGCTTCAAGTCCGTGTCCTTCCAGCGCTTCTCTAACCAAGTCGCCCACGGTGTTAGCAAGATTCTCATAAGACCACTCCCTACCAGCCTGCCGCGGACTATTAAGCGCTGTTTCCCCTGCTTCATCCAGACCCCTGTCCTTCCGTCGCTGGAGCCACGCCTTGTGCTCGCGGTCTTTCTCTCGCCTTTCCTCGTCCTGCTTGACGTGCTCGGGATTCCGTGGTTGGCGCCGCGGACGCATGCGTTCGACATCATCATAACGGTCGTCCCACAAGGTTTCCTTTAAAGAGGAAAGCTCTTCCTTGATAATCTGTCGTAGTTTTGCTTTTGAAATCTTCATTTTATTTATCCCTATATTCCGGAGCCCAAGGTCCGGTTGATGTGAACCTCTGTGTTTTAGCATACATCGGGTTGGCGAGAAGGTGGCGAAGTGCAGCAACAGTCTCGCCGTCTAGGCTAAGACTGAGTTCTTCCAGTTCTTCTTTACTCATTGCCGCAAGAAGCTCTCTTGCTTTAATAAGTGTAAGCAGCCGCTCTTCGGGTGATCCGCCGGTGAACTTTTCGTCCGACTGGAGGTCTCCGAGGCTGAGTTCTTCCCTGATGATCTGTCGTAGTTTTGATTTTGAAATCTTCATTTTTTTAAATCCCGTTTTGCTTGTGCGCGGTCAGCCTTG
>Ga0208433_1001201_pt1 | contig 9845 bp, 11 predicted proteins | sample 3_EtaG_FD_184075 | JGI IMG/M metagenome (GOLD analysis project Ga0208433, IMG submission 184075) | Marine viral communities from the Subarctic Pacific Ocean - 3_ETSP_OMZ_AT15126 metaG (SPAdes) (version 2) | ecosystem: Environmental > Aquatic > Marine > Oceanic | place: Pacific Ocean | collected...
AGCGTGCAGTAAATACCTTCAGGGGGAAGACGCGAGGATGCCAGCATCGACCCGCTGTTTTTGCCGGGTAGCGATGCGGATCACATCTGGGCGCTGTATCAACTGCGCCAGCGTAATATCGTCGAGAAAACTGCGAATTTGCCCGGATAGCTCGCACCATAAATGGTGCGTTAAACAGGTGTCGCCCTGCTGGCAGTCGGATAGCCCCTGGCAGCGGGTCGCATCGACGGTTTCGTTGACTGCATCAATCACCAGAGAGACGCTGATCTCCTCGGGTGCTTTGGCCAGTAGGTAACCGCCACCCGGCCCGCGCACGCTGCTAACTAGCCCCGCCCGGCGCAGCCTTGCGAAGAGTTGCTCCAGGTAAGAGAGCGAGATCTCCTGTCGCAGGGAGATATCTCCCAGGCTGGTAGGGCCGCTGGGGGCGTTAAGCGCCAAATCCAGCATGGCCGTAACGGCGTAACGGCCTTTTGTCGTCAAGCGCATAGCAGGTACCCCTCGTCGCTGAGCTTTCAGCGCGCTGGCAGCAAATGTTGCGCCATTATGGAAATCCTGAGTGCTTTGGTCAACTATTGCGCGTGGTGCTGCTTTCCGGTGATGGGCTGCTGCGTTCCTGGGCAGTATGACCAAGGCTAGGGCAGCCGGTATCGTTTTCATCCAGAATATCGGCAAAGTCCTCATCTCGCAGAGCCGGTAACTGGCCATCGCGGTAGTTGGCATCGAGCTTGCGAAGCGTTGAGCACATGCGCTCGATACGCTCGTCCACGGCGTGCATATGATCGAGCATGGCCTGCATCGAGCGCGCCACCGGGTCGGGCATGTCTTGGCTGACGCCATAGGCATCGAAACCAAACTTCTGGCAGATGGCTTCCCGGCGGGTCGGGTCGATATCCAGCGCCTCTTCCATATCCGGGTCGGCGCGTTTGACGATTTTGCCGGGGATGCCGACCACCGTTGCTCCCGCTGGCACCTCTTTTGTAACTACCGCGTTAGAGCCAATTTTGGCACCTGCGCCCACGGTAAACGGCCCCAGTATCTTGGCGCCGGCACCAACAATCACACCATCTTCCAGCGTAGGGTGACGTTTGCCTTTGTTCCAACTGGTGCCGCCTAGCGTCACGCCTTGGTAGAGCGTGACGTTATCGCCCACCTGTGCGGTTTCACCAATCACCACGCCCATGCCATGGTCGATAAAAAAGCGCCGCCCAATGGTTGCGCCTGGGTGGATTTCAATGCCAGTGAGCCAGCGGGAGAAGGTCGATAGCGTTCGTGCTAGCCACTTAAAGTTCTTTTTCCACAGCCAGTGGCCGCAGCGGTGCAGCAACAGGGCGTGCAGGCCGGGATAGTTGGTCAGCACCTCAAGAAAATTACGTGCCGCCGGGTCGCGGTCAAATACGCTATTGATGTCTTCACGCAGGCGTTGAAACATGGGTGATCCTTGGGCGTTAAGGGAGGCAGCAGCAATACAGTATTGGTATATGGTGAGTGCAAAGCGGCAGTTGAAAAAGCGATGTTGGGGCGCGTTGTTGTAACTTCAAGTTTAGGCCATTGCCGCTTTGCTGGCGCCTTTTACGACGAGAGCGCTGTGACGGGTTAGCCGAGTTTGTCGCGACTCTCTTTATTCATACTTTATTTATACGCTGCGTCTCGCTCTGTTGGGCGGCCTTTTCAGTCGCCGAAAGAATGCCGCGTAGAATGTTCATCTCCATCTTTTCAGGCCGTGACCGAAGATAGAGACGGCGCAGGCGTGCCATAAGCTGGCGCGGCTGGGCAGGGTCGTGAAACTCGATGGCGATTAGCGTGCGCTCTAAGTGCTCGAAGTAGCGCTCAAGCTCTTCGTGGGTCGCTAGCTCGTCATTATCATCGACAGCAGTTGGGGCATCTGCCTGGCTTAGCCACGCCATGCGACACTCGTAGGCCACCACTTGAACCGCCGCGGCAAGGTTGAGCGAGCTAAAATCAGCGTTGGTCGGAATATGCACATGGGCATGGCAGCGCTGCAGCTCGGCGTTGGTTAAGCCGCTGTCTTCACGGCCAAACACCAGCGCCACACGGGCATTTTCTGGCTGGCATTCGCCGGGTAGGCGCTCGGCAAGTTCCCGAGGCGAGATCATCGGCCAGGGCAGCGTGCGCGAGCGGGCGCTGGCGCCAACAGCTAGCGTGCAATCGGCCACGGCTTCTTCAAGTGTGGCATGCACTGTAGCTTGGTGAAGTAGATGGTCGGCACCTGAGGCGCGAGAAATACTGTCTTGGGTGATCACATCGCAGCGAGGAGCGACCAGGGCTAAATCAGCTAAGCCCATGTTGTGCATGGCGCGTGCCACGCCGCCAATGTTGCCAGGGTGGCTGGTGCCAATTAAAACAATTCGGATGCGCTCAAGCATAGTAGGCCCGGTTCATGTGCGTAAAACGCGCAGTTTAGCATGAGTCGATGGCATGCCCGAGGGGCCTCTGTTAGAATTGCCCGCCAAAAGGCGTATTGCGCCTGAACCGTTCTTTAACATCACTGTGACAAGGCCCGATCATGAATCCGATGGTCCAATTTACGCTGCGCGCCGCGCGTGGCGCTGTTGAACACTTTTTACGCGTTCGCGAACGTATCGAAAACGCCCATGAGGAATTTAACCTCGACCGCTTGCTGGAAGACACGGCGCGTAAAGCCGAGGCGACCATCATTCAACAACTGCAGCGTGGCTACCCTCTGCACGGCTTCTCTGGCCGCTATACGCCCTATAAAGCGGGTGAAGGCGAAGGTGAAAATACCGTATGGAAAATTGAACCGCTGCACGGCTACTCCAACTTGGCGGTAGCAGGTAAGGGCTTTGCACTCTCAGTGGTGTGTCTCGTTAAAGGTCGCCCCGAACACGCGGTGGTGATCTCTCCCTTTGGTGATGACGAATATATCGCCAGTCGCGGCCGCGGCGCTCAGCACAACGACAAGCGCATGCGGGTTAGCAAACCAACCGCTATTCCTGCCACACGCATGGCGATGAGCCTGCCAGAAACCTGGCTGCGCCCGAGTCATCTGCCTGCTTACTTAACCATTACCCAGCAGCTTGCGCCGCAGGTAGAAACCCTGGTAGCGACCGGCAGCGGCCTGCTGGATATGTGCGAGCTGGCCGCAGGACGTGTAGACAGCGTCTTTGTGCTGGGCCTAGAAGAGCAGGATATGCAGGTAGGTACGCTGCTGCTAAAAGAAGCGGGCGCGCTGATGGGCACTCCGGACGGGAAGCCGACCGTGAATGCTGAAAGCCAGCTAATGGCCGCTGGCCCGCGCCTCTACAAAGCGCTGATTAAGCAGCTGGCGCCGCACTTTTAAGAAGAGCGCGTTAGGTGTGAAGATATGAAAAGGCCCTGCCGGTTGATTTCGGCAGGGCCTTTTCGTTGGCTGCTATAACGCGTTTAGGGCAGCTCTTCTTCCTCTTCATCCACTTCTTTCTTGGTGGGAATCAGGTCTTCCCGAGAGAGTTTCAGCGGAATCAACAGGGCGCCGGAGATATAGATAGATGAGAACGTACCCACCACGATACCCACCAGCAGGGCAATCGCGAAGTTCTCGATCATATCGCCACCGAGCAGCAGCAGCGCTAGCAGTACCAGCACGGTTGTGCCTGAGGTGGCTAATGTGCGCGACAACGTAGCGTTAATCGCCTCGTTGAAAATCTGCGGCATATCGTCGATACGCGAGGTGCGGATCGTCTCGCGGATGCGGTCATACACGACGATGGTGTCGTTCAGCGAGTAGCCGATGACCGCCAGAATGGCTGCCAGCACCGTTAGGTCGAAGTCGAGCTGGAACAGCGCGAACACGCCTACCACGATGATCACGTCGTGCAGCAGGGCAAGCAGGGCACCAAGGGCGAACTTGTACTGGAAGCGGAAAGCTACGTAAAGCATCACCACGCCCAGCGCGACGAGCAGGCCTAAGCCGCTCTGGTCACGCAGCTGGTCGCCGACCTGGGCGCCCACGAACTCGGCGCGCACTAAGTTGACACTATCGCCATTGGCACGCAGCAGATTGACAACCTCGTTACCCACGTCGCCATCAAACGCTTGCTGCAGGCGAATCAATACTTCTGTTGAAGCGCCAAAGGTTTGTACCGAGACATCTTGGAAACCGCTGTCTTCCAGCAGTTGGCGAATGGCATCCAGTGAAGGTGCCACGCCGTAGCGCACTTCCACCAGGGTGCCGCCGGTAAAGTCCAGGCCCAGGTTGAGCTGCTGAAACAAAATGGCGCCAATAGAGACAATCAGCATCACGGCCGAGACGATAAACGCAAGGTTGCGCCGTCCCATAAAGTCGATGCGCAGTTGTGATAGGGGTTTCATTACCACCTCTTAAATTCTGTGCTGAGCGCGTGTTGAGATCCCATCGAGATTAGATCCGCAGCTTTTTGACGGGCTTGCCACCATAGGTCAGGTTGACCATGGCGCGCGTCACCAGCAGCGCAGTGAACATCGACGTCAAAATGCCGATAGAGAGCGTAACGGCAAAGCCTTTTACCGGGCCGGTGCCAATCGAGAACAGAATCACCGCCACCAGCAGCGTGGTGATGTTGGCATCCACAATCGAGGTGAACGCCCGTTCATAACCCGCGTAAATAGCTTGCTGAATCGACATGCCGTTGCGCAGTTCTTCGCGTATCCGCTCAAAGATAAGCACGTTGGCGTCCACCGCCATGCCCAGCGTCAACACGATACCGGCAATACCGGGTAGCGTGAGCGTAGCGCCCAGCATCGACATCACGGCGACTAGCAGCGTGAGGTTGAGCGCCAGGGCGATGTTGGCAAAAACGCCGAATACCTTGTAGCGCACCAGCATAAACAGCACGACTAGCAGCAGGCCGATCTGCACCGATAGCAAGCCGCGTTCGATGTTTTCTGCGCCCAGGCTGGGGCCGATGGTGCGCTCTTGCACGAAGTAAATCGGCGCGGCGAGCGAGCCGGAACGCAGCAGCAGAGCGAGTTCGGCGGCTTCGGTGGGGGAGTCGAGGCCGGTGATGCGGAAGCTGTTGCCCAGTGCACTTTGAATGGTCGCCAAGCTGATCAGGCCACGCTCGGTGTAGGGCTCACGAACGATGGTCTCTTCGCCGGTTTCCGGGTCGACTTCGATGCGGTCTTCGCTTTTATGCTCGATGAACAGCACCGCCATGTTGCGGCCAATGTTGGTGCGCGTGGCGCGGTTCATCAGCGTACCGCCGGTGCCGTCCAGGTTGATGTTGACCTGAGGGCGACCGTTTTCGTCGAAGCTGTTGCTGGCGCTGGAAACGCTGTCACCAGTAATGATCACATCGCGCATCAGCTCCGCTGAGCGGGCCGGGTCGTTACGAAACTCGAAGCGTTCGGTTTCGGCATCCGGTGTATCGTGGCGCGCCTCGAGACGAAATTCGAGGTTGGCCGTCGCACCGACGATCCGCTTGGCGGCCACGGTGTCCTGCACGCCGGGTAGCTCGACCACGATTTGGCTCGGGCCTTGGCGCTGTACCATGGGCTCGGCGACGCCCAGCTCGTTCACGCGGTTACGCAGCGTGGTCAAGTTCTGGTTGATGGCGTAGTCCTGAATCTCGTTTACCGCCATGTCGCTTAGCGTCATCACTAGCCTAGAGGTACGGCCATCCCCTTCGCTGGTGTACTCGAAGTTGGGGAAGTCGCGGCTGATCAAACGACGGGCGGCGTCGCGGTCTTCGGCGCTGGCGAAGTCGATCGATAGCGAGCGTTCGTCGATGGTGGTGTTTCGGTAGCGAATACGCTCGCTGCGCAGCAGTTCGCGGATGGCGCTGGCGTTCACCTCAAGGCGCTGGGTCAGCGCGGCGTCCATATCCACTTCCAGTAGGAAGTGAACGCCACCGCGTAAATCAAGGCCCAGCGTCATCGGGGAAGCAGAAAAAGCTTGCAGCCAGCCAGGTGTCGCATCGGCAAGGTTGAGCGCCACGGTCGCATTGGGGCCAAGCACTTCGGCGGCAATATCCCGCGCGTCGAGCTGGTCATCGTCGCTTTGCAGACGAATCAGCCATTGACCATTGTTCTCTTCAACGGCTTTGACGGCGATATCGCGCTCGCTGAGCGCTTCTTCAACGCGGGTAATTTGCCGTTCATCCAGGGCGTTGCCTTGGGCGTCGCTCACCTGAATGGCGGGATCTGCGGGGAATAGATTGGGAAGCGAGTAGATAAGGCCAACCACCAGGACGACCAGTATCAGCAGATACTTCCACAGAGGGTAACGGTTGAGCATGCAAGCCCTGCCTTCAATTACAAACGGAATCGCTGTGCACAGACAGGCTGCGCACAGCAACGTTCACCATCGACGCTACCATGTCACCCCTGCCGGGGTGGCTGGCACTGGGTCGGCAGGGGGGGGAGTGCAGCGTTAGATGGACTTAATGGTGCCTTTAGGCAGTACGGCAGCCACGGCGTTTTTCTGCACGTTGACTTCGGTACCTTCAGAGACTTCCAGGGTCAGGAACTCGTCGCTGACTTTGGTCACGCGGCCAACCAAACCGCCGCCGATCACGACTTCATCGCCCTTGGCGAGGCCGGAGACCAGCTGTTTGTGCTGCTTGGCGCGCTTGGCTTGCGGGCGCCACAGCAGGAAGTAGAAAATCAGTACGAAGCCGACCAGCATGACAATTTGCGCGATGCCACCGCCAGCAGCGGCTTCTTGGGCATGGGCTGGTGAGATGAAGAAATCCAGCATTGCAGGGAACTCCTGGGTTAGAACACTCAATGGGTGAACGGATTAAGCCACTCGCCTCAGCCAGTGGCTTTTATTGTTTAGGTGTCAGATTCTGCAAGGGGAGGCACCGGGAGGCCGCGCCTTGCGTAGAAGCTTTCCACAAAGGTCGTCAATGTACCCGCTTCGATTGCCGCGCGCAAATCAGCCATCACACGCTGGTAGTAGCGTAAGTTATGGATGGTATTGAGCATGGAACCCAGCATTTCATTGCAGCGATCAAGGTGGTGCAGATAGCCACGAGAGAAATTCTGGCAGGTATGGCAATCACACTCTTCATCCAGCGGGCGTGTGTCAAAACGGTGCTTGGCGTTACGGATTTTAACAGTGCCATCTGACGTGAACAGGTGGCCGTTGCGAGCGTTGCGCGTGGGCATCACGCAGTCAAACATATCCACACCGCGGCGTACGCCCTCAACGAGGTCTTCCGGCTTGCCCACACCCATCAGGTAGCGCGGGGTGTCGTCCGGCATCCAGGTGGGCAGGTAATCGAGGACTTTGATCATCTCCTCTTTGGGTTCGCCCACCGAGAGGCCACCGATGGCGAGACCGTCGAAACCAATCTCAAGTAGCCCCTTGAGCGAGCGCTCACGCAGCTCAGGGTGCATGCCGCCCTGGATAATGCCGAACAGTGCGGAAGGCGAATCGCCATGGGCATCGCGAGAGCGCTTGGCCCAGCGTAGCGACAGCTCCATGGATTTTTCGGCTTCTTCGAACGTGGCCGGGTAGGGCGTGCACTCGTCAAAGATCATCACCACGTCAGAGCCCAGCGAGCGCTGAACCGCCATGGACTCTTCCGGCCCCATGAACACTTTGCTGCCATCCACCGGCGAGCGGAAATGCACGCCCTGCTCGGTGATTTTGCGCATTTCACCCAGCGAGAACACCTGGAAGCCGCCGGAGTCGGTCAGGATCGGTTTATCCCACTGGGCGAAGTCGTGCAGGTCGCCGTGGGCTTCAATGACATCCGTGCCGGGGCGCAGCCAGAGGTGGAACGTATTGCCCAGGATGATTTCCGCGCCGATCTCTTTGACCGACTCGGGCGTCATGCCCTTGACCGTACCGTAGGTGCCGACCGGCATGAACGCGGGGGTTTCCACCGTGCCTCGGGGAAAGTGCAGGCGGCCACGGCGCGCGCGGCCGTCTTCGGCTAGGCGCTCGAAGCGCATAAAGCATTCGTTTCGCATCACAATAACTCGTTAATCAATCGGTAAGCGCGGCGGTTAGCGGGTCAGCAGCATGGCGTCGCCATAGCTAAAGAAGGCGTAGCGCTCTTCTACTGCCGTACGGTAGGCCTGCATGATGTGCTCATACCCCGCGAACGCCGATACCAGCATCAATAGGGTGGATTCGGGCAGGTGGAAGTTAGTGATTAGCGCATCCACACAGCGCCATTCATAGCCGGGGTAGATGAAGATGTCGGTATCGCCACTGAACGGCGCTATCTGGCCATCGCTACTTTTCATGCAAGCGCTCTCCAGGCAGCGAACGCTCGTCGTTCCCACGGCGATCACGCGTTTACCGGCGGCTTGCGTCTCGCGAATCTGTTGGCAGGTCGCGTCGGTCACCTCGATCCACTCGCTGTGCATGTGGTGTTCGAGGATGTTGTCCACCCGCACCGGCTGGAAGGTGCCCGCACCAACGTGCAGCGTCACGAAAGCACTGTTGATGCCTTTTTCGGCCAGGGCGTCCAGCAGCGGCTGGTCGAAGTGCAGCCCCGCCGTAGGAGCGGCCACGGCACCGTCGCGGCGCGCATACACGGTCTGATAGCGTTCGCGGTCGCTCAGCTCGTCTTCCCGAGTGATGTAGGGCGGCAGCGGCATATGGCCGTGCTTTTCCAGCAGTGCGATCATTGGCGTGTCGCCTAAAAAGCGCAGCTCGAATAGGGCGTCGCGGCGGCCTTCGACCACGGCGTGGATGTCGCCTTCGAAAATCAGCTCAGTGCCCGGCTTGGGCGACTTGCTTGAGCGGATATGCGCCAACCCCCGGTGGCTATCCAGCGGGCGCTCCAGCAGCATTTCTACCTTGCCGCCGCTGGCCTTATGGCCATGCAGGCGGGCGGGAATCACGCGGGTATCGTTAAACACCAGCAGGTCGCCCGGCTCAAGTAGGTCCAGCAGGTCAGGAAAGCGGCGATGAGCCAGCGCGCCGCTTTGACCATCCACACACAGTAAGCGGCAATCACTGCGCTGCTCGGACGGGTAGCGGGCAATTAGCTCATCGGGTAGCTCGAAATGGAAGTCCGCACGCTGCATGTGAATAAGCTCTTTTCTGTGGTCAAACAAGCCGCCTAGGATAGCGCTTTAGGTCGATAAAGTCAGCGATGTGATTGACTTGACGGGCGATCTGCGTATAATTCGCCTCCATTGCCGGTGTGGCGGAATTGGTAGACGCAGCGGATTCAAAATCCGCCGCCTTTACGGGTGTGCCAGTTCGAGTCTGGCCACCGGCACCATTTTTAGAATCAGGGGCTTAGGCCCCTTTTTTTTGCCTGAAATTTGGCTCTTGTCGGCTTTAGTTCAGTGTCTGGTCGTAGTTTGGTCGCGCAGAACGCCGTGCTGAGTTGTGGCAATCGTTTTTACATCATCCAGCCCTGCGTCGAAAATGTGGCTGTATCGACTCGTTACTAGCAAGCTAGAGTGCCCCAGCAGATCCCTAACCCGCGTCATACTCTCTCCTGCTTGTGCTCGATGACGGGTTGATCCCGCTGGACAACAACCCGGCCGAGAACGCCATTCGCCCCTTCGTCGTCGGCCGCAAGAACTGGCTGTTCAGCCACACACCGAGCGGTGCCCAGGCCAGCGCGGCAATCTACAGCCTGATCGAGACGGCCAAGGCCAACGGCCTCTCACCCTACGAGTACCTGCAGTTCGTGTTCGAGACCCTGCCAACTCTCGGCGAGGATGACGACCTCGGCACGCTGCTGCCCTGGTGCTGGAAAGACACTCTACCGGTCTAGCTCAGGCCGCAACAGGTGGGGTTGGTGGACTTGCAATTACCCACAAATCATCAGCTACATAAGCATACTGTTGATAAAGTAAAGCCCGATGTGTTTTTTTGGCTTCTCAGTTCGTTCGATATGATAAGAGGTATCAATATGGGACAACACTGGGTG
>Ga0208433_1001210_pt1 | contig 9777 bp, 12 predicted proteins | sample 3_EtaG_FD_184075 | JGI IMG/M metagenome (GOLD analysis project Ga0208433, IMG submission 184075) | Marine viral communities from the Subarctic Pacific Ocean - 3_ETSP_OMZ_AT15126 metaG (SPAdes) (version 2) | ecosystem: Environmental > Aquatic > Marine > Oceanic | place: Pacific Ocean | collected...
TCAGAGGGCGTAGGGTCTATATGGGGTGGGCGAAGGAGGAGGTCAAGTTCCTCCCCCTTCACCCGTCTCAAAGTGGTCAGGAACCTGACCAACGATATCTCCACGAACACCCCGCCAACAAGGAGGGCAACAAGCAGGATGTCGTGGAGAATCGCCACATCACACCTAGAACGAGACGCCAGTCAAGACGCCGTTGGCGTTGGGGCGGTAGCAGTAGTGGTTGTAGTACCACTTGTAGAAACCTTCCCAACTGTCGTTGTCGGTAACCCGCGACAGAACGCTTCCGTCGAGGTCCGCGAACTTGCCATCTTCGAGCACCGCGAGCTTCCAGCACTTGGTGTTCATGAAGATCATCAAGCCGTTGTCGACGTGACGGGCGCTCTTGATCGGCACACCAGCGTACGACAGGCCCAGGAAGCCACCATCACCGGTAGTCGCCTTCTCGACGGGCTTGAAGATGTTGCCGCTGATAAGCGCGGTGTACTTCGCCCGCATGATCGGGTTCATGAGGATGAGGTCGATATCCTGGCCACTGGTGACGTTGATGGCGTCAATCATCTGCTGCATGCGCTCAAGCGTGAGCGCCTCGGCATCGCCGCTGCCAGAGTTGTCGGCGTCCATGTTGGCGATAACCGACTGAAGCGCCATCGCGTCACCAGCCACCGAGCCACGGTCGACTCCGAAGAGGCTCACGTAACCGAGGTTGCCGTAGATACCAGTGGGCTCCTCGTCGAGGAGCGCATTCACTGCGGCATTGGTGTCACTGATAACCAACGCACAGCCAAAGCCATCGGCAACACCACTGGTGTTGAGAGCATTGGTGAGGCGAATCGTGCCAGCCGAGGGGTTGAACCCGGCGTGGGTGATGTCGATGGCCGCCAAAGTCGTGATGAACTCGTAGGTCACCGTGTCGCCAGACAGGGTGTCATTGGAGCAGTCAACGACAGCAACGTCGATGTTGCTTCCCTTGGCGTTGTACACTGCGGCAATCTTCGCAAAGTCGCCTCGGAACTCCCACGTGGCAGCGGCACCCTCGGTCTTGTGCTGGTTGAGGAACCCAACGACGCGACCACCGCTTGTGAGCGTGCGGTCAGCCGTGTTGCGAACATCGTCCTTGAGCTTGTCCATCTCAAGTTCGAGAGCGCCAACGAAGCTAGCCGTTCCGCCCTTGGCAGCCGACGCAATCGCCGGACCAGTCACCTGGAACCGACCGTAGAGGTAGGCGGCGGTGAAGGTCAGGCGCTTGGTGGTCTGCGTCCCAGCGTCGGGGAGGGGGTCCGACTCAGCCTTGAATGCGACGCCGGTGTTACGCCCGACATGCACGGGCACGACGCCCTGCTTGCCTGCCCATGTGATCTTGGCCTTCTCAAACAAGTTGAGGACCATAACCTCTTGATTCAATTGTTCTTGTAGAGGACCAATGTAGTAGTCCTTCAAAATCGCATCGAGAGATGCTCTTGTGGCTTCCGCCATTTTCTAACTCCTGTTAGCCGAAGAGGTTGAGCGTGCCCTTTTTGAGGGCGCCCAGGAGGGCTTCTGAGCCCTCTGCGATCGAACCGAAGCCCTGTCTGTCAGCGGCTGTGGCCACGCTGGACGCCCCTGTACCGGCCCGTTTGGGTCGGCTAGGAACGCCCGGCGTAGTCCCAGAAGTAGCTTCTACAACCTCCTCGACGGAGGCATCTGGGTTGGTCTTGAGGTATCGGGCAATCGCCTCTTCCTCACGTTGGGCCAACCACGCCACATACTGTTCAGCCACGCGACTCAGGTCTGCGTTTGGATCGCGTTGCACGGCGCTATAGAGAACTTGCTGTATATCCGTATGAAGTCGTTCGTCGTGTTTACCCACGACATCGGCCACTTCGTGCCGGAGACGCTGTCGCTCGACGTGAACCTCTTGCTGGTGCAGTCGGGACTCCATGGCTGTGATCTGCTGTCTCACCTCCGGTGGCAACTCCGACTGTCCCGCTAGAAGCCTATCGAGCTCTGCGTCGATTGGATCAGCAACATTCTCCACCGGCCTGGCGGGTTGCAGGTTTCGCAGTGCGGACATCTCGTTCCGCATCAACTCCATCTGCTTCTCATAAGCGCTCATCTGTGAACGATGCTCGTCAGCCTCTGACTTGTACTGATTGCGCGCATCGAGAACGCTCTTAAACCGCTTGTACGGGACGCGGTGACCCGGTGGAACAGACTCTTCCTCAGCATTACCGTCAGGTGCTGCGGCGTCTGCCTGCTCCTCGCTCTTGCCGGTTTCGGCCTTGGCTTCGACCTCTGGCGCCGGTACTTCCGACTCCTTGGCCTCCACTTCAACCTTCTCTTCGACCGCAGGCGCGGTCTCGATACCCTCTTTTACGTCTGGGGTCGAAGACGCAATCGAGCCTCCCTCACCAAGTCCACCCTCAAGCTCTTTGTACAGCTCTGCGGTCTTCTCTTCGCTTAGAAAGCTCATCTCTAACTCCTTTTAACGCCTTGGAATCTTGGCGGGTTTGTCGTGCCCTTGCACGAACTGTGAATGAGAGAAAATGTCGAGGGAGTCCTCTTCACGTTCAGCCCACTCTTCTTGAAACACCCTACCCGTTGCTCGCTCGTATGCCAATAACTCGCGCAATGACGAGGGCTTCTTGGATAGTTTCTCTTCTCGAACGGCCTCTATCTGATCGACGCCCGCCAAGGCAAGCGCCCAGGCGAATACCATGTCGTCGTGCTTTCCCCGGTCGGCCTGTGGCTTACCACGGCTGTCGTAAACAAACGTGTTCATCTCGGCCTTCATTCGGTCATCGTTGATGGCGAGGCGCTCCTCGGAGACAAACTTGTGCAGGCGCGAAAGGATAACCGGCCGAGTGGCGACTGAGGTAACGAACCCCAACTCTTCCTTCCACCGCTTGGCCATCTTGTCGAACTGGGTTCTTCGATAGAGGTTTGCGTAGCCTGCACCGATGAGGGACTCGATGATGCTCAGGCCGTACGAGTTGGATTCGGCGACCACCAGCGCGTCCCAGACCTTGGCTTCCTTGTGGACCGTGTCTCCAAACTCGCTTGGTGAGACTCTTGCGTAGTATGTGCTTACGCACCTTGGCTTGTCCTTGTTGGTGATATCGAGCACGCAGAAGGACGAGTAGTCGCCCGACGGCGACCCCGACGCGGTGTCCACCCCCATAGCATAGACGTGATACTTGGCGGGCTCTTCATAGCGCCGGTAGCCAGCGGTGGCCTTGACGTGCGGGAAGATGACACTGAAGAAGCGCTCACCGGACGTGATGAACGCTATCTCGCTTGTGATTGGGTATTCCTGGTGGAAGGTCTGCCAGTTACTTCCGCACTTGGTCCGGTAGGCGTGAAAGGCCCAGAAGAGTTGCTGCTTGGTGAGCTTGTGCTCTTTGGCGTACTCGCGCCACCTGTCCGGCATGTTGCGACCGAGGCCGCTTGGCCTGTCCTTCCTGGTGTATTCCTCGGCCTTGGTCCAGGGCAGGAACACCTTCTTGTAACCGTTCTCACCGACCCACAGGTCGTGGGCGTAGTTCAGGCCATTGGCGGTGGTCTCCATCACAACGATAGCGTCTGGCGTAGCGGTCTGGAACGCCGACTGAATCGTGCGCTCCACGTCTGAGTAGAACGCGAACTCCGAGCAGTGCAGGAAGTTATAGGTGGTGCCACGAGCGGACTGGGTGTTGGCCGTGAAGACTCGAACCATGCCGCCGTGAAACCAGAGCAGTTCTCGGACATTGGACTTCTGTGTGGGAAACCTGAGCCATTTGGGCAGGTTGTCGTAGAAGCGCTTATAGATCTCAAATATCTGTTCAGCGCTCTCACGGCTCTGGGCCATAACGCCGACGCGGAAGTTGGAGCGGAAGTAGGCATGCCAGAAGGCATAGGCGGCAACGCCCGTCGTTCCGCCAAGCTGACGCGCCTTGAGGTCGAACACCCAGGGGTTCTCCTCGATGGCGTTCACCAAGTCCTGCTGGGACTGGTTGGGCTTGAACGTGACGAGCCTGGCCTTCTTGTCTACGATCTTGAGGTAACGACAGAAGTAGCGGAAATCCGCTGCGCACCGACGCAGTTCCTCTTCTCGCTTAGTTGGCTTGCTCAGGGCTCTCGCCGTCCTTCGGCTTCATCTCGTCGCGCACCTCATCGAGGATGTCTCGGAGCCGCTCCAAAACAACCTCTTCGCCGTCTTCCTTGAGCTTCTTGGTGCGCTCTTCGGTGTAGGTGGTGTCGGCCCTGGTCTTTGCGAGTTGGGCCTTTTGCTGGTCTCGCTGAACGTCTGAGTCCATATCCGGCCTATCGTTCCACTTGTAGCGCTTCTGAAGCACGAACATGGCTGCGCGCCAGTTGTGGTTCTCGGTCGCCTCTCTGATGACGATGTCGGCAAAGAGCTTCTCGCCCTGTCCTTCGCTGCGCTGAATCTCGTGAAAGAACCACGGGTAGAGGAGGTGGGTGGGCTTTCGGCGCCCACTCCTGATCCAAGCCGACACGGTGGTAGACGATACCTGGGCCATGGAGGCCGCTGCGTTTCGGCTATGGCCCGCTTCGAGCGCTTCGAGGACAATGAGCATCCGATGCTTCATGGCCCTCTCTGTCACCGTCAGGACGGCATCATGCGGCTCGGCTATGCGGACATGGTCACCCACCAAGGAACCTCTTCTTGTACCGGTAGCGCTTCTTTCGGTCGGTCTCTTCGAGCATACAGATGTGAATCGACTCGAAGAAACCAACCGCATCGCGAGCGAACTGGGTGAGTTGCTCCTCGGTAGCGCCGTTCTGGATGTCGTTTGCCTTCATCTTGGCGATCATACCAACGACGATAGCGCGTGCCGCTCGGTGCTTCGGACGCAGTGCAGCGTCATGGTAGCCTTCGAGCATCTCGACGAGGTTGATGAGTTCGAGGCCGATGACCTTGAAGGCTGCCGACGCATCAGACGCCGCATCTCCGTCGGACTGGTGGAGAACATCGAGCGCAATCTTGCTGCTCGCTACCGCCTCGGCGATGAGTCCCTCGACGATAGTGGCCTTTGCGACGCCACCAGAGCGCTTGTCTGGGTCGTAAACAACGATGTCTTTCGAGGCGATGCTGTATCCCTCGTGCATCGCTTCACCCTCGGCAGCAAAGGCGCTCATTTCCTACCCTTGAATCCACGGAGGTGGGGGATAAACGAGCCGAGCCCGCGCTGGGTTGCGAAGTGCGCCAGGTAGCGCAGCATGGCGAGTGTGGCGTCGGTGGGGTCTTTGAAGTTCCCACGCTTGGTGACCTTGTTGATGAACTTCGACAGTGGCTCGTCGATATCCATCTCTCGGAAGCGGACAAGGTTCATCATGTGGTGCCTCGTGCCCCCTGCGGACGAGAGGCGCTTGGGCGCATCGGCCAGGATGGACTCAGCCTCGGCCTTGGGGATATTGACTTTGCGCCCGCTGGTGATCTTCTTCTTCACGGGCTTCTTCTTTGCGGGCTTCTTTGCTGTCGCCATCGGTCACCTCAGAGCCAGCCCCATGACTGGCAACATGCCCACCCTATCAGCAGCGCCGCGCGCTTGTCGTCGTTGGTCGCGCCGACTGCAAATGGGAGGGCGGGTTGAACACCCCTATTCGCCAGTAGTTTACACAGAGTTCTCTGTGCTGCAACTGCTTGGTCTCTAGGGCGTGCCGTGAGTTTGAGTATGGAGCGCCAGTGGTCAGGGGCGACCTCAAGCGTCGGAATGCCCTTGTGCCACGCCACGCAAGCGAACCTTTCTCTGACCCTGGCGAGCGCAAGAGCCGAGGCAGCGTTGGCTCCGACGAATCCGCCGCCTTCAACGACGATGAGGTCTGAACCGCCGAGGCTTTTGTTCATGCTGTCGATGCTTCGGTGCTTGATTCCGACGAACTCGACCGGTGTGGTGCGATTCCACCTGACGGCCACCGAGTCCTTCTTTCCGCTTGCCGGATCGATAGATAACCACGCCTCTGGCGCTATAGGCATGGGCGATGGGGGGAATACGGCCCTGGTTCGCCCCTTAGCCACGGAATGTGGCCCCGACCTCGATGAAACGCGTTCTACTACCGTCCCATTCAACGTCTGAGGGGTAGAGATTGCGTCTCGGTCCGTGCCTGAACTTGTCCATGCCTATCTCAGCTTCCCATGGCTTTGCAGACTCATCAACATTCCGTAAAATCCACGGCACAAGGCCCAAGTCAGCGTCATCATCTATCGCTCCGCTCCCTTTACTGTCTCGAATGGTCGGACGAGTCGATGTTCGCTTCGCCGCCATGGTTGGTTGCGAGATACTAACCACAACGCAGTCCAACTCCATGGCCAGTTCCTTGAGTCCCCGGCTTATTCGCTCCAACTCCTCGGTTCTGCTGCTATTTTTCCCTTCAGAGCGCATGAGTTGGATGTAATCCACCACGATGATGCCCAAATCACCCTTTTGGGCCTTGAATGACCGCGCTGCCTGCCGCACCGCGTCAATCGTAGCGGCTTGATGGCCCATGATTCGGATGGGAGCGACTGAGACCTTCTGTGCAGCGTGGGTCATGGCGACGAGTTGGTCCTCATTGAGGCCTTTTTGGTCGTGCATCTGGACTGGTATGCCGGATTCAGCGGCGATAAGGCGCCCCACTAGCTGATCAGCGGGCATCTCCAGGGATATGATGAGGGCTGGCCGCCCTTGCTGGGCGACCGCCCATGCGAAACCGTTGACAGCCAGGGCTGTTTTACCGTGACCATTGAGGCTCATGACCAGAACGAGCCATCCTGGCCTGAATCCCCCACCGAGGGCTTTGTCGAGGGGGTGGAGTCCAGTCGAGATACGTGGCGGCTGCTGCTCGCCCCGCTGGATAGCGTGTACGGTGTGCATATAGCTACTGACGACGCCCCCGGCATCGTCTCCCTCCACGAGATTCTCGCCACACTCCCTCAGCCGTCCTACCAACGCCTCCGCCTCGGTGATTGCCTCTCCTGGGCTGAGGTGCCCATCCACCGCGATAGCGCCTAGCTCGTCGGCTGCTTTATGCATCCGCCGTCTGGCGCTCATCTCCAACAGTCGGTCGACGTAAGAGTCGAGCATTGCGTTGGAGCCTTGGCGGTTCATCAGTTGAACCAGTGTGTTCCCGCCGATACGCCCCCATGCGCCCTGGTCTCTGAGCACCTCTTCGAGGATTACCTCGTCGTAGTCACTGTGGCGCTCATAGGCGCCGAGGATACCGAGCCATATGAAGCGGTTGACGTCGCTAACGAAGTCCTCATGGTCGAGTCGCCCCGACACCGAGGGTGTTTTGGAGGGGTCGAGGAGCAGACAGGCCAAGACCTCTCGCTCGACCGTAGTGCTCTGAGGTAGGAAGAACGGGTCCATCACGAAGACCCCACAGCCGGGAACTCGTTGCTCCGAAGGATCGGGTTTGCCAGCCAGCCCTCCAGGTCCGCTATAACCTCCTGAACGTATAACTCCGTCTCTATGGTCATGGTCGGGCCAGCCACCAGAGGACCGATGTCCCTGTACGCCTTGAACACCATCAAGATCGCCCCGATGGGGTCTTCGGGCATGACCTCAATGCGGTGTCCAGCCAGCACGCCATCGAGAAGCCGTCCGGCCTCTTGGTACTCTCCTCCCACAATCGTCCTCCTTGACGGTGGATAAAACCACCCCGACCATCCGAGACCGAGCAAGGTGACGAGATGGCCAGGGCAGTTCCCATAACCCAACGGAGAGCTACCCCGCGAGTTCAGCCAGAGTGGACTAGATGGACTTGGCTGTCAAGGGGGTGTCCATCTAAGCCCCTTCTAAAACGAAGGCCCGCGCCCCTAAAGGCACGAGCCCCGGTGAGTCACGGCGTTGCTGCGCCGGACCAAGGAGACGAACACTCTTCAACACTAAGATAGGGCAACTCGGCTGTCAAGGGGGTCATCGGAATCAAGCGGCTCACCGCTATGCTTACCGCACCCAGGGCATCGAATGGAGCCATGGTAGACCTTGTCACACTCCAGGCAAGCCCGGTCAGTCGAGAGCTTGTTCGAGCATGTAGCGAGCATGAGGCTCAGGTTATCCATCAGTACGTTCCATGCTTCCGCTTGGGTCCACCCATCCTGGGGTTCTGAGGCTTGGCGGCTTCCCGGCGAGCCCTTGCCCTGGCTTGCCCCACGGTCTCGTCTGGGCCACGGAAGCCACTCCGCTGGATGTGGGCCTCTGCTGCCTCCTGGCTGGGGAAGACCTCTGGGCCAGAACGACTGATTTGATAGGACCCTGGGTTAAACTCAGAAGGCAACTCCCCGTAAAGCCTCCCCATCGCGTACTGAGCGTTCCACATGGGGTCGTCATCATCCGAAGCCAACTCCAAGAGCGACTCCTCAGCGTTGGCGCGGAAGTACTCGGCACTCTCGGGATTGGAGTAGAAGCGCTCATCCTGACGCCGGGCACTTGAGGCGCTGTGGATGTCGAACATCACCTGCGCCTCGAAGCGCGTCAGTCCACCAAGCGCATCCTGCTTCTCATGTAGCTTCGCAGTCGCCTTCTCCATGAGCACAGGATTCATCGGGTAGCCCTGGGGCAGGCCCAGATAGAACCGAATCCGGTCAGCGGCGGTCATCTCGTTCTGGAAGTTCTTCTTCAGCTTCACCGGCTCCCCAGAAGACCTCAGCCGCGCGCTCTCACGAGCAATAACATCAGTCCGGCGGGCGGTGGGCTTACCAGTCGACTCAGCAGCAGCGGCTGCCTTACGGGCCTTGGGCCGCCTCGGTGTTTTACTAGCCATCCTTCAAACCCCTCCCTTGCTCTTGAACCGCTTGGCCAAAAGCAGTGCGCTCAGTAACGACCGCTCTTCGGCGGTCTTACTCTTCTTTGCCTCAAGTCGCTTGATAGCCGCAAGTAACTTCCCCATCGGTATCTTCTCACCCCTCCCAACACCAAGATAAGCCCTAACACGCCCAGGCCGCTTAACAGCCCCGCCTATCCAGTCACCAGCAGCAGCGCTCCGCGCTCGCTCCCTCGCTGTTCGCTTCGCCATCCCAACTCTCCTGCTCCAGGCGCAACTGTTGGCTCTTGCTAAAGGCTCTTGCGAGCCTCTACTACTAGTCTAAATCTCGGCTCTCGGAAGAGTAACCGTATAGCGGAAGAGTGAGTGTTGGCGGCTATACCGCGAAAGCGTAGTCAGCGGTAAGAGCCGAAGAGTTCCCAAAAACTCTGCGGCGGACTAGAAGGTCGAAACTCTTCAGCCTCACCAACAGTTTCCACCAGCGGCGTAGCCCCAAGCGAAGACGCGGTGGTGTATACTCAGGGCCACTGGCGTAAACCACCGACTGCGCGAGCTATCCTCGCTTGTCGCTGTGACTACTGCTTACCATCTAAGAACAAGAATATTATAGCATGAATCGAGGAAACTGTCAGTAGCCAAATATAGATGGCCGAGTGGTCCGCCGAATAGACCTTGGGGGTCTATCGGCTTCGATCACCAATCTCATGCCTGGTGTGATCAGGTTTTAAGGGGGGTTCGGAAATATCGGCGCGTAAAAAGGGTACCACGTACCCGCTCGGCACCGGGGGGTCACCGCGTTCCAGGCCCCCCACCCACGCCCGGTGCCATGCCTACGCGTCACGACCCCACGACCCGAGACGCCACCAGTCCCGCCAGGTACCAGCGCTCCCAGAGCTGCCCCCTGGCCAGCCCCGTCCCCAGCAGTTACCCCAACTCCCGCGCGCGAAGGGCTGCCCCTAAACGTGCCACTGAGCCCCGGTGGTGAGGGAGTCTGAACTGGTTTGGGAAGTCTAAACGTTGGACTGGTCTCCATTTCCTGGGAAGGCCCATACCCCC
>Ga0208433_1001225_pt1 | contig 9655 bp, 10 predicted proteins | sample 3_EtaG_FD_184075 | JGI IMG/M metagenome (GOLD analysis project Ga0208433, IMG submission 184075) | Marine viral communities from the Subarctic Pacific Ocean - 3_ETSP_OMZ_AT15126 metaG (SPAdes) (version 2) | ecosystem: Environmental > Aquatic > Marine > Oceanic | place: Pacific Ocean | collected...
TTTAGTTTCTAAAAACGTGCCCACGCACGTCAAAGAAGCTTCTGGACTCGGAAACGAAAATGTTTCGGGCGAACACCTACAGACCCCCAGGGTAAAACTCCTTCAACGAATGAATAGCGAAGTTGATGAAAATAACGACGCTTACATTCCAGGGGCTAAACCCGGAGATCTGTTGAACACGGTTACCAACGAGAACTATGGTGGATCAATGTACGTTATCAACGTGCACTTCACTGAAGACTTCGTTGTTTGGCGTAAACGTGAAAAAGGTGGTGGCCTTGTCGCTAGCTTTAGTACAAGAGCGGAGGCAGAGGATGCAACTAATAATCAAGACAGCAGTGCCGATGATTATGAAATTATCCAAACCCAATCTCATTTACTAATGCGAAAGAACGAAGAAACAGGGGACTTAAATTCCACTCCGTTTCTAATGGACTTTGCTTCATCTAAGTTGAGAGTATCACGAGAGTGGAATACACAAATAGCTCAACTGGGTGGGGATAGGTTCTCCTCACTTTGGAAGGTCGCCTCTGTAACTACAGAGAATAGGGCTGGACAAAAGTTCCAAAACCTTAGTGTTTCTAAGGAAGGATGGACTACAGAGGATGACTATATCTTAGCTAAAGAAGTCTATCAGCAAGTATCAGGCCCTAAAAAGGTCTAATTCTTGTGAGTACGTACATGCTGCAAATCGCAGCGTGTACGTACTTTTATTTTACAAACGCCGGCAATGTTGGCATAGGAACTGTGTTAATCTTATTCTGTGAACGAAGCCACTTTTATTAAAAAAACTCACAAAGCTTTATCTTCTGAGATATATAAATGGAAGATAAATGACCCCTATCACGGGGGGGTACCAGACGCTTACTATAGCGGCCCTGGTAATTTTTGCTTTGTAGAGTACAAATACAAGCCTAGGCTGCCAGCGAGAGACACATCAAAAATTAACTTTGGGTTATCTACCCAACAAGAACTTTGGCTTAACAAGCAACAAAGCTTTGGTATCCCAGTTTTTGTAGTTGCTGGCTGTGAAAATAAAATTGTGCACCTTCGTACCGACTTCGGTAAAGTTAATCACTATATAAAAAGCAGTTTTATGGAAGAAACTATTACTTTTAAAGAACTTATAGAACTATTAAACGAACATTGTTTAGGGGAAACAAATGTATGAATACAGTTGTGAAGTTAAAAGAGTGGTCGATGGGGATACTGTGGATGTCACTATGGATCTTGGCTTTAACATTCTTCATAAGTGTCGTGTTCGTTTATTTGGTATTGATACTCCCGAGTCACGCACTCGTGACTTGGATGAGAAGGCTAGAGGAAAAATGGCTTCAGCGTTCTTAAAAAACGCTATAGATTCAGGTGAACAAGTAATAATTCAAACTAAACTAAAAGATTCTAGAGGTAAATTTGGAAGGGTTTTAGGAGATATAGTTATAGATGGAATTAATATTAACCAACTTATGGTTAAGAACTACCATGCAGCTGCATACTTTGGTCAAAATAAAGAAGCCATAAATGCTATACACGCTTCTAATCGAAGTAGATTAATTGAATTAGGGCTATTTACGCCCGTTGAGTCTTCTTCCTAGCAGTTGCAGTACGCGCAAAAGATCGGTTATGCCTCTTATTTCTTATAGCTAAGTTGCTAGTGGCATTGTTCTTTGGGTTGCCATCTTTATGGTGAATGTCGTTACCATCCCCTTTACTAACTGCACCACTACGTGTCGCCGCCCTTCTGGCTTTGTTACGCCCAGCGCGGCGTTGTTTTTGTTTAGTGCTCCCCTGGTAGTTATCGTACTCTTTTCGGTAGTTCCGAGTAGCCATACATTACTTCTTCTTAGCAACTTGTTTGGCTTTACCAATATTTAAAGCACACCAATCTATTACTTTATATAGTTTTCCAATAGGAATGAACTTAGCAATGATTTTATTGTCTTTAGGTGTTGGTGTTAAAGCTGCAGTAATAGATGCAATAGTAATTATCACCCCTACTATAAATACGATTTGAATTAACGTAACCATAAATATACCTCCTTGTTAGATTATCCCATAAATGTGTACACGCGCAAAGGTTTTTTCTTTAGTCTTTCCGGTCATCTCCATCTGCCTTTGCTACTTTATCGGTATCAATTAAATTAGGCACCCCCAGTAGAGTTTTAAGTAACACGTCTTGCCTAATAGAATCATTATCCATTGCTCTGACTCTATCTATTAGCGAAACAATAATGCCGTATTGAGTATCTAGTTTAGTAGACACTCTTTTTTCCATCGTGTCTAAACTAGCTTGAACTTTTTCGTCGAGGGTGTCTAGTTTTGTTTCCATCCCATCAATGATGCGATTGATAAGTTTCCAGATAAAGAAACCTAAACCTAATGCGGCAGCGACAGGGAACCCGACTTCGTTTATAAGCGAGACGGCACTTTCCATAAGCTTACTCGTTTATAGGCTTGGCTCTTTTTTTGGCTTGCCTAAGAGTATCGCCCATTAATATACGACGTTTTACATAGGCACGTTTGTCCTGGGGAAGTTTGTCAATAGAACGCTGTTGTCTTTTAGACACGCCTTTCTTTTTTAGTTTCATTCCTGGTCTTTTCATAATTTTATTTTACCTCAGTTACTTACTCAAACCCAAAATCCGTTACAAATACAGCTATCTTAGTTGTGTCGTTGTAAGGCTGTATTTCGGTTAGATTAAGGTCACTGTTAGCCCCAGCTTTCATAAGGTCATACATATCCTTAGTTTGAGTCTCTACAAATAAACCTATAACATCTTGTCCTGCATGTAATACTTTAGATGTAGGGGTCATACCATTTGCAATACTTGCGTCATAAATCCAACTTTTAGTATCACTTTTATTTTTAGCCTTTAACACATGTCCTACGTGTGCTCTAGTTTGACCATCAAACTCATCTGTCTTAGTTAAAAATTGTATTTGTATAAGAAGATCATCCTCAAAATAACCCACAACATACCGATTAGCAGCAGCAATAGCATCAATAAAATCTTTTTTTAAATTAGTTTTTATGTCTGAAGGGTCCCAATCTCTTGCAGATTTGTAGTAGTTTTCATCTATAGTATCTTCGTCGTATAAACGATCAAGATCTGAATCACTTAAACTACTAAGTATTTGTCTTGTATACGCCATTAGCTAGGCTCCTCGGGCCATACTACGTTATCTATTGTTAATATTTTAGCATGAGTAGTAGGTAAATCACGTAGCGCTTGCCTATACGTCGCCCATTCTGTTTTTTTAGAACTACTAAGAGGGCTATCAGCCCCTTGAGTCCAATCACTTTCTAATAGTTTTGCCGCTCTTTCGCTTTTCATTTCAGCTATAGCTTGTTCTCGACGTTTAGCTACCCCTATTGATACGGCTTTACCATCAGAAATTTTAAATATAGCAGTGTCATAAGACCCTTCTATATAACTTTCATCATCCCCAACAGAATTAGAAAATGGTTGATTTGGATCACTAGTACCAAACTCACCAGTTATTTCACCAGTAGCGGTTTTATATTTTGTATACCTTTTTCCTACTGCTAAATTACTCACCACTGTTTACCCTCATTACATTAATCCAACTACTTACTGAAGGAGTACCACCAAAAGTTCTTCCATAGAAATATGCCGAAATTCTATAGCTACAACCTGCTGTAAATTCAAATTGTTCTTGTCTAATCTTAGGAGCATAATGGTAACTAGCATCACCAGTCATCTCTCTAGTTGCAAAAGTGTATTCCGAAGAAGTAGTATCTGTATTTACAGAAGAGCCACTTGTGCTTTTCGTAATATTTACTGCAAACCCCGATCTTGTAGAACTGGACCACCAGTTTGGGACTCCAGAATACTGCATACATACAGTTACAACGTATGCACCAGTCTCAATAATTGTGTTTCCAAGAATATCTAAGCTAAGCTGCCCTCCAGCAGCACCCCCCATATAGTGGTAAGTAGTACCGCCCCCACCTTTTGGTGGTTCACTTGTGTAGTAATGATAAGGGGCACTAGTTGTATAAGCAGACATAGACCCCGTCGTAGTCACATCAAAAGACTGAGTTAGATTATCTATAGAAGCCATCCTACCAAGTTGGAAGGATGCAATATGATCAAGGACGATCCCATTATTAACAATCGTAAGGATTGCATCCTCCCCCAAACCGTCGGACGTGACCACAGTACCATTACCAAACTTCAGGCAATCTGTGTGAATACTATTTGCCGCAAAACGGTCCGTGTGAAAAGTTCCTGCACCTATTCTTGTTGCATTCATACTTCCAGCATTAATAACATCTGCATTCAAACTTCCTATCTGAGCCGCTGTAATTGAAGCATTTTGAATTCGAGCCGTGTCAATATAAACAATATCATTATCAACGATAAACGGAGCTACTGAACCTGAGCCTGCGTCAGTACCTGTTGCATTCCATATGGCGAACTTGTCAGCTCTAAATTGAATTGCTGACCCCGAGTTATCGTGATTACCATCGTTATTTGTAGAAGCGGTATTCTCAATCACCATACCTGCCACTGAACCGTTGGCATTTACTTGTAAAACATAGGCTGCATTTGCATCTCCTGCTAAAGTAGCAACAGATTGGGAAATAGTAGTAACACTTGCCGTAGTGCCTTGTATGTCAGTTAATAACCAACCGTTACCACTAGTAACAATCGCAGCCGCATCATTTGCGGTAGCTCGATAAACTTGATTTGCAGGACTGCTATTAGTATCTATCCAAAGATCCCCGGCTTTAACAGCAACTGAACCACCATCGGGCACATCGTCTTGTGCAAAAGTCGTTTGTGCACCTCCTGAAAGGTTAGTGATAGCGGCATTAATACCAGTAATTGAACTAGCAGTAGCTGTAACCATCCCATCTCTATAAGGGACCCATTCACCATTCCCCGAATCGTCCCAGATATGTAGCAGATTAACTGGGTCTGAATTAGTGTCTATCCAAATATCACCGGCTTTCAGGTTATTGGTACTGTTGTCCGCGGGCTCATCAGGGTGAACAAAGGTTTGAGCTTTAGAATCTGCGATAGCTTTTAATGCTGCTGCAATTGCATCTAATAGAGCCTGTTTTGCATCATAATAAGCTACCCATCTGGCGTTCCAAGTAGTTCTTGATATAGTAGTAGTGACATCCATATCATCAAATACATCGGGAGTAGTGTTCAAGTAAGTATTTAGATTATTATATGCTGTAGTATATGCTGTAGAAGGTGTTGAAGAAGTTGCAAGGGCAGACGCTACAATGCCTGCATATTCGGTAGCAACAGCATCCCACAAAGTTTTAGCTTGTTGCTTTTCTGCGGGCGTGAGTTTGTTATCATCAGCTATATCAGCTAATGTATTAGTAGCAGTCGCAGCAACACCAGCAGCAGCCACAGCTGCCCCTTGAGCAGTCGCAGCAGCACCAGCAGCAGTCTCAGCTGCCCCTTGAGCAGTCTCAGCTGCCCCTTGAGCAATAGCAATAGTTCCATCTCTTATTTGATACCAATCATCAATCGAATCGTTCCAAGTAGATAATGCATTACCCTCATTTGTAGTGTTAACCCATAGGTCTCCTTCTTTTAAGGTTCCTTCAGGATCATCAACGGGCGCTGAATCACTAACATAAGTACTACTTTTTATGGTAACACTCGTGTCTAACGTACTAATTGCATTGGCATTAGCCACCACCCCAGTTGTAGCATGATTAACTGTGCTTTCCAGAGCTACTATTTTTGTAGAAGAAGCTCCACTTAACCCTACTGCCGTGGATAAATAACCAACTGTTTGAGCAGTTGTAGTAATACGTCCATCAGGAAGGGCATACCAACCATCACCAGTGGTTACTATGGTGTCAACATCTACTGCATTAGCTCGATACATTTTATTATCATCATCAGTATCAATCCAGATATCCCCAGTAGCAACGGAAGTAGGGACATTAGGCTGAGCAAACGTTCCAGCTTTAGTTATAATAGCAGCATTAAGAATAGTTAACTGAGATGCATATCCTTCTTCTCCAGTAACAGCTGTATTTAATACCTCAAATGCATCTGCAGTAGTCTTTATCCTTGCATCATCAAGTAAATACCAACCATCACCAGTGGTTACTATGGTGTTAACATCCACTGCATTAGCTCGATACATTTTATTATCATCATCAGTATCAATCCAAAGATCACCTATAGTTATTGAAGTAGGGACATTAGGCTGAGCAAACGTTTTAAGGGTAGAAGGAGGTAAAGCTTCCCACTCTTCAGTAGCAACTTCATCAGCCCCAACCGCCGCTGCACGATAAATTGTGTTGTTATCATTGGTATCAATCCATAGGTCTCCAATAGCTGTTGAAGTAGGAACAGTATTTTGGGCAAAAGTGTTAGGTTTAGTCTCAACAGTAGTACTTAAAGTGGAAACAATTCCTGAACTAGCATACATATCCTCAGTAATATCAAAAACATCCACTTGTACCAAAGCCATTGCCGCACTAATAGTTGAACCTGTAAATGAGGTATCTCCAACTAGAGTAGTTAATGTGGCGTCTCTTGCTTTTACCCATACAGTATTTGCAGCAGTACCATTTGTAGGCTGGTTTAAAACATTCCGTAGATACATTTGATTATTATCATCTGTATCTACCCATATGTCGTATTGCTGCAAAGCAGTTGTGCCTGAATCATCCCTAGTAGTTGGAGCCGAAGTTGCACGAATTATGTAAGCCCCACCTGCAATCGCTTCAGCTTTTGCTGTAGAAATAAGCCCTGCTACATCTGTATCAAGAAGAGTGTTGTACCCAGGTAAATTAGCTAGTTCTTGCGACAATTGCTCCATCACCGCAGCTATATCTTCGGATGTGGTTCCGCTTTTGGGGCCAGTGAAAGGCCCTTCAATACCAGAAGTACTTACATGACGTACCCAATAATAATAGGTTGTGTCATAACCAGCCGATTCAGACCATACAGCCGCTGATGTTGTATCTACACGAGTTGCTGTAGATAAATCATCTATAGCATTTCTCCACACCTCAGTATAGGCAAACCAAGTGTTACCTAGCGGTATGGGATCCCACGCTAATATAAAAGCGGTGTAGCTAGCTGCAACAGTAAAACCTGTAGGCGCAGGAGGGGTTGTATAATCTGTTATAATCCGAGGTTCAAAATCTATAAGTCGTACACCTACATTAGGGTCAAACGGGTTGTTTGTAAGTGATTGCGCCAAACCACTATCAATCAACTCTCTAAGCGTAACGGCTCTATCCCTAGGGTCTCCTCTACGTCCCAAACGTACCTCAAGTGCTTCCTTTACAGAGTCGGCAAATAGTTTTAGTTCTGGGTCCGCTTTAGAAGGAACTTTGTAAATAGAAGGGACTTTAGTTCCTGAGGTAGCCACTTAAACCTCCTTCAATTCATCTATAGATTCTGCAATACATATTTCATTTATAACTTTACTAGACTCTACTTCTATAGAATAGCTAGAATTAAGGCTAGCAGGGAGTCTAACAACAGGTTCAGATATAGTAACTGGATCAAAACTGGTGGGGCTGCTGCCAGTAACAGTGTAAGCACTGCCGGAAGCAGCAAGAGTTGCATGGTATATTAAAGACCCGTCTCCGTATATTTTAAGGGTTATGGGGTAAGTTTCTGCTACTACTTTAGCAAAACCCATGCTTGTAGGCTTAGGGGGAACAAACTCCCTGCTCTTCCAAGTCAAGGTCTTGTTAGAAGTAGCGCCTTGAAATTTCTCTATCTTCGGTCCAGCTCCGGTTTCTACTATAAGATACAGTTCATTATCATCAGGGTTAGTAAAACCTCCTGTAACATCTGTACTAGCAGTTTGGGTTAAAGTTGTAAGGGTGTTTTGTTGCTCTCCTCTAGGGTCAAATATGAAGCCCCCATACGCCTCGTCACTAGCGTTGGTATATAGCCCTACATAACGTCCTTCCCAAAGAAAACCGCGTAATGAGCTTGGATAATAGTCTGCTCGCCATTGTTCTGGGGCAATTAAACCTTCTGTTACTACATTTACATCCACCCCCGCTGCAGCTACAAGCCCATCTGCCCCTGCATAAAGAACATAGGGGCCCATATCCACCATAGACGTTTTACTTAAACAAGCCTGGGCCGCTTCAATTCGTACAACACTCATAGATTGGGGGTCAGTCCCCGCTATTAAATAAGGAGTGCCTTTAGTGCCTATAATAAGGCCCTGCCCTGCCATTTTTATACCCACGATTTCTTCTTCTAGCGTTATACGATAAGCAACAGGCCAAGCGTGTGGGAGATAGGGGTCCGAAAAACAAACTCTTTTACCTGTGAACCCTGCAAAAATACCATTAGGCATGGCAGTTAACCCTTTCATCGGTCCATCAGGATAGTCAGCACTTACCTCATTTGGAGGCCCTATCCAATAAGTACTTGGTATGACTTCAGCTAATTGTGAGTTGTTTAAAGCATCGGTAGTACTGGCTGTAGCCAGTGACACCTGTTTAACAAATTGAAAGGCAGTGGTATTAGAACCGGTATTAGATCTGTATATACGTTTATATGTAAGGTTAGTATTAGTCCGTCCTGTGCCTGAACCGGCACTGGTTTCTAAACCTGACACAGTAACTGTTTGTCCGTCTACTTTATCAAATACTGTAGAAGGGGCAGAGGGGGGTCCTTCTTCTCCGTACGCGGACACAAAAGTATAAACATAGGATGTACTGTATTTAGTCTGGGTTTTATCATCCATGGGAGTAAGACTGTGAGAAGTCCCCACCCCTACCGCAGTAAGATCAATTGCTGTACCCGCGGCAGCATTAGCTGTTGTCGTAGCTAATTTAATTTTAGGGGAGGTCCCTTTAATAATATAATAAACAGTATCATCAGCAAGCCCCGTAATTACAGTGCCGCCCCCATCACTATAAGTAACAGCCTCCTCAGCACTTAAGCCATCGTATTGGACAACGCTAAGTGTAATGGTTTCATCCGCTACTGTAACAATAGAAGCACTTGATGCATCAAACGGTATAGCCGTCCCAGCTACAGTAGTAGAGGTTACTGATGTAGTAAGAGCTGCAGTAGGAGCGGGAATACCTAAACGATAAGAAGCTCGGGGATAAGAGCCTGAGCCAATAGTAATTAAAGTGTCATTAGCCATCCTAGGAAAAGAAGCACTTTCCCCAGTCCAATACAAACGATCAGTATCATCTCCAGCAATAGGCCCAGGGACTACATCAACTCCTTCATCTGCCCATTCAAGCCAATACTCACTACCGCCAGTTTTATACTTATAAATTGAATTCTGACCTATGGTACTTAAGGCATGGTCAGTAGAGTTATTACGTACTGGAACCAAACGCCCACTATCTAAAATAACGTTTTCTGCTGTTTGAGCAAGAGTATCTGCTAGTAGCCTGGGCCCTATTTGTGGTGCTATTCCTCCAAATGCTACTAATTTAAAATACGCCATTACCCCTCCAAAAGTAAATCTCTTAAGCGGATACTCCTATCTCCAACTTGTTTACTCCAGTTTGAGTCTAGCATCTCCACGGCTGCTGTTTCCCAATCTCCTGTTTCCATAGCCGCAAGAAATTTCTTAAACCCTAGTAGCCTGGTTAGACCAAGATTAAAACACATATTAATTACTACTCTTTGTCTAGCATCAGATAGTGTAC
>Ga0208433_1001229_pt1 | contig 9630 bp, 8 predicted proteins | sample 3_EtaG_FD_184075 | JGI IMG/M metagenome (GOLD analysis project Ga0208433, IMG submission 184075) | Marine viral communities from the Subarctic Pacific Ocean - 3_ETSP_OMZ_AT15126 metaG (SPAdes) (version 2) | ecosystem: Environmental > Aquatic > Marine > Oceanic | place: Pacific Ocean | collected...
AAGTCTTTAGAGGGTTCGTGGGAAGTCGCCTACGAGACATCTGAACTGACCGGCCTTCTCTCAAATTTTGGTATACCGGAAAATCCCGCCCTGACGCACAGTCAAACTGTAGTGATTGCCTTAAATAATAAATTTATGGAGATGGCTAACCAGCTTGTAAACATGCAAATCGAAGGTGTATATAGCTATAAGAGAATTAAGCAGTCTATTTTAAAATCAGAACAGATTACGCCGCGCGGCCTTGGCGCCCAAGAAACAACCATGCTTCTCGAAGAAACATCCCCGACCACCGGGGCCGCCGCCGGCACCACCACCGGCACCGGCGGCATGGGATCATATTAATATGTCTTTTTTGTCTAGAGAATTAAGATTAATAGATGCAACATTATTGTCTGGATCCGGAGACAGCCTTAGAACAGCATTTGGCGCGGGCTGGATTGAACAAAGTTCATCTGCAGATGGCCATACCTTAAGCCCCTACTTAAGTGAAGGCTTCCTTGTTGATAGCAGCCCTTACATTGCTGGGATGAGCAGAAATATTTCCGATCTGATTCATAGAGTGGCGTACTCGGCTAAAAATGTTCAACCCATTATAAAATATCCAGTTAGATTATACGGCAACTCAGATTTGATTAAAAGTGACGAACATTGGAGAGCATATCTGCACGGAGGCTCCTACGGCGCCCAGCAATACGATGGCATTTTTACAGGGGCAGAGTTTAGCAATCATTGGTTTTACTATACACTGCCACATACCGTACTTGAGGCGAGAGAGAGCGAACAAACTTTTGAGACAATTGATAAAATTAATTTATCATATGATTATAATCATTATATCGCCGAGTACGAAGAGTATGTCGATACTTTGGGCAGCGAATTGCTAATCCCTAATATGTACATGCTTCAGGCCGCTAGCGAAATTGATGATACAACGAAGGTCATAGAACAAGCTTATATTTATTACAACAAAGATGTATTAAATTCAATTTCGCGCGAAGAATTAGTGACGCCAAATATATGGACAAAGTTGTTCCTAACAACCGAAGACGAGCGCCGCAGGGCCCTCGCGACAGAGCACGAAATACCAGTTCCTGCGAATATGCAGCCTCGCGACCGTCAGGTACGCATGAGAGAATACTTGTCTAATCATTACGTAAACAACCCAATTTCGTCATCAACAGCTGCAGCCATTACTAATAAATTGCAAAATATACTTTTTGATGATTTGGCAATACAAAAAGAATTTCTTGATACCCTTAATAATAAAAACGTGATGCCATATTACGCAAAAGTGACATTTTCCGGCAGCAATCCGGGCGGCCCCTTTGTTGAACAAATAAACCAAAATGATTTTTCGTCTAAATTTCTGGTGACCCTAAGAAATACTTTTGGCCAAGATCCAATTACAAATCTTTATGGTGCAGGCGCATCATCGTTTATGGTTCAAGAGACAACGCATTTGGGCCGCGGCACAGAAGTAAATAATTTGGCTCCTCAGAGCTTTAAGACGGTCGATTATGGCGACTTACTCAATAGTGCTAGGCTCACATATTTGGCCGCAAAAGATGATTATTGTTTTGTTGGGCGGCAAGATGTATTAGCTAGAAAAGCCGCGATGGACTCAGAGGGCATTTATCGCTATATAAATACCATATCGTCAACAAAAACTTTAGCTAATTATTTAGATTTTGTTGATGGCGAGTCTTTCTTGGACAGCATTAATAACCCACATGAAAAAACAGATCTAGGCAAGCCATCAACAGTAGAAACATTGGCGTATAGGGTTGAAAAAATTGGCGGCAGCCCACGAGAGGTTATACAAAATTTTTGGTTCGTGAACACAACCAAACTGGACGAATTTCAATTTTTAGATTCTCAAGTTAAATATGGAGAGGAATACACATATAATGTTTACGCATACGTATTGGTGGCTGGGTACCGATATCAGGCTTCTCAATTGCGAGTTACTAGGAAGATAGCAGAGATCGATGGCCCGGGCCTCGCTGCAGTCGGCCATGAAACTCCATCTTCATATTGTTTGGAATTCTATAATCCCGAGACAGGCGAAGCACAAGAAAGGTGGTTCATAGATGAGGCCACTAGCATATTAGATGAAAACGAATTTGCCACCAATGCCCAAATAGTTACTCCGCATAAATATTTAGCAGATTATAACATATCGATACAGCCATCATTAAAATTAATGGAGATGCCGATTACATCAAAAACATTAAAAGTTTTGGACAACCCGGCTAATACGGTTTCGGCACAGCTATTTCATCCGGAAGATGCATCTCATAAAATAGGATTTGATATTGAGTATGATACTTTTGTAGAGAGGCCTTTTCCAGAAACTCTCACAGCAGACAATCAATATAAATTAGACTACTTGAATGCAAACAATTTGCTTGAGGATACCCCTTTGCCAAACGAAACAGTATCCAAGCCCAGGTACATGGAGGTTTATAGAATGCAGGAAAAGCCAAAACTGTATAGCGATTTTGACAGTAGAGTACATAAAACATTCGACCTAAAAATGCCAGAGTCTAAACAAACATTTAAAGAACATGTTTTTTATGATAAAGTCAAAACTAGCCAGAAGTATTATTACATGCTTAGATTCTTAAACGAACATCGTGATCCGAGTCGACCTTCCTTAATATATGAAGCCGAGCTTGTTGACGATGGAGGCTATTTATATACCATATTCGATACTCTTTTTCTTGAAGATTTAGAAGTAGAAACATTTGTCAAGCCATCTATTTCTTTTAAGAAACTAATTAACCTGTCCCCCACTTATGCGCATACATTGTTTAATGATTCGGGAGTGGATTATACACAAGAGGCCCATACCCAATTTGCCAATCTTAAAGTGGGTGCAACAGATGAATTAATATGGGGAAAGAAGTTTAAGATAAGGCTGACATCTAAAAAAACTGGCAAGAAAATTGATTTAAATATTACTTATAATTTGAGAAGTGAATAAACGATTTTGATTACTATTTATGATGAGAGAGGAAAATAAATGGCTTTTTTAGATAATAGTGGCGACATTATACTTGATGCGGTTCTCACCGATGTGGGACGAAGAAAAATGGCTGAGGGCAATTTCAGAATTACACAATTTGCCCTTGGTGACGATGAAATAGACTATGGCCTATACGATAAGAATCACCCATCTGGTTCAGCCTATTATGATTTAACGATTCTACAAACTCCAGTTTTAGAGGCGTTTACAAGAACAAATGCGAACATTAATTATGGACTGGCCAGCTTTAATGGTAATCTAAATTTACTATATTTGCCAACTGCAAAGGTCGGCGGCGGCGCTAGCGATATTCAACCATATGGTGGCGGTGGCATAACCCAACAATTGCTAACTAGCAGCATCTTCTATGTCTCAGTTAACTCTGATACTTCTGATGCTTTAGATGCTGCGCTTGGTAATTCATATTATCAAAAGCCCGGCACCCCGCAAGCAGCAGTGCATATAGAAACTGGCATAAGTTCTTCCGGAAATAATCCACCACGCACCGAGGGACTGGAAAATCGCCAAAACTATGTAATTGCGAACGATCTTGCGGATTCAAATTTTGATATATCTGTTGACGCTCGTTTCCTCGATGGAGTTGCCGGCCCCAACGTCGCCGCTTCGCAATGGGGCGGCAATATCCGCAATGGCACCGAGAAACTGTATATGCAGCAGGAAGCAGCCTATCGCCCATTAGGCAATAATAGAATAGGCTTGGCTAATTATAAAACTGCCATCATTGGCGCCGTCGCGAACAAGCTTGAGGGCGATGCTTCTGGACAATGGCTGGGCAAGAGCGAGATCAAGGGCCCACCGGCCATGATAACAGTGCTGGCGGTACGGCCATCGCCAGATTTAAAAGGCTCAGCGGCAAAGTATTCTTTGTACGGCACAGTTGCAGCTAATTTGTTCGGAGATACCAATACATATGATTATATTGATACAATAGTATATGTTACCGGGAAGACCTCTGGGGTGTCGCTTCAAATACCATATAGAATCGTACGAAAGAGATAAGCAATGGAGTTATTAAATGCCTAATCAGTTTCAACCGTTTAATTTAAACACAGACATAACATCAACCAAAACACTGCTTCACGAAGCAATCCCCCTCACAGGGGCAATCTATGCGTTTGGAACAGGATCTTATATCGAAGAGAATATTAAAAACTTCGCTCACGGACAATTTCAGTCTGTATATGACTATCCTTATCTAAGTTCTTCGGCGAATCATATATTTGATCTCACAGTAGCTTATGACGAAACCTCGGATCTTTCTGCATCGACATCTATTCAGAATGCGAAGAAGATTAACATGTATAACCAGATGACTCAAGTGCTTTTGGGATATAGCAAAGATACCGGAGAAGTTGTACAAAAATTTGAGTCTGATTTAAATATAAATAATGATGACAATTATATGACGTCTGTTTTCCTTATTAACCTCTCAAGATTGATCACAAAAGATCAAATCAAAAAAGGCTCTTTCACAATGAAATTGGCCACTGGTTCCTGGGTAGATGCCACTACTGCCGGCGAGATAATAACTTTGACAGACACCAGCGCTTCAGCAGACTCCGGCACCGCCACGGTCATGGGCGGCGACTACGGCCTGCTTTATCAACAGGGCCCAATAAAAGAGCCAACAGTTTATGGGCTGGTCTTTTATCAAGCGGGAGTTGTGGTTTTAACAGCTTCGTTGTTTCAGAATGACCTTGACGATACTCTGCAGAAAGACTTTTCAGACCAGCTGGGTGATTTATCGCAAAACCAGAAAACAGTGCGCGAAGCGCTAACTGGCTCAACGATCTCTGCATCGTGTAATGCTCTTCGACATAGAATTTGCGATATTTCTTTTAACAACACAACAGAGATCAATTCTAATATTTACTTCTGTCGTGTTCCCTGGAACAGATTTAATTATAGCACAAACCCAACATATGTGAGTGGCGCCCAGATTCAAGTTAAAAATCTAGCTAGCGACACGCCAATCTCGTACGTCACGACAATTGGTTTATATAATTCAGCCGGCGAATTGTTGGCCACAGCAAAGCTTTCTGAGCCGCTACGCAAAGACCCCACGAACGAACTGACTCTGCGCGTAAGGTTGGACTATTAGGGGGCTAAAATGACCCTTAAAAAGTTTACAGATAAAGATATTATCCTAAATACAATGAGGGCCTACCCAGAAGCTAGGTTCCTTATATTTGATGGCAAAGTTTACTATAATAGCATTCCGGACCAATCTGGCGCCATTTCCGCTGACGTTTACTGTGTGCCACAAGGTCATATAAGTTTATATGAATACAATATTGATAGGGTGATTAATCGTGGGATCCCCGGTGAGCCCACGACCGCAAAGTCGATTTACCCATTTATTACTAAGCAATCCGCCGGCGCCAGCTTTAGAACAGCGGGCAAAATTAGCTACACCAATGAATTTGTATATGGCGATATACTAACCAGTAGTTATCCAATGTCGGCTTCCATCACAAGAGAATATCTGCCCACTGCTGGCCAAAGAGATACCATCATCAATACACACACTGGAGAATCTACCGCCGGCGCGCCCATATACTCCCATTATTGGGCCTTAAAAAACAGATTAAATTTCTATGGCACGCTTAGCGAGCATTACAAAGTAAGCTCAAGCTATGATTTTGGACATCTCTCCGTGCGCACTGACCGTGATCCATGGAATAAGGACAATCAAACTATAAATCTTATATCGATACCGTCAATATTTTTCGGAACAAAAATTAATCCCGGCACCCTCTCGTTGAAATGGTATTTCACCGGCTCTCTTATAGGAGAACTGCAAGATTCTAAACAAAATGGAGAATTGATAGAAGTTGTTGGGAACAACACAGGCTCTGTGGCAGGCGTTGTGATGTATAACGAAGGATTTATTCTATTAACAGGATCGTGGAATTTGGGCGATGGAGCCCCAAGCATCCCAATTAAAGCTGATGGCACTAGCGATAGGCCAAAGTGGATTTATTTTGCCGCAGGAGCACTGGATGGGGTCACCCAAGCGACAGCTGGTGCTGATTTTGTCTCCGCCTCCTTTGATTTATCATTTAAGGGACAGACAGATACACAAGTTATGACCATGTTCACGCATGCGAGGAGGGGTGAAATAAACTACTCTAATAATCCCACATATATAAAATATGACCAAACAAAAGTTATCGTCTCGTCATCGACAACTTATCAAGAGAATCCAAACAAACTAATCGCCAACACCACAACTTCTAGTTATCAAGGGTTTGATAATGACTTTAAGAGACAGGTATATATTTCAAGAGTAGCGCTATATGATGAAAATAAGAATTTAATAGGAATTGCAACATTATCGAACCCAGTGCTCAAAAAAGAAGACGAAGATATTGCAATTAAATTAAAATTAGATATATAATAGAATCAAACAGAGCGTTAAATGGTTTTAGGAATCGACATCTCCACCAGCATTACTGGTTTTGCAATTATTAGCGATGGCCATCTATTGCATTATAGTTCAATTGATTTGCGAAAATATAAAGGTGTTTTTGCAAAGGCAGTTGCGCTGAGAGAATATCTAGAAGATTTTTTTGAAGCGTATCAATGCGACAATGAAGACGGCTGGGGCAAATCAAAATATCCTATTGAATACATTTATATTGAACAACCGTTGCATATGTTTATGAGAGGGAAATCGTCAGCAAAAACTCTTTCTACGCTTATGACATTTAATGGGATCGTATCTTGGATTATTTATGAGCTTTTTGAAATAGAGCCACAATATATCGCCGCCACCTCCGCGCGCAAACGCTGCGGCATTAAAGTAAAACGCGGCGAAAAAGCAAAACAAGTAGTTTTAAAGCATCTTTGTGAGCATGAGCCGGCATTTCATATAGAATATACAAAATACGGCAACCCCAAGCCAGAATCTTACGATCATGCAGATGCGATTGTAGTTGCGAAAGCGGGAGATATCATTGAGAAAAATTTGCAAATGGCTTAGACACAGGCTTCGTCACAAATTAGAACATTTTAAATTTTCTAATTTAATGGATACTTTGATGGAACATGGCAGAGCGCTTGTTATCATAATGATCACCTGGGAAATAATAGAAGACATTCTGTTTCCGATGCTTTTCATATTTTTAGGCCAACATGTACATCCGGTATTTTATGTTGGCGCCCCAGCAAGCTGGTTGCTATGTTTACATTGGATAGCAGTCCCAACATTATGGGGCATGTGGGTTAAAATTTCCAAGAAAAACTTATCTTGACTTCGGCTTCTGTGCATGTTATAGTATGTTTGAGGGCACATGAACAAGAAAGAAGCGAAGAAGATATTACATGAGACTCTTGGACACTACGCAGACAAAGGCAGCGAACTACTTTTCGCGTGTCCGGCATGCGATCACCATAAGCGCAAGCTCTCTGTTAATTTGGATAAAGATGCTTTTAAGTGTTGGATTTGTGATTATCGCGGCCGCAATATTAGGCGTCTTATTAGACGTTTTGGTTCGTATCTGCAACTACAGAAATGGGACGCAATATCGGACAGGACAGATATTGAAAGATTTGCTGACCTCTTTATGGAGCGAGTCGGTGGAGAAAGCAAAGAAAAAGTGGAACTCCCGGAGGAATTCATAAGCCTATCCGCAAAGGATACCCCAGCAACTGCTATCTATGCCCTTCGCTATCTGCAATCTCGCGGCCTAACAAAAGCCGACATTGTTAAGTGGAAGATCGGATATTGTTTTTCTGGGGAATATCGTGGGAGAATCATCATACCTTCATTTGACGATGATGGTGATTGCAGCTACTTTATTGCGAGATCTTATACAGGAGACTCGTACAAGTATAAAAACCCCAAAGTATCGAAGAACATTGTGTTCAACGAGCTATTTACTGATTGGAATTCAGACTTAACAATTGTTGAAGGAGCTTTTGATGCCATTATCGCCGGAAATGCTGTACCTATCTTGGGTAGCACGTTACGAACTGGTTCCGAATTGGTCCGAAAAATCGTCACAAACGATACCCCAACTTACATCGCGCTCGACCCCGATGCGCGAGAAAAAGAAAACAAAATTATTCAAACGCTTCTTCGATATGATATCGAAATGTATAAGATAGATGTGTCTGGATATGAGGATGTGGGCTCGATGACAAAAGAGGTATTCGAGGAAAGAAAGAATAACGCAACCTTTATCGATAGAGACAACTATTTATTGTTGAATTTGCTATCAGCAGTATAAGGAGCTTGATATGGCTATTAGAAAAAACAAGAAGAGAATTGATCCTCGCTACTTTTTAAACGAGACGACATATAGGGATCTGGACGAGAGCATGTACGGTACCTTTAAACAGCACTGGAATGATGAATACACTTGGAAAATGGTCACACCAAACTCAATCATCAGCATATACAAGGGAATTAATTCCAATAACCCTCAAAAGTTTATTGATGATTTACCTTATGAGTGGCAAAAGCCAAAGGTCACAAAGGCGCTTCAGGATGCTGGAATTCTTAAAGGTGATGCTGCCCCATCGGCGGAACAACCTTCCGGCGGCTCTTTCACGCACTCTGCGGCTGGAACAGCTGGGGATCCAGCAAGAGCAAAAAAGACCACAGACTTTAAGATGGATCCTAGAACTGGCAAAGTTTCTCAATAGAGGGGTAACAACATGAAAATCACAACAGCAAGACTAAAAGAGATCATCAAAGAAGAGATTGCCGAAGCGCGCCTGCCCGACACAATGGGTGCAGGCTATGGTGATCCACAAGACGACGAGCGCGAAGATGCAATGGGTCCGCGTGTACCGCACGAATTTAGTCTGACTCAAAAATGGGAGAAGGATCTTGCTTGGTTTATCCGCGACCTCAAGGATGAACAACAAAGCTTGAACCGCCACATTAAAAAGGGTAATCGGTACGCTCGAAATTTGGATGGGCCCTACCACATGGTTATAAGTCGCCTAAAGTCAATGCAGAGCGATCTAGGTAGAGATCTACCAGTGCGCCGGCACGGACAGGGCGAACCCATCGATCCGACCAAGTATGTCGAAGCCCCATCAAAAATGGAACAGGATCAGATTGAGAAAGCAGTTGGTTTGGTTCAAGACGCCTTTGTTACAATGGCCCGCGGCCAGCCGGTCGACCACATTCAACTCAAAAAGGATATCCAATCTGCGATGCCACATGGCTCACGTGATTATTGGAGCGTCAAAGGTGGCAAGTCAAAGACCGGCGGCGGTTATGAATATGATCCAGAAATGGATACACCGACCTACTTTGAAGAACACACAAGGGCCAATAAAATGAAAATCACAAAGACACAACTTAAGCAGATTATTAAAGAAGAGATCGTCTCCGAAGGCATCGTGGATGTGGATGACGAAATTGTGGTTACGGGACCTGATGACGACGTTTCTCCCGAAGCCCGTGGCATGGCGCGCCTTCAAGATGCCATAGATTTTCTAGTACAAAGCGAGCGCGATGATTTAGCCGAGCCGCTCATTAAAGTGATGGAGCTTCTTTCTTAGTTGAATTAGAGCAAAAAAGACTTGACAGGTCCCATCCAACGAGATATACTTGTATAGTA
>Ga0208433_1001234_pt1 | contig 9584 bp, 12 predicted proteins | sample 3_EtaG_FD_184075 | JGI IMG/M metagenome (GOLD analysis project Ga0208433, IMG submission 184075) | Marine viral communities from the Subarctic Pacific Ocean - 3_ETSP_OMZ_AT15126 metaG (SPAdes) (version 2) | ecosystem: Environmental > Aquatic > Marine > Oceanic | place: Pacific Ocean | collected...
TACCAATACATGTTTTCATTGATAAGCGGGGCAGTGATCAGGGTGTCGATGATTCGCCCTTCAGGTTTGATGCCTTCGGCCCTGAGCCAACCGACATCATACATGGCGTTGTGAAAAATCTTGTCACAGGGCAGTGCACAGATGTCCTTGATAAAATCCAATACCCTGTTTTTGGCTAAATTGTAGCCAGCCTCATGGGCAAACGGGAAATATTCTGCGTAGCCTTCGCAAGCTACTGATATACCGACGATTTCTCCATCACCTCTTATATAACCGGGGCCCAAGGTCTTTAGGTTGGGGTCACGGGTTTCAAGGTCAATGGCTACTTCCTTGGCTTCCTTAAACCGTTGCGTTGGAAAAGTATCAGGTGGTATCCATTCTGTGGGTGGTTGAAAAGTTTTAAATGCCATATTTAAGTCCCTCATTTTGTGCGTCAATAAGATAAAGATTTTTTCGGGTTCGGGTCACAGCTACATAGAATTGCCGATGCAAACTGTCAGCGTTGAGCATGGCATTCATTTTTTGGGCAGGGGACAGGTCCAACAGCACCGCAACATTGTCCGCTTCCCCACCTTTGGCTTTGTGAATAGTGGACAAGGCAATGCGAGGCTCGCTTTTCAAGTCCTCACCATTGGCTTCCGCTTTTTCAATGAAGGCCCGGCGTTCTTCATTGATTTTCCGGACAAAAACTTCCTGCCATGTTTTGCCCAAGAATTCTTTTTTGAGTCCGAATTCATCTGCTATTTGTTTTTTGGTCAACTCCCTTTCTTTGTCTTCTTCCTTTCCTGGTTTTCCCAAAAAGCCACGCTTAACTTCGTTCTTGCTCAGGTAACTATAAATACTTTCCAGTTGCCCAATGTTTATCTTTTTCTTTTTGTTTAATTTCTTCCAATTATCTATGGCTTCTACCATGGAAAAACGGATGTAACGAAAATTATTGTGGGAAAAGGGATACCCCTTTTCGATCAGGGTTCTGCGGGTGCTGTAGCCTTCGGCATCACCATTCAGCATATAATCACAGGAAGCCAAAATCAGCCATTGCCCTTCTTTCAAGGGCAAAAAATCCACTGCGTGCAAATAAACCAGTTCCCCTTCATGGTCTCTGGGTGAATAGTTTTTCGGCTGGCGTTTCTGGATGCGTCCAACAATGCGCTCGGCTTTCTTATGCACCTGTTGTGGTATCCGGTAAGACTGCTCAAGCACTATAGTTTTTCCCTGCATACTAATAAACCGGTCAGGACGGGCACCGTTCCATTCATAAATAGCTTGGTCATCATCCCCGGCAATATAAATCATGGGGGTTGCCGCCATAAGTTTCTCAATCAAACGCCAATTCAGTTCCGCCAAGTCCTGTGCTTCATCAACGATCAGCACTTCCAACGGGGGCACTTTGCCTTTTTCCAGAAACTCTATGATCATGTCGGCAAAAGAATAGATGCCCTGTTCTTCCCGATATTCTGCCCACGCCTTTGCCATGGCTTCCAGTAGCTCAGGGATAACGCGGTGCCGTTCCTTGACATCGGTCTTCAGTCTTTCGGCTGAAACGGTGCGACAATTAGCTTTGGCACTTTCAATGATCTGGAAATAAGGGTCCTCCAGCAGTGCTTCCAATGATTTTTTGGTGGTGCCCCGATAGTTCTGGGTCAGTGGAAAACGATACACTTCCAAAAACTCTTTAATATCAACTCCTTCCATCACCCGGGTAATGCCCATGACGCGTTTGCAAAAGGCATGGCTGGTACAAAAATAAACCAGTTCGTCCTTGTCCAATCCAAAACGGATGCGGGCACGATGTTTGCCCTCGTCCGCAGCTTTTACGGAAAAAGAAATGAAGGCAATTTTATCGGGAGGAACGCCCTCGTCCAGGTGACGCTCAATGTGGCGTAGCAAAGTAGTGGTCTTGCCGGTACCGGGAGGGCCAAAGTATTTAATAAATTTCACTCTCCTGTTCTCATAAACAGTGGTGTCTTTTTTCCCATGTAAGCACCGATAACATTAAACTCCATATACTCTATTGCTTCTTCTTCATTCATGTCCCGTTTTAAAATATCAACGCACTTGTCAAAACTGTAGATCACCCGGTCTTCCGAGGCTACCATGTCATAACAATAACCAATGATGGCTTCATCAAAACCGTCCGCTATCATCATGCCTTCTATCAGGTCTCTATCAATCATCTTCCCAATCCTTTTTAGGTTTGTTGATCTTGAAGTCTTTTGCCGTTACCTTGAGTGCCGCAAGGTCCGGGGTTTCCATAACCCAGAGAGAGGTTGCCCCCGCGCCTTTGTCAATGTATTTGGATACTGTCTGGGCTTCCATTTCTTTAAGCTGGTTAAAAATTTCAGCTTCCCTTATGGCTTTCATGCCCTTGTATTCCCTGATATATTTTACCAGATCACGTCCCCTGAACCACCATTCATGGGGTTTACTGTCCTCATTGCGATAGACGGCTCCAGCCAACACCGCAACCCGTGCCGATGATTCGGTGTTCTTGCAAAATTCCAGAATGGCGTCCTTGAGCAAACCTGCCTTGGTCATGTCCGGAGGCACTTCGATTTCCTGCACTCCCTGTAGTAGGGTATTAAGCCTGACTACCCATTCCCTTTTTTTAACATCAGGGGGGCATTCATTCAGGACTTCCATACAGCGTTGCTGAAACATGGAAAAATTATGCAGTTGTCGTGTTTCCAGAACCAATGTCTGGCCTTCAATGTCCAGATGCCATAAGGGAGGATCCGTCAGGTATTTCCTGAGACCGGATAGCTTGACTTCCTTTTCGGAAGGATCAATACCATAGCGCCTCGTCACGCACACACCACTTTGGCAATGGTTTACCAAAGGAGGTGTGGTACACTTGTAACGATAGTCGGATTTTTCCAGACTATTCATCAAGGTATTCAGTTCGGCATGTGAAAGGGCCTTTTTACATGCTGTCTTGTTTACCTCCTGAAGTTTTTCTCGCCACCCCTCGTCCTCGGGATAAACTTTCTTGAAGAAAACCCCATAAGAAAAGAGCGCGTTGTTGCGGGTACCTTCAGGTATCCCGTTCAGCTTCATGTGTACTAAGCAAGGCGGTGCGTGGTCCCAAAAAGAATCTTTCGGAACCTCCCCGTGTTTGTTTTTCTTTACCGGTTTTAGCCGGTCCAGTTCGTGTTCGCTAATGGCTCGTTCATTCACCAGTTTAATAAATTGGCTCGGAGTCAGCGCTTCACCGCTGCCGTTTATGGCATAGCGGGTGGTGTCACGTCCCCCGAAATAGGGCATGTTGAGCCAGTTGCCCGTCTGTTTGTTTTGCGCTATCTGTTTGGACCACTGGTATTGTTTGGGAAAAATCTCGTCCTTGGTGCGACCCATAGCGGCAGCGATCTCTTCGAGTTTGTCCCTGAATTTGATGGCCTCGATAGGTTCCTCGGTAAACAGGAACAGATGCACACCGCCGGATTTGGTCATACAGGGGACCAAGGGCAGGTGCATATCTTTAATTAGTTTTTGTAAGGCTTTCATGTCCACCGGATATTCATCAACGTCAATACAGCCCCATTGACAGGTCTCGTCATCCTTGAGGGGAATGACCCCCAGGGAAACTTCTCCTTGTAGGTGCTGTTGCCAGCGGACCAAGGACAAAGGCTCCTGCAAGGTGCGTCCCCTGCCGTCTTTTTTAATGCCTTTAGTGGTGTGTTTGGTGCCTACTATTTCATAGATACCGTAAGCTCTCTCCAGACCGGAGAAAATTGACATAAACTGTGTTGCTAGTTTGCTCATGCAGGCCCTTGAAGCGGGTCCTTGCCTTTAAATAATTAGGAGAAAGGACAAGGACCCTAAACCGAAACTTATTCCCAGTCTTTAGAAGATTGATTTTCAATTGCGGTTTTTTCTGAGGACGTTCCTGCAAGTTGTGGTTGCATTCCGCCTTCGGCACAAAAAGCAGCGAACTCTTGTCCTTTTTCAAACAGGGCTTTGCCTGCTTTACCGGACAACATTGCATCTACTGCGATATTGTAGCCAAACCAAGAACCCTTATCATTGGACTCTTCCTTAGCGGTGATCCTGTAGAAATAAGCAAAGGAAGGAGGATTGAATTTTCCTTTCTTGCCTGTTTCAAACTGGGAACGCTTCATGTTATTCCATGCTCTGGAATGTTTCAGTTGTGAACCGGACATATTAATAACACATTTGAATGGGTTACTGTCAAGAACCAGATAACCGTATTGGTTGCCTGTGTTTACCAGTTGTGTTTTACGTCCATCGCTGCGCGTTAGAATGTCCCGGAACTGTGAATCACGCTCGGTTCTGTAAATAATATCAGAATTAGCAGGATGCACACCCACAAGTCCACCTCCGTTTTCACGCAGGTTCCATTCAACGTAGTTGCGGTCATACCAGCAAGGGATAAATAAAAATCCTGCCTCGCCATCAATAACCGTGTTGTTCCCGGTGAACAAAAAATCTCCGGAGCGGGCATCTTTATGATACTCGGGCTTTGATTTTTGTAGCACAGGGGACAGTGCTTGTATAATTTGTATGCGCGGAGTGATTAAATCTTCTGCGCCTACTTCGCCGTGTCCCTCACCCACTGCTTTTTCAAACAGGGCGGTAAGGCTGGTGGTAGACTTACTACCATTGCTTTTTGTTGCCATAACTTTTTCCTCTTAGGTTTGTTATTTCGTTATTTTTGTGCGTTGACCTGTGTAAACAGAAAAAAGTTTCTGCGTACCGCTGTCGAACGCGGTGTTGCCACTTTCAATAAGCTCCCTAATGGTAGCCTTGAGGGTGGATGGGTGAACGCTTTCTTTTTGAGAAGGCATCAAGTCCTGTTTCTCAAGAGCGTCCATTGTTTGTGTTGCCAGTTCATCTTCTCCCTTGCCAAAGGTGACACTGACGATGTTCTTTATAATGTCACCGAGATCGTTTTTACGGAGCCAGTAGTGCGCACTGTTCCTGTTTTTCTCGGTAATACGGGCTGAATAGAAAGGCTCAACTAAAATCCTTGAACCGTCATCCATGCGAATGTCAGAAATGCCCATGTTCTGCATCTTTAAAGGAATGGTTTCTTCGGAGAGTTCCCGATAGGCTTCCTTGAGCCGCTTCAAGCGTTCTTCGGTATTGCCGATGGTGCCGCCCAGCCTGAGCAGCTTATCCATATCTTTACTTAGGGAATCAAGGGAACTGTCGTCAAGTTTTGTAACTTTTTTCTCGACAGCCTGTTCAAAAAGGTCGACAATATTTTCTTGTTTTTCTTCGTTTCGTTTCATAGCAAATGTCCTCTATTTCAGGTTGCATAGCCATTATAGATCAGCTATACTTGTGTTGTCAACACCGAATTGACTCAAATAAGGAAAAAAGAATGAGGAACTACGAGTATCAGACCGAACCCTATAAGCACCAAGAAAAAACACTACAAAAATCTGCTCATCGCACGGAGTTTGCCCTGTTTTTGGAAATGGGGCTGGGGAAATCAAAGATTTTATTGGATAACGCGGCCCTCCTGTTTGAAGCAGGAAAAATAAACGCTCTTTTGGTGGTCACACCCAAAGGAAACTTAAGGAACTGGGACAAATTAGAAATACCAATACATTTACCGAGAAGGATCCCATACAAAGTCGTTGTATGGCAACCCAACCACACGGTAAAATGGAAACGGCAGTATTGCCGACTGGTGCTCGAGGAGCATCCCGAAGAACTGGAGATCATGGTAATGAATGTTGAGTCTTTTTCCACTGCCAAGGGAGTCAAGTTTGCCAAGGCTTTCATTTACGGACACAATGCCATGTTGGCAGTCGATGAAAGCACCCTGATCAAGAATCCCAAAGCCAAGCGCACCAAAAATCTCCTTGCCTTGTCAAGAAGCGCCCCTTATAAAAGAATACTGACCGGCTTTCCTGTCACCAAAACGCCCTTGGATCTTTACAGCCAGTGTGCGTTCCTCAATCCCAACCTTCTGGGTTTCAAAAGTTACTATGCCTTCAAGGCACGCTATGCGATTACCAGACAAAGACGCGTAGGCTCACACAGTTTTCAGGAAGTGGTCGGCTTCCACCGCATGGATGAATTGCAGGAAACGCTCAAGGATTTCTCGATCCGCTATACCAAGGACAAATGCCTCGATCTACCACCCAAGGTTTACATGAAACGCCTTGTGGAATTGTCCAGTGAACAGAAAAAGGCATACAAACAGATGAAAAAGGAAGCCTTGATGATGATAGAAGAGCAACTTTATACCACGCAAACGGTGCTTACCCAGATCATGCGTTTGCAGCAAATTGTTGCAGGCAGTATCCGCTCCCCCGATGGGGCTTTGGTGCTGTTACCGAATAACAGGGTCAAGGAAACGCTGTCGGTGCTCGAGGAAATTTCAGGGAAGGCAATCATCTTTGCCGTATTCCAAACCGACATCGAGGAGTTGACAAGGGCCATCGGCGAAGTTTTCGGGACAGACAGTGTGGCCTCTTATTATGGCAAGACCTCCCAGATAAGAAGGGAACAGGTGCTGGAAAAGTTTCAGGACCCCAAGAGCAAGCTCCGTTTTATGGTGTCAAATCCACACACGGGAGGACGGGGGCTGACTTTAACGGCGGCTTCCCACATGATTTTTTATTCCAATTCCTATGACCTGGAATTGCGGATACAGGCAGAGGACCGAATTCACCGGATCGGACAGGCACAAAGTTGCACCTATGTTGATCTGGTATGCGAGAATACCGTGGACGAAAAGATCTTGGCGTCCCTAAAGAACAAGATCAGTATATCCAATGAAGTATTAGGAGAGGCTAGAAAATGGTTTCAGTGAAAGAAAAACGTAACCGTCAAATCAATCTCAGGCTCACTGCCACCGAGCAGTTGCACCTGAACATCTTGGCACACCAACGCTGGCGCAATGTCAGTGAGTATATAAGAAGACTCGTCAATAGGGATTGGGAGCGGCTAAAGAAAATTGAAGGCATCGCCAAGGTCAATGCGATCGTGGAGAAAATGGAGGGGTCCGGGGACCTCTGGCCAGAGGACGTGGAACTGGACGTAGAAAAGTTCAGGAAGTAAATGTTCATAGAGTCGTTCCAAAAGCACCATAAATACAAAGGGTGGTTCTATTATAGGGAACGAAGGGTGTTTTTACGCTGGGATGACTTAATGCGAGTATATGAAGACCCAAAGTGGTTTTATGTTCTGGTTGTCTATTCTCCCGGTCTTCCTGAAAAAGAAGAAAAAGAAGATCCTGCTGATGGTTCTTTTCGCATGGGCAAGGAGAGCAATGAGGAAAGGCTCAAAAAATTCATGGCAAGGACCTCGAAGGAAGTTGTGAAGGAGATTGGGAACAGAGAAAATAACAAAAAACAATATAAAAGGATTGACATATTGGCAACAAAGGAGTAAAAAGAAGTCTACAAATAATAACTACAAGAGGCAAAATAATGGTTATACATAATATAAATGAAAAAGAAGAAGAACAGATCGAGAGAAAAAGGTCCGGGAATCCTCCCGAGGGCCATTCTCCCCTTAACCCAATGGCAGATAAACAAGTCCATATTGTGTGTCCGGAACATGGTCCTTTCCAAATGAGTTGGGAAAACCATATCGGGAACAACAAAGAAAAAATCGCTTACGGCTGCCCCAAGTGCAACCGTGACTGGGTTTTACTGGAATTGTCTTTGTGCCGCGAAGATTACCTAAAGCTGAAAACAGCTTCCAAGGCTTTTCAGACCACGGCCAAAGAACAAATTACCGAGCTTATCAGGGAAAACTACCGTCAAAATGGCGGTTCCTATGAAGTCCATTTGGACGGCAGAGGAGAACAGGACCATGAATAAACTAATCAGGTTCTATGCATGCTTTTCCCATTGCGCCAGCCCCTATACTGAACAGTATGAAATCAGCCTTTTTGCTTTTCTTCTGGAAAAGTTCGGCTTTAAGGAAGCGTTTTTAAACTCCCTTAATAAGAGGTATGGTCTTGACGAGGAAACTCATCCGGAAGAATCCGGGTTCTGGGACCAATGGTACTTTGACGGCTGTGAATATCGCGGCTTTTTTGCTCTCAGAGAAGGTAGAGAAAGAGTCAGCTTTTTTCATGCGGTCACGCGTTTGTTTAAAGCTGTGCCGGTGGTCTATATTGACAGGAGGCAGGGGAAATGAGTAAACAAGAAAACAAAAACAGAGGCCAATACGAAAAGTTTTGTGTGGAAATGGTAAATGAAGACGGAAGATCCTTTTTCGGAGAGTTTGCCGATGAAGATGAAGCCGCAGATTTCGCCAAAGGTTTTTTGGTGCCACATTTTCCGGATGCAGAGTATCTGGTTCACCCCCTTGCCATGGCTTTAAGATTGGCAGACAGTGGTGAGCATTATGTAATAGACGAGGATCTTTTCACTCGCAGGGAGAAGACTAATGGGTAGAGAAATTAGATTCAAGAACCCCAAGGCTCCCGGTACCTTCAAGCAGTTGAAAGGGGCGGCGTGCCATTTAAGTAACATCCTGGCAAAGGATTTAAAACTTGATCTGAAAGAAAAGCCTGGGCGCAGGAACAAACACCAATTACAGGGTGTTATTTATACCGTGATCAAGAAACGTCTTTTCAAGCCGGACAACAAGACCCTTGTCAAGGATCCGTTGACCATGGAAGAAATGAGTTTGTTCATGTCCTGTAAAACTTTTCCCCCTCACCTGTTGATAGAAGTCAAAGAGGGTATGAAAAAGAAACACGGGAAGAGTAAACCAACCGTGATGACCAAGGACGAGTTCTTACAGATATACGGTCACAAAGCAGTAGCCGCTCGTTTAAAAGAAAAAGCGGTCAATGGAAACGGTTTATACAAGATAGAGAAAAATATCCCTGTCCCTAAGCAACAGGGTCGCCCAGGAATAGGCCCCCATGCAGAGATTGCTGCACAGATGAACGTAGGGGATTCCGTTTTATTAAACAAAACAGAAACAAATAAACTGTGTTCCCTTATGCATTTTCGAAACCAAAAGGCGTGCAGAAGGATTCAGGAAGACGGAAAATCATGGCGAGTATGGAGAATAAAATGAAAAAATGGCCCACCTACAAGGACTTCGTTAAAGAGGAGGGTCCGCAACCTTTCCGTTACCGATATGTAGCCAAGTTTGCCGGCAACGAACCGATTCCGGAACCCAAGAAAACCAACGTTAAATGGAAGTTGTGGCTGGAGTACCTGGAAAAAGGCCAGTCAGTACGACTGCCACTGAGCAAGGAAGAATCAAGGAAGCATGCTTCAACGGTGCGCACCCTTGTTTCCCGTTTTAAGAAAAACAATGCGCCCAAAAACTTCGCAGTGCGCCTAGTCGATACTGAGGAATGGACCGGCATCGGCATCTGGCGGATCGAGGACCGATGACCAAAACCATAGTTCCGGACATGGTGAACCACCCCCCGCATTATAAGCAGGGAGAAATTGAGTGTATTGACGGGATCGAGGCAAGTATGTCGGCGGCGCAATTTGAGGGGTATCTGAAAGGAAATGTGTTGAAATATATCTGGAGATATGGGGACAAGAGTAAACTTCAAGACTTGGAAAAGGCAGAATGGTATCTGCGGAAACTGATTTCACGTGTAAAATCGCCTGTCAAAACATTAT